>Ga0209630_10000360_pt1 | contig 52102 bp, 38 predicted proteins | sample COG_01_FD_184745 | JGI IMG/M metagenome (GOLD analysis project Ga0209630, IMG submission 184745) | Pelagic Microbial community sample from North Sea - COGITO 998_met_01 (SPAdes) (version 2) | ecosystem: Environmental > Aquatic > Marine > Neritic zone/Coastal water | place: Helgoland, sampling...
TCGATAACATTCTTAATATTATCATTATCCCATTCATTCAAATTCTTGAATGAATCAAAGAGTTCTTTTAGTGGTTCCAATATTACTGGCCGGAGATGCTTTTTTGCTGCATTTGCATCATATTCTTCGAAATCATTATAAAAAAACGTACTTTGTTCAGCCATTTCTTTCAATGTCTCAGTACGCTGCTTTTGAACATCAATCAAATCTTCCAATTCTGGACCATTGTTTATATCTACCTTCATAAGCTCAAATAGCTCGGTTAGTGGTTTTGAAAGTGATTTATTTTCAGCATGCTTAATATAATGTTGGTTTAACCACAGTAATTTCTCGGGATTAATACTGGAAGCCGACTTATTGACGTCCTTAATATCAAATGCTGAAATCATTTCATCAATAGAAAATATTTCCTGGTCCCCATGTGACCAACCGAGTCTGACCAGATAATTCAGCAAGGCCTCAGGCAAAATCCCGTCATCTCGATACTGCAATACACTGGCAGCACCATCGCGCTTTGATAATTTTTTACCTTCAGGGCTCAGTATCATTGGGATATGTGCGTAATTGGGCGCTTTTGCGCCTAATGCATTAAATATATTGATTTGCCTTGGTGTGTTATTAAGATGGTCATCCCCTCGAATCACTTCAGTAATGCCCATATCCATATCATCCACAACAACAGTCAGATTATAAGTCGGCGATCCATCTGCACGCGCAATGATCAAATCATCAAGTTCACTGTTTTCAAAAACAACGTCTCCCTGTACTTGATCATTAACGACAACATGGCCATCGGCAGGGTTCTTAAACCTGATAACAGCATCATCATCTGTCAGGTTCAATGCTCGACATAGGCCGTCATAGCGTGGTTTTTCTCCACGAGCCATAGCTTCTTCACGAATTTTTTCTAATCGTTCTTTAGAGCAAGTACACCGATAGGCATGGCCGTTTTTTAATAATTCATTGATGACCTCTTGATATCGTTCAAACCGCTGCGTCTGATAAAAGGGGCCTTCATCATGGTTCAAGCCCAACCAGGCCATACCATCAAGAATAACCTGTACCGCTTCATCGGTTGAACGTTCGCGATCGGTATCTTCGATCCTTAATACAAATTGTCCTTTATGATGTCTTGCATATAACCATGAAAATAAAGCGGTACGTATACCACCAATATGTAATAAGCCAGTAGGACTAGGGGCAAAACGTGTTTTTATTGTCATGAATAAGTTCTTTAGTGAATGTGATTATTTTTTAGTACCCAATGCACACCAATACGGTGCAATATCTGAAAATATAATATCAACCAATCCCGCTTGTTCCATCATTTCCTTTATTTGCATTCTTGTAAATCGTTGTTCCAAACGAGTACCAAACCGATCAAGCGCATCGGTTCTCATTGTATAAAAGCTTTTAGCTCTGTATTCAGAAAGAGGAAAATTGCTGACCCTGACTCCAGCTTTTTCCATTAATAATGCAAATCTGGCCAGTGGGTAATAGACAAGTATTGAAATAATATTTGTCACTGGATATTTGATAACAAAAGGCAATTTACAGATCACAGCTCTGAAAATATTTGAACATTTCCATACTAATGAATACCACTTGGGTCGATTATCAAATGCATAATATAGATAGAGAAGGAACGGCGCCCCCGGTTTCAATTTACTTGTGCAATTCTTTATTGCTTCGCCGGTATCGGGGATATGATGTAGCACACCTAATGAGTAGGCGAAATCCAACGAATTATTCGAGATGGGCAAACTATCTATCTTTCCTTGCAATACATGACAATTATTTTTATCTGCTGTATTCCTCTTAGCAACTTTAATCGCTTTACTACTCGCATCTATACAAATAAGTGTATTGACTTTATCTGCTGCAAATTTTGCCCAACGACCCGTGCCACAGCCAAAGTCAGCGCCTATTCCGTTGCGAATATTGGCATCCCATGAAAATAATTTAAAATAATCCGAGAATTGCTTTTCGAGTTCATTGTTATCAACAGTAGATTGGTCGTAGGCTTCCCACTCGTCCCCAAAATCATCAATAACATCAGAATCAAAATTATCTTTTGTCATCATTAATCATTAGCTTTTTAATATTCAATGCTTAAATTAAGCGGAGGTTTTAACTTCTAAATCCCTTGAAACATCCAAGGTGTGATTTTTGCCCTGTTCTTCTCATAACGGCGGATATCATCGGCTTGCGCCAAGGTGAGTCCAATATCATCCAAGCCTTTCAGTAGTCGATCCTTCAAACCTGCCGCAATATCAAATGAGTATCTATTGCCCTCCTCAGTTTCAACCACTTGCTCCTCAAGATTGACCGTTGCTTTAAATCCTTTTTGTGCATTCACAGCAACAAATAACGCCTCTATTTCATCTTCTGCTAAGCGAATCGGTAAGAATCCATTCTTGAATGAATTGCTATAAAAGATATCGCCAAAACTTGGCGCTAGCACGACCTTGATGCCAAAATCGTCCAATGCCCAGACAGCGTGCTCTCTGGAAGAACCACAGCCAAAATTTTCTCTTGCAAGCAGAATCTCGGCTTTATCATAGGGTGATTGATTCAATATAAAATCAGGGTTGATTGCACGCGATTGATTTTGATTAATGGGGTCGCCTTGTTCCAAGTAACGCCAATCATCAAATAAATTAGGGCCAAAACCACTGCGCTTGATTGATTTTAGATACTGCTTCGGAATAATCGCATCAGTATCCACATTGGAGCGGTCTATAGGGGCAACAATGCCAGTAAATGTTTTAAATGGTTCCATTTTGGTAATTAGTAACTCGTGAATAGTGAATAGGTATTTGTAAACTATGCATTATATTTATGTACGTAAACTGTTAATTAATGCAGATAGCATTTTCATTAGTATAATATTCTCTTCTTTTGCATTTGTTAACTCATCTGACTTTGCCATATTTGTTCTGCTTGATATTTCCAATAATGTATCCAATTCACTCGCAGAAGCTCTAGATATATACAAAAATCGTATAAACTCTTTTGTGCTATTCCTTGAAGCACCCTCTGAAATATTAGCGCTGATCGATACAACCGCCCTACGCATCTGAGAAACCAAACCATAAATTTCTTCGCGTGGATACATTTTAGTAATTGAATAAATGGTTTCAGAAAAATCAATTGCTTTCTTCCATACATCTAGATCCTTGTGCGTTCTCATCCTTGAATTCCTCCTTACTATTAACTATTAACTATTCACCAATCACCAATCACCAATTATCTCTAATATCAACAAAGTGACCGGCGATAGCCGCCGCCGCCGCCATGCTTGGACTCACCAGGTGTGTGCGTCCACCCTGCCCCTGTCGTCCTTCAAAATTACGATTGGAAGTCGAGGCGCAACGTTCACCCGGCTCAAGTTGGTCGGGGTTCATTCCCAAACACATTGAACAACCTGGGTCACGCCATTCAAATCCAGACTCAATAAAGATAACATCCAGACCTTCGTCTTCTGCCTGTTGTTTAACCAAACCAGAGCCCGGTACCACCATCGCTAGTGTGATATCACTAGAGACCTTTTTGCCTTTGACGACACTCGCCGCAGCACGTAAATCCTCAATACGCGAATTCGTGCATGAACCAATAAACACCTTATCAACGTTGATATCCTTCATTGCGGTGCCCGGAACCAAGTCCATGTAGCGCAAGGCATTCTCTAGTCCTTCGCGTTGGGTGGCATCATCACTATCTGCAGGATTAGGCACAACATCATTAACCGACACGACCATTTCGGGAGAGGTCCCCCAGGTCACTTGCGGTGCAATCTTCGCGGCATCAATCTCGATGATTTTATCGAACTGCGCATCGGCATCGCTTTTAAGTTCGTTCCATAACGTAACCGCCTGTCCCCACTCCTCACCTTTGGGTGAATAGGGCCGCCCTTCAACATAGTCCAAGGTGGTTTGGTCAACGGCGATGAGTCCTACGCGTGCGCCGGCTTCTATACTCATATTACAGACCGTCATCCGGCCTTCCATCGATAACGCTTGAATGGCCTCACCACCAAACTCAATCGAATAACCGGTGCCACCTGCGGTGCCAATTTCACCGATAATTTCAAGCACGATATCTTTTGCCGTTATGCCATTACCGACTTGCCCATTAACATTCACCAACATGTTCTTGGCCTTTTTCAGCACCAATGATTGTGTTGCCAACACATGTTCAACTTCAGAGGTACCAATACCAAAGGCAAGTGCACCCAATGCGCCATTGGTGGACGTATGTGAATCGCCACAAACGATGGTCATCCCTGGTAATGAAGCACCTTGCTCAGGCCCAATCACATGCACAATGCCTTGTCTTGGGTCCATCATTTCAAACTTGGTTATTCCGGTTTCCTTGCAATTGGCATCCAAGGTATCAAGTTGCAGCTTCGATATCGGGTCTTCAATCACCTCTCGATTCACCGTTGGGACATTATGATCAGGCACAGCCAGATTAGTGTTTAAACGCCAGGGTCGTCGTCCCGCTAATTTAAGGCCTTCAAATGCCTGAGGTGAGGTGACTTCATGAATAAGATGCCGGTCGATATAGATCAACGCCGTGCCGTCACCATAATCATGCACCACATGATCGTCCCAGAGTTTGTCGTAAAGTGTTTTTGCTGTCATAAAAATCTCATTAATACTTTAGTTATTATTTACCTGAATCATTTGTCTGGATTAATTGCCACTACCGTTCGTCCGGTAGTCTTACCTGCCAACATATTGTTAAAGACGCCCGGTAAATCTTCTAATCCAATCGTGCTAGTGACGATCTTGTCCAAATGCTTAGGCGCAAGGTCACTGGCCAGGCGTTCCCAGAGTTGATGTCTAAATTGCGTTGGGCATCCTTGTGAATTGATACCGAGTAAACTGACACCACGTATAATAAAGGGCATCACCGAAGTGTTCAGTTTAAAACCGCCTGCCAGTCCAACAGCAGCAATATTACCCCAAGGATTCATTGTTCTCGTTAGCCAGGCAAGTATATCTCCGCCAACATTATCAATGGCACCACCCCACTGTCCTTTTTCTAATAAGGGTCCATCCAGTTTTAGCGTGTTTCGATCCAGAACGTGGCTGGCACCCAAACTCGTTAATAGCTCGTTACTATCCGACTTACCCGTCAGTGCGACAACCTCGTATCCCAAGGAGGACATAATGTCGACCGCAAAACTACCGACGCCACCAGTTGCACCCGTCACGATGAATTGGCCTAACTCGGGGGTTTGATTATTCTCTTCTAGGCGTTGAACGCACAATGCAACAGTAAACCCAGCGGTGCCAATTGCCATTGCATCAAATAAACTCATCGAGGCAGGCACCGGCACGACCCACTCAGCAGGCACACGTACGTATTCAGAAAAACCACCATCATGATCAACACCAAATTCATATCCGGTGACAAGGACTGAATCGCCCTCTTTGAAGCGCTTATCCTCGGATTCAACTACGGTACCGGAAACGTCTACTCCGGCAATACAGGGAAAATGTCGAAGAATCTTACCGGCGCCGGTACCTGCTAAGGCATCCTTGTAATTTACCGCTGAATAGGCGGTCTTTATAAGCACATCGCCCGCGTCTAGATCATCAACCGTAATACTTTCTAGACGGCTAACCACCTCTTTATTCTCTTGATATACCCTAAACGCCTGAAACTTAGTCATTTTGCCTCCATTATATTTACAATCTTCGGTTTGCATGAAACAATTCGCGACTTTTATGGACTAAGACCATAACAAATAGTGATCAAATGTGTTTCAAAGCAGCTTTGCCAAATAGCAAGCGGCGCATTTTACGAGAGTTAGAGGCTATTTGGTAATTATATTTCGAAGCGAAAATGGTTCTATTTGAGATCAATTTTGCGATCGGTTGAGGCGAATAGTTATTCTATTTACCAAAAGTAGGCGCATTTAGGCGACGAAATCGAGTGTGAAATTGAATCAAATTAGCGACATTTGCAGCCGAAATATAATTAGCAAACAGCCTCCTAATAGCAATACCAACCGTGAGTTTTAAAATATGAAAAAAATTAGTGCATTATTCATCTTATTATTTAGCCTGTTTACCTTTTCCGCTCATGCTGATTTCAATGACGGGGTTGTCACCTACCTAATGGGAGACTATGAAAAGTCATTTAAAACAATGCAATCATTGGCAGAAACCTCAGATCATGGCTATGCACAGTATTATATGGGCATGATGTACATGAAGGGCCAAGGCGTAGAACAGGATTATAAAAAAGCCGGGGAATGGTTCCGAAAAGCGTCAGAAAAAAATATACCGCAAGCACAATATAAATTGGCCGATCTCTATTTCAAGGGCCGAGGCGTACCCAAAGACTTTGAATATGCGTATATCTGGTATAGCGTTGGCGCATCACATGCACATAAATTATCAGTAAGTTCCATTGATAAAGCAAAGACAAAACTTTCTGAGGAAGAATTAAAAGAAGCCAATAAGGTCGTAGCGACTTACATTAAAAAATATGGGCCAAAGGAAGATATCGATCCAAAAGAACCTATCAAGATTGATAACAAGTAACAAACCCTAGAAAACTCTTGGCGGCATAACCAATAATACGCCCTGGACAATGCCGGGGCTTACTCACAATCAATTTCGCTCAACCCAAAGAATTCTTTTTAGCGCACTAGCGTGATATCAGTCAGTGGTGATTACAGGGAATCGAATTGAATTAATTCCATACAAACCAAACTTGCGCTCAACTAATTCGTTTCATTAATGTATTAACATTAGACAACGACGCCAAATGTGCAAATATTAATTCCATTTGATCAGACTTTAATAACTCTGCTAACTTTGCCGGTTTAAGTGCTTTTAATTTTTCTCGATTCACACCCATAAACCCTCCCAGTGACATCTTTTCCCCGCTTGCGCGTTCGATGTTTGCCTGCATCGGTTCTAGAATATCTAGTTTAGATAAGTTTTCACAAAAGAGTGTCGTCAAGGTCACATGCGTCTGATAATCTTTTAGAAAATCGACTGCATTGCCTAATAGTTCAGTCTGCTCACCCTTTTCATCAAACAGCGCTTTCCCTTCTTTTGCCGTATTAAAACCAGGAAAACTTTCATCAATACAAACAGCAAAGTTATCTTTATTATCATCCGCTGTTGCGAGAATGAAGGGATAACGTCTCACATAGGCAGGGATATAGTTTGCCGTCCAAGCACCTTTTTCATCAACAAACAGGTTTTTATTTTTTTCCAGGCCTAACAGCGCAACGGGAAAGATGACATCATCTGCGCCTTTGGCAAAGACAATCGGGTATTCGCGTGAGACTTGTAGAAATTCGATAGCAGCAATATAGATGCTGTTTGTTTCTTTAGTATGTGCATATCCTTCAACACCTTCAATATAAAGCTCACCATGAACTTCTTTATTTAAAGGCACCACTTTTTTATAAAATAAAGGTAATGCTGAAGTAGCCGTGTTAGCAACTGATTTTGTTGTCATGATTTTAATTTACGGGGTTGAGTTAATGTCATCTAGTTCTGGTAAGTCTGGAAGGTCTTCCAAATCTTCATCATCTTCGAGTTCTTCATCTTCGAATGCTTCAAGCTCGTTCATATATTCAAGTAGCTCTTCATTTCTAGCTGATTCAACCGGAAAATCAGCTTCGTCCTCATCTAAATCTTCTAATAAACCACTATCAGTATCTAGTGTACTGGTAATAGTCTGAAGCTTTTCTAAATGCGCATTATAACTATCGCGTTCATTCATATAGGCAGTTAAAACATTATCGATTCCGGCAGGATCTTCTGCTTCTTCCTGCTTCAAAATGAGACTACCAATCCTTGAGTCAAGCGCCTTTAGTAATTCTCTAATTTCGTTTTCTTCTACCGTAAGTGAACACACATCAACGCCTTCACATTGGGCGATCGATAAAGCAATCCCCATCCCTATAGACTGAAATACTTTTGTCTCATCCAGCAGTAATGAAAGATCAGCTTGCTCAACTTCTTCTGAGTTAAGAATAACCGCAGAAACATTAACATTAATAAATAATGTGATTAATATTAAGTTAATTATTTTTAAACTTAGCGACATAATAATACTTAATTAATATTTAATAATGATTTCGCTGACAGGCCATCAAAGTCAACAAAGTTACTACCATAGTGAACAGTTTGTATCGAATCATAGTCACGTGCTTCAGCTGTAAAGACTGGAGCAGGTGAAAGCATCGCTTCTGTACCTTCAATTAAAAGTTTTATCTGGTTTTCTATAAATGCTGCTTCTGATCGGGCTGCTTCAATAATTGTATCGAGTACTTCTTGCGTCAGATCAATTTTTGTTGATTCACTTAAACGTGCACGTTCATCAGGATTCGCTTTTAAACTTTCCAACCATTCAATACGCGCATTAACGGTTTCAAGCACCTTGGCTAAACGTGCAACTTCATCCGCATCAGGCTGTTCGTCTAATGAACCTCCTTCATCAGGTAAATCTTCATCAAGCTCTTCTTCAAATCCTTCATCTTCAGCACTAAAGAAATCCTGTAATTGTTGTCGATAGCCACGGAAGTCTTTAATCTCTTCATTATAACCTTCTATCAACTCTTCAAGCTCAGCCCGTACATTAATATCAGTCTCTTCTGTCAAGCGTCTTTCAAGCTCTAATAAGCGTGCTTCTAAAGAATTGATTAAGTTATTTAATTCATCTTCAGTTACATTCGGAGCACAGCCTTCTTGTTCTTCACATTGCGCTAATGCTAACGCGATACCGGTGCCAATCTGACCGTAAAGGGTCAGTTCTTCTTCAAACAGCCCAACATCAATAAACGCAAGCGTTTCAAGACCAATCAAGGCAGAGGCAGGGTTGATAGAGAAGGTGGTTGTTACGTTAGCTGCGATACCTTTTGCTGCAAGTACATTAGTCACAAATGATGTAAAATCCGGATCGGTTGTCGTATCAATGTTTTGACTCGCCCCATTGAATTCAATTTCATCATCGGCACCAACAGCAACGTCAATTTCACCGCTACCACCAAAGTCCAGTGTAATATTTTGTGAACTCACAATTGTGTCATTCGCTACAAAAGCACCTGATGGATTTGTAACCGAGGCAGGGGCCGTTAGCGTAACAGGACCCGCAGAAGCATCAATAACGCCTGTGGTCGCTCCCGGAACAGCAGTTGGCCCAGCAGCTATCATTCCTATAATGCCATTGGTAAGCGTTATATCGTTATTCAGAAAAATATCACCAGCAAGTAAAGTTACAGAGCCATCACTTATGATTGCATCTGTTACCGTCAGTGAAACCGTGTTAACGGTAATATCTGTAGCAGTATAATAAGGATCTATTCCTGCAGGGGTCAACGTACCACCAATTACAGTATGCCCAGTAAACCCGGTTAGATTCGGTAACAGCAAGTCACCCGCGCCAATTTCAAGTGTCCCACCTGCAGCATCGGGTATGGTTAGTGAACCTGTGCCGACAACAGCAGTCGCTAGTCTCACATTAGCAATATGGTTCCACGTATCACTACCACTCGCTGTGTAGGTTCCACCAATTGACGCATTGGAATTTAAAATATTAGATCCAGCCCCAGCAGTAGCGTTGCCAGTGATTGCACTATTGATATTTAATGTATCATCACCTGCACCAGTAGTTAGATTACCTCCAACCACACCTCCAACAGTAACTGTGTTGGTGCCACCCGTATCAGTGATGCTACCTGTAACGGCTACAGTCGTAATCGTATCGTCACCAGCGCCTGTACTAATACTTCCGGTTACTGTACCTCCGGTGGTATTGATTGTGTTTGTCCCACCGGTATCGGTAATACTCCCGTTCACTGCAGCTGTCGTTGTTACTGTATCGTCACCAGTACCTGTTATTAAGTTACCCGTTAACACGCCACCAATATTGACGGTGTTAGTTCCAGCACCAGCATTGATATTACCCGTCAATGCCCTTGTTAAATTAATAGTATCTGTTCCACCACTACCATTAAAATTAGCGAACGTACTTCCTGTTAAGATCAGCGTCCTGCCGCCACTTACATAGGTATCGTCACCACCTTTAATGTTAGTTGTTCCCGCTAAACCGCCCGTAAAGGTATTGTTGCCAACCGGGGTAGTTATTGTATCAATATTGCTAAATCCCGCTGAACTTGTGCTCGTGCCATTGAATCCATCCGTTGCTCCTAGAGCAGTTACCGTCACCGTCTGAGCAGACCCTGAAGTACTAAAATCTAAAATATCTGCTCCGCCAAGCCCATCTGCGGTTCCACTAATCGAACCAGCGCCCGTAAAAGTAAAAGTATCTGCACTACCGGTACCCGTCAGGTTTTCAACGGTATTCCAGCCGCCCCCAAGTTGGGCATGGGTACCGCTATTAGCACCAGTAACCGTATAGCCAGTTGAACTACCAACCAAAGTATCCGTATTTGTGCCACCCGTTATTGCACCGGTGACCGTACCGCCATTCAGATTAAACGTATCATTTCCTGCATCACCATTAACGAAGCCTGTTAATGCGCCTACGTTTAGGTTAACAATATCATTACCATTACCACCGGTCAGATTACCCGCATGATTACCCGTTAAATTAAAGATATCGACACCAGTCCCGCCAGTAAAATCATCAAAATTTTGTAAGATTAATGTGACACCACCGCTGATATAAGTATCGTTTGCAGCGGTCACATTAAAAACAGCTGCTGCATTTTGCCCAACCAGGGTGTCATTGCCGATGTTACCGATAATTGTGGTTACATCAGCAAAGCCAGTTGTGATGTGTGTTCCTTCAGTTCCGGCAAAGCCATTAGGATTATTAACCCCTGTTAACGTCACAGTCACTGCACCGGCGCCTGCAAAATCCAGAACATCAGCACCTACATCACCATCAACATTGGCGACCGTACCACCATTAAAATCAAAGGTATCGGCACTATCCAAGCCAGTTGCTGTACCAGATAAACTACCACCACCGGAGAACGTGAACGTATCAACGCCTGCCGTACCTGTCAGGTTCTCTATGGTATTCCAACCCGCCGTGATACCCGTAACAGTACCGAGGTTACCTCCTGTTACATCATAATCATTACCGCCTGTCAAAGTATCTGTATTAGCACCACCCGCTACAGCACCTGTTACTGTGCCACCACTCAGATTAAAGGCATCATCTCCGGCCTCGCCGTCTACCGCACCTGTCAAGGCACCGGCAGTAAAATTAAATATATCCGCATCTGCGCCGCCATTGAGATTAAAGCTACTTGCCATCGTCACATTAAAAACATCTACCAAAGTGCCACCTTGTAAGGTAGCAAAACTCATGAAGTTTAAGGTGTTTGTGCCGTCGTTATAGGTCGGTGTTCCATCTAATGCCCAGGTACTCGCTAGGTTACGTCCTGTTAAGGTCGTGCCTGCACCGTTACCGGTGATCATTTGGATACCATCAAAGTTAAGCGTAATGTCGGCTTCAGTCCCCGCAAAACCATCTGCATCTGAACCTGTTAACACCACATCAGTAATCAAAGTTCCTTGTAATACATCAACATCCGCTTCACCGTCTATCGATCCTGTTAATGTCGCCGCAATATCAAAGGTGTCATTACCCGTTCCACCAAGAAGATTAGCTGTACTTGCTACTGTTACATTAAACGCATCATCATTTGCACCACCGGTGACTGTACCGGTTATATCTTGATCAACATTAAAAATATCATTGCCTGCAGCACCGTCAACATTAATCGTCGCTGTGGCACTAAAATCAAACGTATCGACACCAGTACCACCTACGACAGATTCGATACCAGCAAAAGTACCACCAACATCAGTAACGGTACCTGCGCCCGTCCCGGTAATATCCCAACCATTCGCACCATCGGTTTGCGTTAATGAATCTGCACTTGCACCACCAATAATATTGCCAGATAAAGTCGCTCCGCTAGCAATGGTAAAATCATCGGTGTTAGTACCACCCGTTAAATTATTTACACCTGTAAAACTCAACACATTTAAATTTTCTGTAAGCGTACCTAAATCTGCGCCACTATTAATAGCAAATGTATTGGCAAAATTTGCACCTTGTAGAGTATCACCCACACCAGCTGGCAAGTTGATCGTACTAATATCACTAAAACCATTGGTAATACTTGCTTCTGTTCCGGCAAAACCATTTGTCGTTGACGTCGCATTGATGACAACTGAACGTGCTGTCGTGTATGCGCTTAAATCTAAAATATCAACACCCGCATTACCATCAAGGGTATTTGAAACATTGGCACCATCAGCAATGGTAAACGTATCTACCATTGAGCCGCCATTTAAAGTTTCAAATTCCTGAAAGGCCAGTGCCACGCCAGTTTCTGTAATCGAACCTGTATCAGTGCCCGCGCCAACACCCGTTATTGCCCAGGCATTGACTGTATTTTCTGCAGTTAGACTATTTGTTGTAGCTGCTGTACTACCCCGTATATCGTCAATGGTATCAAAACCACCAGTAATACTCGCTTCCGTACCGCTATATCCATCCGCAACCGACGCTGTTAAAACAACCGTCCTAGCCGCCGTGTATGCATTCCAATTAATAATATCGGTACCTGCACCACCTGTTAATGTGCCACCAACCGTGCGTGTATCAGTAAAGGTAAAGTTATCATTACCATCTCCACCAGTGAGAGAACCCAAGACATTCTGATTGATATTAAATGTATCGTTTAGGTTGCCGGCAATAATAGAACCATCTGTTGCGCCGCCTGTTGCGCCCCAGATGCTATTAACATTAAAAGTATCAGCTGTTACATCGGTCACATTGCCTTCAGCCGTACTATCAATACTTGTGATGTTGGTCAGAATCGTGGAAAGATTAGAAACAGCCGGTACTCCGCCAATATCGACGGTTACATTATTGATGTTGGTGATGGTGAAGATATCACCGCCTGTGCTACCGACCAGAATATTATTACCACCCGTACCACCATCAACTCCGCCAGTCACCTGACCTACTTCTGGAGAGGGAGCCCCACCCGGAGCGTATTCAAAAATGAACACATCTTTGGCAGTGCCACCAGCGATAGAAAAGTTGCTGAAATTATTGGTCGCTATGGTGGCAAACGAAGTTCCGAAAGTACCTTGATCTACATCAGTAACGTTCCACCATGTTTCAACATTGGGGCCAACAATTGAGCCCAAACTATTACCAACAAGCGTATTAATATTATTAAATTCATTAAGCAAATTGGGAGCACCGGTGATAGTTCCTTCTATTCCGTCGATATCGGGAATACTGGTATTCACATTATTAACTGTTAAAACCAGACTAGAATCCAGAAAATCAAGAGTATCAGTACCTGCCCCACCGTCAATATCACCGGTCATGGTGAAATTATTATTATTATCATCTGTTCCATCATCATTACCAAAGAAGATGGAATCGGCACCTGTACCGCCAGTTATATTCCCTGTCAGTATGGCACCCGTCGTACTATCGAGTTCAATTTTATTGGTGCCATTACCAGTAGAAAGATTACCGGTATGTGATTCAGTAACAAGGAAAGTATCACCCCCTGTACCACCAGTCAGGTTTTCAACCCCACTAAAGGTCAGCGTATTGGTGCTTACATAAGTATCATTACCCGCTTGTACATTCCAAACGCCTGTCGCATTAATGCCTGTCAGGGTATCACCTCCAGCACCACTGCCTGCAGCTGCTGAACCTGTTAAAGCAGTAATGTCCGAAGTGGTTCCTCCAATCTGAGAAGTACTTGCTATAGCACCATTAAACCCTGTAGCGCCAGCAGCATTGAACGTGACAGAGATTGGCCCTGCTAATGACGCGTAATCAAGTGTATTAATACCAGCTTGACCATCTACATTACCGCTCAAGCTTCCACCATCAAAATCAAACAGATCACTATTCGCATTACCTGTTAAATTATGAAAATCAGTAAAATTTGCAGTTGAAGATAAGGATGCATTAGCCAAGGTACCATCATCATCACCCACAGCTAACGTCCAAGTATTAGCTTGATTCTGGCCAATCAATGTATCTCGTTCCACTGTTGCAGTATTGGCACCACCATCTAAATTAATATTAAAAGCAGTTAAAGTGCCACCACCTAAATCAAGAATCGCTGCAACATTATTATTAGTATCAACATTAAGATTCATCGTGCCTGCAGCACCAGAGTTAACTGCAAAAGCACCAACGGTAATAGCATCTGAAGAATTTAATGTAATCGTTCCACCGTCAGCAGTTGTTATAGTGTTGTTAACAGCGATATCACCACGCGTTAATGATGAAATAGTTATCGTACCAGCAGTTGATGATGATACTGCTGCACCAATAGTTATCGTATCTGTATTTAAATTACCAGTGTTTGTGATCGTAATGTCATCAGATGATGTCACCGCACCCGTAATGTTTAATGCAAAGTTACCGGTACTATCAAAAAGAAGATCACTACCTGCTCCAGTAGTAGTTAAACTCGTAAGAGTAACATCTGCTGTTGCTGCATTATCTATATCCACATTGCCACTCGTACTGTTGTCCGCCGTGATGGTCGTCGCTGCTAACTCTAATGGCGTCGTAGCACCAATACCCGTCGCCGCGTTCAAATCGACCGTCGGTGCCGTCACTAATCCCGCACCATCAATATCACCCACTGAGTTCATCGTGACCAAGGCACCCGCCGTGCTCGTGCCGGTCAATTCAATATCCCCAGAGGTCGTCGTATCATAAATGATGTCGCCCAGACCATCCGCCGTCACACTCGTCGTAATCGTCAAGTCGCCACCGTCACTACTCAACCTGATGTCGTCTTCTCCATCCGCCGCCGAGCCATCCGTGGTCGTGCTCACGGTGCCGAAACTCACTCCGCCCGCACCCGCGTTCTGAAATAAAATCGTGCCAGCACCGGCTGTCGTCAGTGTCGTCACCGTCACCGCACCTGCCAAGGCATTATCTATATCCACATTGCCACTCGTACTGTTGTCCGCCGTGATGGTCGTCGCTGCTAACTCTAATGGCGTCGTAGCACCAATACCCGTCGCCGCGTTCAAATCGACCGTCGGTGCCGTCACTAATCCCGCACCATCAATATCACCCACTGAGTTCATCGTGACCAAGGCACCCGCCGTGCTCGTGCCGGTCAATTCAATATCCCCAGAGGTCGTCGTATCATAAATGATGTCGCCCAGACCATCCGCCGTCACACTCGTCGTAATCGTCAAGTCGCCACCGTCACTACTCAACCTGATGTCGTCTTCTCCATCCGCCGCCGAGCCATCCGTGGTCGTGCTCACGGTGCCGAAACTCACTCCGCCCGCACCCGCGTTCTGAAATAAAATCGTGCCAGCACCGGCTGTCGTCAGTGTCGTCACCGTCACCGCACCTGCCAAGGCATTATCTATATCCACATTGCCACTCGTACTGTTGTCCGCCGTGATGGTCGTCGCTGCTAACTCCACAGCGTTTGTTCCACCAATACCCAATGCTGAGTTTAAATCCACTGTTGCTGCTGTAATATCTGTTATACCGTCTGCCCCTGCTGTAGCATCGTCAATTGCTGCCACAGAAGCCGTAAAGCTAGCCGCTCCCGTAGTAGAAATTGCCCCTAGCAAAATATCATTCGTAGTTTGGGTTACAGTAATGTTTCCGGCACCACCGGTAGTAATGTCATAAATAGTGTCGCCTCGGACACCCGTGTCGGTAATGTTCACATTCGCACTGGCTGAAACCGTCACAGAGCCAACATCAATTGTTAATGTACCATCTGTATTGCCGCCGGCAAAAGCCCCACCCGCAGGGTTATCCGTACCAATATTACCCACAGCACTTAGCGTTAAGTTAGGACCAGTACCGGTGCCCGCACTCGAAAATGCAGTCCCTGTACTGTTGTCGGTAATATAACCGGATGTAGTCGTGGTAAGCGATAGATCCTGGGCGCCACCGGAAGTGATAAATTGAGTTGCGCGATCCAGGATGATGTTGCCTGCATCAACTGTGATAATAAGATCGGTTCCACCGGCCAGTAGGCCGTCCATCTGAGCATCAGTAAATGATTGTGAATCCGCAGCTCCAAGCTCAGCCTGAATAGCATCGTCACCCAGTTCAATAGTGCTTGAGTACGTCAGACTAATAATTGGGCTTGTGATCTGCGGAAAATTTGAATCATTTAAATCATTACCCAACGTCAACCCATCTGCATTAACGCTCGTCCCCGAATTAAAAATCGTATTCTTTCCGTTTGATGGATTAGTTGTACTATCACCGTCATCAAGTAAGCGGGTTTTTGCTCCTCCTGTTCCCACTTCGGTTGTGATAGATCCGGCAGCTTGCACAGTTCTGGTATCGATGGTGGCGTTCGTCGTACCTGCTCGGCCGGGTAGCCCAACGTAATCTACTGTAATATCAGGACCAAAACCCGTGCTTCTTAAACGAATATTGCCACTTGCAACAGTTATATTGGAGCTAATAAGGATACTCGCAGCGCCACCGTCAGAATCAGCAAGGGTAGACGTAGTATTTGTCAGGATGTCTAGCACATCGACAGTAACACCGCCTCCACCACGCAGTTTCATATCACCGCCCTGTCCATCTGTCCTATCACCGATATCAACAACTCCTGTTAAGGCAGTAGCAATCAATGAATCAGCCACAAAGGTATCAGTGGTTGCGGCTTCATCCTGACCTGGAGCCCCCCCAGTATTGCCATCAATGGTTAAATTCGCAGCACTAACAATAGAGATATCACCTAATTCTGTTGTGGAAGGGGTAGTCGTTCCGACAGCACCAAGAAATGACACATTACCCGCTCCGGCAGTGATGGTTAAATCCTGTCCATAAGTCGAACTGCCATCGAGAGTATTATTAAATATGACATTACCCGCACCTGCACCCGAATCAATGTCCACATTGCCACCCAACGTCACCGCCTGGGTAAACACTATGTTGTCATCGGTTGTATCGATATCGCCCGACGTTGTTAACGTCCCCGTCTTCGCCGCACCAAACGTCACCACGCCACCGGCCGTAATGTCGCCGTTCACACCAACGGTCGTTGTAGCTGTGGAATCAATATCCACCGTGCCGCTTGTGCCTATCGCATTATTAATCGCTAACGTGCCAACCGCATCCAAATCAACCGTCGTCGCTGTCACTATCGCACCGGTTTGTACAATCGTGCCACTACTGTTGATAGCCACCGTCGCCGCATTCGCCATCGTTACCGTGTCACCCAAGGTCACACTCGTTTGCGCATCAAGGATGTTTAACACATCCAGATCCATCGCCTGGTAACTTTGCACCGCACCATCACGAACAGTTAAATCACCACCGTTCGTTATCGCACCGGCCACCGTGATGTTACCGGTCGCGCCGCCGTCTAACGCTAAGTCAAACGTCGCCATATCAATTGTTGTAAAAGAAAGGTTACCCGCACCTGCACCCGAATCAATGTCCACATTGCCACCCAACGTCACCGCCTGGGTAAACACTATGTTGTCATCGGTTGTATCGATATCGCCCGACGTTGTTAACGTCCCCGTCTTCGCCGCACCAAACGTCACCACGCCACCGGCCGTAATGTCGCCGTTCACACCAACGGTCGTTGTAGCTGTGGAATCAATATCCACCGTGCCGCTTGTGCCTATCGCATTATTAATCGCTAACGTGCCAACCGCATCCAAATCAACCGTCGTCGCTGTCACTATCGCACCGGTTTGTACAATCGTGCCACTACTGTTGATAGCCACCGTCGCCGCATTCGCCATCGTTACCGTGTCACCCAAGGTCACACTCGTTTGCGCATCAAGGATGTTTAACACATCCAGATCCATCGCCTGGTAACTTTGCACCGCACCATCACGAACAGTTAAATCACCACCGTTCGTTATCGCACCGGCCACCGTGATGTTACCGGTCGCGCCGCCGTCTAACGCTAAGTCAAACGTCGCCATATCAATTGTTGAACTAAATAAAATGTTACCTGCACCCGTGCCCGTATCTATATCGACGTTGCCACCCAAGGTAGTCGCCGAAGCGAATGTGACGTTGTCATCGGTTGTGTCGATGTCACCCGACGTCGCGATATTACCTGAACCACTAGTAATGCTTACTGCACCGTCGGCAATAATACCCGCTAATACGCCTATAGTGACTGCATTAGTACCGCTGCCATTAATGGTTACTGTCCCGTTATTTATGGTCGTCAGGGAATTATCGACCAGAGCAATAGCGCCCTGACTGTTAAACTGTAAATTCTTGTTCTGAGTAATTGCGGCATCATCGGCAATGGAAATACCGCCGGTATTCGTTGATTCACCAATAACGATCGTCCCTGTTGCAATGGCATCTAGATTTGCATCGGTAAAATTCAAAGACTGTCCTGAATCTTCAACACCAATTGTGTTGCCCGCCGTAGCTGTAGTCAGTGTTACTGTCGACCCTGTCGCTGTCAGCGTCGTTGGAAGAGTGATTGCATTTGCCTCAAGAATCACCTCGTTAGAAGAGGTATTCAATGTGCTGCTAAAAACTATACCCGTGCCGGCGTTTGTGAGATCAACACCGTGTGCTGAACCATTTGTACCCGTCGTTAGAACCGCGCCTGTAAACGTCGTCGTTCCCGACCCTGTTGTTTGCGTAATGCTTTCTGCTTCAAACGCAAGATCTGCTGTCACGTCAGCCGCACTGACAATAGAGACGTCTAATAAATCAGTAGTCCCGCCAACAATACCATCAAAATCAATATTGCCAGCACCGGCCGTCAAACTCAGGTTCTGAGCTCCGTTTAATGTATTACTAAAAGTAATACCGCCATCATTTGATGTGATATTAAGGTCAGCTGTCGATAAGGTCGTTGCACCAAAACTAACGCCGTCAAAACTACTCCAGGTTAATCCGTCTAATTGTGTTGTGTCTAAAGTTGTTGCCGTATCACCATCTGTTAACGTCACGTTGTCATCAAAGCGTACACTTGTGCCCGTATCAGCAAAGATACCCGAGCCACCGTCGACTGTGCCTTGGAATCGAACTAAGCCCGTCACACCGTTAGCCACCGTTAACGCCGCACCCGTACCGTCACCCAAGTTAGTCAATGCACCACTGACCGTCGTTGTGCCAGCAGCTGTGCTCCCATGTATTGTTAAATCTTGATTGCCGCCGTCAAGCGCTACCAATGAAATGTTACCGCCATTAGAATTTAAGCTAACTGGTCCTCCTGACATTGTCGTTGTGCCAGTGACAGTCAAGCCATCGTGACTGAACCAATTCATCCCATCGAGTTGTAAGGTCTCAAAACTCGAGGCCGTATCACCACTATTTAGATTGACACTATCATCGAAGCGAACACTCGTGCCTGTATCTGCAAAGATACCTGAGGTTCCTCCGACAAACCCATTAAACCTAACTAATCCAGTAACGCCATTTGCGATTGTTAAAGAGGCTCCTGTACCTGAACCTAAACCTGACACCGCGCCACTAACTGTCGTCGTTCCTGCACCAGTGCCCGCTGCGATAGTTAAATTTTGTGAACCACCCGTAAGTGCATTTAAGGAAATCGCTCCACCATTAGAATTTAAGCTAACTGGTCCTCCTGACATTGTCGTCGTTCCACTTACAGTCAAGCCATCGTGACTGAACCAATTCATCCCATCGAGTTGTAAGGTCTCAAAACTAGAGGCCGTATCACCATTTGTTAACGTCACGTTGTCATCAAAGCGCACACTTGTGCCCGAGTCAGCAAAAATACCCGAGTTACCCGACACGGTACTATCAAATCTAACTAAGCCCGTTACACCGTTCGCCACCGTCAGTGCCGCACCTAAGGTATCGCCCAGCCCGCTGACTGCACCGGTTACTCTTGTTGTACCCGCAGCAGTACCTGCAGCGATGGTTAAATCCTGAGAACCACCATTAATCGTAGTTACATCTATATCGCCGCCATTTGAACTCAGACTCACGGCACCATTTGATAATGTTAATGCTCCAAAAGTAATACCATCAAAACTACTCCAATTAAGGCCATCCAAAGTGACATTGCCAGCTAGGTCTGTTGCTGTATCGCCATCAGCTAAAGAAACATCGCCATTAATTTGAACACTTGTATCAGCGCCAGCCTCAATACCTGAATTTGCTGAAAGTACTCCCTGGAAATTAACTAAGCCTGTTGTCGCATTATCTATAAATATCGCAACTCCAACTCCATCACCAATGTTCGTAACAGCACCGGTAGCAGTGATAGTGCCCACTCCACCTGTGTTTAAAGCAAGATCAAAAGGTCCTGTGATAGAAGTAAATGAGATGTTGTCCCCACCTGTGACAGTAATATCACCGACACCAAGTGTTACCGCGGTATTAAAATCTATCGTTGAAGATGATGTAACTGAGTTATTAAGTGCAATGCCTCCACTTCCATCGTTATTGAATGTGACTGCGCCTGTGTTAGCGTCACCTACTGCCGCACCAATGGTTAATGTTCCAGTACCGGCATTAAAGTTAGTACTAGATGCATCATCAGCAGTAAAGCTTAAAGTAGCGCCATCAGTTTCAACAGCAAAGTTAATACTTAGATCATTACCTGCTCGAAAGCTAACCGTTTCACCACCTGTTTGGTTTGCTAAATTCAATGGGTCATTAATAATAAGATCACGATCTGCTTGCAGGTCGATATTTCCAGTTATAGCTTCAATAGCACTACTATCAATTGTTATATCTGTACCTAGCGCAGGGTCAGCAAATAAAACTGTACCATCTGCAGCACCGACCTCACCGTTATTCGCACCGCCGGACGCAACGATTGTAAGATCTTGTGGATCGAGTAAAACTGTTCCCGCATACCCATTAGACGCACTTACATTGACAGTACCATCAAACGCTAAATGTTGTTTACCTGAAACTTCGACAAAACCCCCGTCGCCTGATTCAGAACCGGCCTTCGCGGTTATATCACCAAAATAACGTGTCGTACTATTCGCCCAAACAATTACCTTGCCACCATCTCCTTCACTGCTCGAATTAGCTTTTATGGAAGTATCTCTTCCAATATAAGTAAAAGAAGCATTTTGAACATTTTCATTTTTGCCTTGGTAATCACCACCAATTAAAACTTCACCACCACCCGTTTCACCAGAAGCGTCAACCGTTGCTGTATTAACCAAACCAACTTTGTCACCTGTTATCTCAATATAACCTCCCTTCTCAGATGATGAGGCTGCAGTGATTAATGCATCTTCTGAAATAATCGCTGTATCGCTAGCATAAATTTCAATCTTGCCGCCATCGCTATCGGCGGATGAGGCATCGAGTGTGCCGGTATTGATAAGTGAGTTACTTGTGCCACTGGCAACAAGTCTTATTACGCCACCCTCATTTTGAATCTTGCTCGCACCGATGATGCCGCTGTTATTGACGACATTGGTAAAGACATCTTTTGCGGCTTTACCTTTTAATAGAACCGTGCCGCCATCGGCGTTGATGGTGCCCGTGTTGGAAACGGCATCGTCAACATCGTGTACGTTTTGCAGGATCTCTTCATCGACCGCAAATTGAATTAAGCCATCGCCATCGAAATCCATGGTGACTTTCTTACCCGCTATCAGGTTCACCTGGCCTGCGGTAGCGATGATGGTGCCTTCATTTCTAACGGCGCCACCTATCAAGGAGACTGAACCACCGGTTGATGCCTGAATTAAACCTTTGTTAACAACCAGCCCACCTTCAGTGCCATTGGGATTAATAAAATGATGTTTACCACTCATGAAGTCGCTATCAGAGATATCAAGACCAGAGGCAATGAGCGAACCGACACTGACACGAGCCGTCGCATTAAAGAAGACACCGTTGGGATTGATGAGTAAGACCTTACCGTTAGCGTTGATCGACCCTAATATCTGGCTTGGGTTTTGATCATAAATACGATTCAGTATTTGTGCTTGTGCATTAGGTTGATTGAAGTTGACCGCTTCATTGGTTTTGACGTTAAAGGATTCCCAATTAACGACGGCATTTTGTGAGGCTTGATTGACGACGGTTGTTGTTGCGTTCGGCGTGCTTATGTTGGCTTGTCCTGCCGCAACGACGCCGCCTTCAGGACCAGCAACAGCAACACCAATGTGTAAACCAAACAGTATTCCAGCAGGTAGTGCAGTGCGTATAAATGACGTCACAGGATTCAAGCGCGCAGAGCAAAGCTTCCGCTGCACGTTGGATTTACTTACCCGTTGCCCTGCTTTTCTTTTTTGACCCATTTGTTCCCTTCAAATAATGGCTGTGATTATTGCTATCACTTAGAAACTCAACACCTGTAGTACCAGATTTAAGCCCTAGATACTGTGACTCAGTTCACACTCACAAATGGTTTATTATTTTAAAAAATCGTTTCTTATTTAATTTCAATACAATCAGAATGTTAGCTTAAATTAAATAAACTAAAAACTATAAGTAAAATCACCCCAAATTTGCCCAAAACGGCCATTATTTGGAATGTCAGAGCCTAACTCTGTCGCGTACATCAAACGACTGTCAATAGAGCCGGGCAAGTTAAAACGTAGCCCCATGCCCACACTCTTGAACGTCACCCAACTACCCGAGGTATTTCGATTTGTCGCTGTATTAAGCGCATCGTTTTGTTGTGCTGTTGCAAAATCATAGAAAACAGAAAATTGCAGTAATTCACCCCAGGTACGGTTCTCAAAAGCCGGAGCATCGGCAAAAAATGGCGCATTGAAAATATATTCAAGTGAGAAAAAGTAGGAGCGGTCAAATAGGCCTTGCGCATCCGGGTAGCCTCTAACGTTCTCTGGTCCACCCACAGAGTATGCCTCTAATGGCGCCAGAATATCTTTGCTCCACTGGAATTCTCCTTTAAACAAGAAAGATTGATTCTTGGTCATCAATTGCAGGCGCTGATAGGAGCCACTGATTTTAGTAAATTGACCCTCTGCAAATTCTGTCGGGTTATTACCTCGTCGACTGGATCGGCTGCCAGGCGCTCCCGCTAATTGATCACTACTAGAGCCCATAGCACCGAAAATATCATTGACCCCTCTATCGAAACTTAAGGAGGCAAAGTTTAAACCGCCACCAAAATTTTCAGAGGTGCTTTTGCTGATTAGCCTGATGAGTGGCCGGAACGGGTTAAAGGTATCAACGGAATCGTAATTCACCTCTAATCCAAACACACTCAACCTGTCCGTATTAGTTTGTGTGCCTTGAGTTCTGGTGGTTGCGTTTTTAGAGGTGAATGAAAATCTTGTAGACAGATTTTTTTGTCTACTGCGTATGTGAGATTTTTCTATGTAGACCTGGCGATTATCAGTTTGCGCCGAGATCTTGCTCGACTTGAATTCGCCACCAATATCGAATCTATTTTTATACAAGTTCCCACCCAGGGTAAAACCCCGGCCAAGAAATATCTGGTAATCCAGCGCCCAGAAGTCATTATTTTTAGGATTGTATGTCTGCTGAAGTGTTGCGCTCAGTTTATCAGCGAAACCCGTGGGGTTGTTCCAATCGATAATGGTTCTAAATCGATTACGTCCTGTCTCTTGCAAGCCATGATTGTCGCCACGATAGGCAACGTCATACCATTTTTCTTCTTGAACCTTGAGTACAATATCGGCCTCACCGACCTTTTGGCCGGGCTGAAATACGCCAAAGACACTTAAACCGGGAAAATCCGTCAACGTTAATAACGCGGCTTCAATATCTTTTTGCGTAACGGGTTCGCCGACTAAACCCAGAAAGGGTTTTCTTAATACATTCTCGCTATACTTCTCATTGCTCTCGGCAATGACACGTCCGAGGCGTCCGATATAGACCTGAACATCGACAATACCACTCCCCACCGTCTGAACGGGGATCACTGCAGTCGACAATATCAATCCTTTTGAACGGTAATAGCGAGTGACCTCATCAGCGACTTCTTGCATTTCACCGATGCTATAGCCTCTTTCGGGTTGTGCTTGCTGAAACTTGTTCAGGATTGAAGTCTTTATCTCATCGACACTGACATCGTATTTAGGCATGTCTTCAACATCTAGCAACCTGAATTCTTGCACCGTGACATAAGGCCCTTCTTCGATATCAAATGGACGGTCAATAAGTGCGGGAATGTCGACGGCATCAGCCGGAGGCGTTGTGGCCTGCTCTGTCGGCACCTCGGTTTGAGGACGTACAGCACCGGGCCTTGCAGAATCGGGTAATCCGAGTGGACCGGCAGTGATTAGCTCACTAAAAAACAGCAGGGATAGTGCGAGCAAAATTCCGCGGCATTCCCTTTGCTTTTTTATTGTAGACTTATTTGCCACAAATAGTTCTATTTTTCAGTTAGTTAGATTGCTTTCGTGCGTCAATATAAAATCAAGCTCGGACACGAACATATATATACTTTCCCAACGAAAGACTATAACACAGAGATTAAAGGAGCAAAAAATATATTATCAATAATTTGATAGAATTAACTCATCTAACACATTGATAGTTATTCATTTTTAACAGCCATAAAATGTTGCGAAAAAACAACTTAATCGTGGAAACATGAGCAAATTACGAAGTATTTAAAGTGACTATTATTGAGCTGTTTTAGTTTTTAATCTCAAGCGCCATTCTTCAAGTTTATTATCAGAAAGTGCTTGCGGATATTCCTTTCTGGCCTGATTAAAAATCGCATTTCTCAACTGTGTATTGGCTTGTTTAATTAATAATTGCCGTATTTGTTGTTCGACTTGTGGCAATTCGAGTGTTTCAGGTTTAAGTATTTTTCCTCTTTTCAGGATATGGATCCCTGCTTGAGATTCAATCGGCTTACTGATCTCGCCTTCCTTTAACTTCAAAATGGGCTCTTTGATCTCAGGGATCAAGTCACTGGTTTTCAGTAAGCCCATATAACCGCCCAAGGCTCTGCTTTGTTCATGCTCAGATTGAGCAAGGGCAATATTGGAATAGTCCTTTTTACCTTTGTTAAGCTCGGAGATTATGCCATCTGCTTTCTTCTTCAGTTCAGCCGTCTCTTTTTTGTCACTGGAGTCTGTTTTTTTGAAAAAAATCTGCCAGACATGGACGCGCTCAGGAACGATAAACTGCCCTTTATTTGATTCAAAATATTCAGCAACTTGCTCATCGCTAGGGAAATCTTTAGGTAATTTACTGGAGATTAAGCGATTAAGATAAGCTTCTCGCATGATGTTTTCAGCACCACGACGCATCAAAAATTCAACATTACGATCTTCAACAAGATTATTTGCTATCGCAGCTGATACAGTGGAGCGATTATTTGCTTCACTTTCAATGACTTGCTTGAATAATTCTTGATCAGCCAATACCTTTTCACGTTCTTGCTGGTTCATATTGGCGATTAATCATGAAAATTCAAGAGATTAACGACAAAATTTATATTACTATCTAACTGTTTTTTAAGAACAATAAATTAAGAATTATATGTCACCAAAAACAACTAATATTGCCATTATGTTTGCTGATATAAGTGGAAGTACCCGCTTATTTGAAGTACTCGGTGATGCAACCGCTCGTGTTACCGTCTCAGACACGTTGGATTTACTGTCTAAAGTCATCCATGCTCATAACGGCACCGTCATAAAAACCATTGGTGATGAAGTGATGTGTACCTTTCCAACTGCAAATGATTCAGCAAATGCGGCGGTTGAGATGCAAGAAACCCTCGAAGATGCCAATGAAATGAGTGAGGCTGATGCACCTGAAATCAAAATAAGGGTGGGAATGCATTATGGTCCAGCGCTACTTGAAGGCGGCGATGTCTTTGGCGATGCTGTCAATGTTGCTGCCAGGATGGCTGCTCAGGCGAAGGGCGGGCAAATCATAACGACGAAATCTACCGTCGATCTACTAGAACCCATACTACGCGCCAGTACTCGATTTGTTGACCGCGCACCTATCAAAGGTAAAAAAGAAGATATAGAGATCTTTGAGATCATCTGGCAAGAAGAAGATGTCACCCGTATGGCAACGGGAATGATGCAAGACCCGCCAAAACTGACGCAAGTGACACTTCAGGTCAGTTATGCAGGCAAGACCGTCATCCTTGATCAAAACAAACAAGGTTTGGTCATGGGCCGTAGCCAAGCTTGTGATCTGCCCATCAATGAAAAACTGGCATCAAGACAACATGTCCGAATTGAGATGCGTCGTGATAAGTTTTTTATTATTGATCAAAGCACCAATGGCACACATGTCAAACTAGACCAAGCCGAAGATGCATTTTTAAGACGTGAAGAAATGCATATATCCACAAATGGCGCTCTCAGTCTCGGCAAGTCATTTGCGGAAAACCCCACTGAGGTCGTTTCATTCGTCCTCCAATCGTCATAAAAAACTTTTGATATAAATGACTAAACCAACCGAACAAAGCACCAACAAACCGCTTTCTTGGCATTCTCATGGCATTACTAATGTCGGGAAAGTGCGTAAGCATAATGAAGACTCCATGCTGGTAAGACCTGAAACAGGTATGTGGGTTGTTGCTGATGGCATGGGCGGGCATGCCGCCGGAGATGTCGCCAGCCAACTGATTGTCAATTCCTTAAAGAAAGTCCATGAAGGGCTTTCCCTCGAAAGATATATCGATGACATCGAAGACACATTAATATCGGTTAATAAAAAACTAATCGATAAAGCAAACGAAAGCGCTAAACGTACTACTATTGGCAGTACCGTAGTGATGATGCTGACCTTTGATAAATATTGTATTTATCTTTGGGCTGGCGACAGTCGTTTGTATCGTTTACGTGATTCAGTATTAAGACAAATGACCACTGACCATTCACAAGTTGAAGCATATGTAGAACAGGGTCTTATCAGCAGAGAAGAAGCTGCGGTTCATCCACATGGCAATATGATTACTCGTGCAGTAGGTGCAACACCTGACTTTTTTCTGGACATGGACATTCAAGAAATGAAAAAAGGTGACCGTTACTTGCTATGTAGTGATGGACTTACTAAACATACAGAAGATTATGAATTCCAGGAAATGTTGGGCAATGGTACTGTCGAAGAAATTTGCACAAAAATGATCGACATAACATTAGACCGTGGTGCCGGCGATAATGTTACTGCAATAGTCATCGATATAGACTAGATTTTTAATAGCGCTCACGTTGTGAGGGAGTAATAGATTGGCTGATTTTAAAACTGCACTCGAAGCATTAGCAAAAGGTGAATTAAAGCTTGAAACACTATCTAAGCAGATGGATGTCTTGCTTAGTAAAACACCGAAGTTTGCGAATAACATGCTCGTGCAACTAGATGAGATGCATGAAACGAAAAATCTCGATGACAAACAATATGCACAATTAAAACGCCAAATTAATGAGTTCAGACGGGCTCACGCAACGGAAACTGAAGGTGGTCCAGCAGCAGGTGGGGCAGACTCTACTGTCTTTGCTAGTGATTCAGTTGTCGAAGAAAAAAGCCCTTCGCCTCCAGCTAATACTCAAGCTGCGGAAGATTCAACCGTTGTCATGGGTGATGATGAAAAGGCAAGCGACAGCAACGCACAAAAGCCTGCAGCTGATGGTTCTGATTTTTTTGACATCAGTATGCCTGGCGGACCCGACACAGCCACACCTTCTATTACTTCAGCAACCGGGCCAACCGGAACAGAGTGGAATGACCCAGCTATCCCTACCGGTGATTTATCCGGTGGTTATGGCGTTGGCTCTGTCATCAAGCAGCGATTTAAACTTGAAAAAGTGCTCGGCATTGGTGGCATGGGTAAAGTATACAAGGCGCTGGATTTACTCAAAGCCGAAGCGAAAGATAAAAAACCCTATGTCGCAATTAAATTATTGAATGATGATTTTAAAGATCATCCTGAAGCATTTATCTCCTTGCAACGTGAAGCAAGCCGACAACAAAAACTAGCCCATCCGAATATCGCAACAATATACGACTTTGATCGTGTCGGTGGTCCAAATACACCGGTCTACATCACGATGGAATTGATGGAAGGCATGGAGCTGAAGGACTTCATTAAAAAGAAAGTCCGTCCCAAAGGAGGCCTGCCCTTCGATGAGGCTTTTGAGATCGTCAAACAATTGGGTGCCGGTTTAACCTATGCGCATAACCTTCGACTGGTGCATTCCGATTTCAAGCCCGGCAACGCCTTCATGTGTGATGATGGCACGGTTAAAACACTCGACTTTGGTATCGCCCGCGCTGTTAAAAACCCGCTTACCGGTGAAGCCGAGAAAACACTGTTCGATCCAGGCAAGCTTGGTGCGTTAACACCTGCATACGCTAGTTTGGAAATGTTAGAGGGTGAAGAACCTGACACACGAGACGATACCTATGCTTTAGGTTGTACCGCCTATGAATTGTTAACCACAAAGCATCCCTTCAATAAATTACCAGCAAATAAGGCGTGCGAAAACAATCTAGTGCCTGCTTATATAAAGAAGCTCAATAAAAAACAAAACCGAGCACTACGACGTTCTGTTGCCTTTCATCGTGAACAGCGAAGTCCAACGGTTGCTCATTTTGTTGATGAATTTGAGGGTAAGGCAACCTGGTATAAAAACCCATTTGTTATTGCAGCGGGGGTTTTACTAATCATCAGTATGATGTTGATTGCGCCTGCTCTTGATTATATGCATCAGAAAGAACTTGAAGGCCTGATTGCTGAAATTGAATCTGGCGATGAACAAACAATCGTTGCCAAACTGGATGAGATTTTACTGTTAGATAAAGCGGACCAATCAACAGTAACCGATGACAAAGAAGCAAAACAGAAAATACAGGATTATTTCAGTGACCAGTTAACTGACTCCGTTGTCAGCGCGGAAAGCGATTATGACTATTCCAAAGTTAACACTGTCTTAGAAGATATCGAGGTATTTTATCCTGAGTCGATTTATCTGCAGGAAAAAACAGCACTGTTAGATGAAAGTAAAAAACGAACCATCAGTAACTTAACCACCGAATACGTTACCGCATTAAAAAATGAAAGCTTGATTGGTAATACAAAAAATATTTTGGGGAATATTGAAAAAGTTGATCCGGACAACGCATTACTCGAAGACACCTCACCCAGCAATGCTTATCGCTTGCTGGCACAAGAAAAGTTTGAAGCGAATGATTTAGACGCGGCGTTGCTACTTGTGAATTCTGGCATTGAGTTTTCTGAAGGCGCTGACCAACGACTCATCGATATGAAAGATAATATCGAAAGGACACAGACCATTAGCAAGCTTGAAAATGATCTTGGCGCCGTTCAGGGACAACTGGCAACGTTATCAGATTTCAAACAACGAGAAGCAGCTATTGTTGAACTTGCTGGCTTGAAACCTAACAGCGAATTACTTGCAGCACTATCAACACAATTTAAACCCTTTATCGATGCTGAACTTGAGAGCATTCAAAAAGACGGTACACGCGAAACTGCTGAAGCCCTGGCTTCAGACTTTGGTGACCTGATGAATGGTTTGCAACTTAGTAAAGAACTGACCCAGATAAAATTGGCAAAACTAACTGGAGAGGCACGTAAACAAAAAGCAACAGAGTTGGCTAGCGTAAGTACTAGCAACATAGAAACTGCACTGGCAGATGCACAAATTGATGATACTCAATGGGAAACTGTATTACTCAAGGATATTCGACAATTGGGAAGCTTGGTCAGTGAAGATGAAAGTATCAGTGCCAGCCTCGATCAATATCGTAAGCAGATAGCTGATAAGTATATTGCAAAAGCAAACGAAACCTTACAAGCAGAACGTTTTGATGCAGCCGACAATTACATAGATAAAGCTGACCGATATGCACCGGGCTTGCAAAATTTACTTGATACCCGCAGCTCAATTGCCGAGGCCAGAGAAGCGTCAGACCGTTTGGCACGCGTAGATGCCAACAAAATTCCTTTTAAATCATTTACCGAAGGTAACAATGTTACAGAAGCACTAAAAATATTTGAGCAATTCAAGGCGGACTTACCAGCAGATGACCTTTATCTGACGACAGAGGCGGCTCCCATGTTGGCTGATGCCTATGCCCGATTAGCAAAGAGTAAGGCAGAGACAAAAGATTACGCCACTGCTTTTGATTTCGTTTCTGGGGGTCTGAAAATTGATCCAGGTAATATTGAGTTAAACGATCTAAAAACTGAATACCAGGCCGAAGCAAATATTATAGAATTAACAGCGCTCTTTAAAACTTCTGTCTCGTTCCCGAGCGAGATCAAAACAAAAGTAAATCAAATTGCGAGTGCCGACCCCGCACGATTTGCTGAATTTAGTAATACCTCGGCCAGTGTATTAGCTGAACGCATCAATACGCTACGTTCTACTGATGAAAATATGGCAGCTAACATGGCTAATAGTGCTGCAAGTTTATTCCCTGCAAGTTCAGCCCTTGCAGAACTGAAAAAACAGCTGCAACTAAAACCATGGGATCAATTTACTAATGCAAACGCAGCCATTAATGCAGGTAAACTGACGCAGGCTACACAGATCCAACAGGAAGCTGCGACAGATTTTGCCGGCCATCCCCAATTTGTACAGTTTTCAAATGCCTTAGCACAACGAATAGAAACTATTAATGAAGAATTTAATGACTATTTGAAGGATAAAGATGCAGCAGGTGAAAATTACGATGACCTTAGAATTTCGAAGAAACTATTAGAACGTGTGCAGAAAAAATGGAACGATAACCCCGACTATAATACTGCAGAAACAGAACTGGATACATTAATCGCCAAAGCGAAACCTGTTAGTAAACCCAAAATCAGAACCGTTGAAAAAGAACTTACTGCAGAGAGTATTGCTTCGACAGAAACCGGCACGGGTGCAGCCACCCAAGCCGCAGCGTGGAAACCGATAGCAAGTGATTCTGAATGTACTAATCGTCTTGCTGGTTATGGCAAACGCGCTAAAGCGATTTGTTTCGATATGATCCATTCATCAGCTCGCGGGCCGTTGATGGTTGTTGTGCCAACGGGTGAAGGTATTGAGAAATCATTTGCCATTGCTAAATATGAAGTCTCAGTTAGTGATTGGAGTAAGTATTGTATCCTCAGTGGTACCTGTAAGCCGATTAAGGATAAAGAGAGAAAGAATGACCCAATCAACGGCATTACTTTGCAGCAGGCTCAGGACTACGCAACGTGGCTCACCGAACGAACCGGGAAAACATATCGTATTCCGACAAAATCGGAATGGGAATACGCTGCCAATGCTGGCGGCAAGCAACCGAAAAAAGATTTTAATTGTCGTGTCTCAGTCCAAGAAAAATTGATTAAGGGCACTGGTATTGTCAGTGTTAAATCAGGGAAATCTAACGGTTGGGGATTGAAGAATTATGTTGGTAACGTGCAGGAATGGGTGATCGATGGAAACACCACGACCGCTCGTGGTGGCGCATTTATCGATGCTCATTCTAAATGTGATATTTCACTAGAACGATCTCATGATGGTAATGCCGATGAAGCTACCGGTTTTCGTCTAATTCGTGAAGATGTTGGCTAATAATTATAATACAAGTATGGGTCTGATATGAGTAATCAAACATTGCGTCAGCTGGCAAAAGGTTATGCTAGGGGTGAAATCGATAAAGAGGACTACAGAAAGTCACGTATCGAACTTATAAAGGCAATAACTGAGGGTAAAGCAATTGTTGAGGCTATCGACTTTCCTCCACCGCTAATGCCGTCTGATGGAGATGATGCGATAACAGAGGCTCCCAAAAGAGATAAAACAGAGATTATTTCTCCAGCATCTAGACAAAAGCCCATACCTAATAGCGCTACTCCTAAGCAACCACCACCAGCAAAAACAAACAAAAAATCAACGATAATGTTTATCACCGTAAGTGCTGTGATAGTTGTCGCGCTGATAACTACAGTTATTCTTTTTTACCCGAAGCCACCTGGTTCGGCGACGACTGAATCATCGAATACATCTAATAAAGCACAAGCAGCATCACCGGCTGCCACTACAAGTATGGCGGGAGAGTCACTCATTGCTGATTTTTTGTCACAAAATAGCTGGTCAGAAGATAGTCTGGACTCATTTATGAATGCATGGTCTGCACTAACTCAGGAAGATCGAGACTCAGCTAAACCAAGCAAACGTATGCAAAGAATGCACGATTCTATCTATAAACAATTCCTTGAAGAAAAGGCACTATCGAGTATAGATAGTGAAAAAGCGGCACTAAAGCAACAAAGGTTAATTGAGTTCGCTACCGCTATCGGGATAAATGATTCTCGACTTATTCTGGAGTAGTTATTTAGTTTAAATTAATACGAGTTATTATTCTGGAAAATCCCTAAATTCACTTCCACTTATCTTACTGGCTCGCTTCTCAAAATAGGCGTTCTTGGTAAACTCATATTTATCAACCGCTGCTTCCTCTAGTAAATCCACTGCACTCAGTAAACCTGATTTAATATCGATAAAAGCAAGTGATAAGAGTCCTGCCTTAGTCAGGTCGTTATCTAAATACATGAGTGGGCTTAAAGCGCCATCTACAGCATAACCAGCGGCATATCTCACCGTACCAGGACCAAAAAATGGCATCACCAAATAAGGTCCTGAACCAACACCCCAATGGGCTAATGTTTGACCAAAATCAGCTTTACTGGAAGGCAAACCCGCTTCCGATGAAATATCAAGAAAGCCTAATAAGCCAAAAGTTGAATTGAGGAATAGACGGACTGTATCGTTAACTGCCTGATCAAATTTAAGTTGAAGTATATCATTTGCAATAACAGGAACCTGGGCAATATTACTAAAAAAGTTAGTCACGCCATTATCTAGAAAATCTGGTGTAATAAAATCATACACTTTGCTTATTGGGTCAAAGAGCACATTATCCATAGTTTCGTTAAATGAAAATACGCCTCTATTGAAGCCTTCCCAAGGATCTCGTTCATCTAATCCGCCAGTAGTCGCACATGCAGACAAAAGCGTCATGCCTATCCCAACGAGCAATATTCTAAATTTAGCCACGAATCTATTTTTCATTATTATTCCTTATCGTGTTAATTCTGTTATATCAAAATCATGTGAGAACTAATTCCCCTAAAGCACAGCATTATGGTTGCCTGAATATGTATCGTCAATAATAGCGTAACAAACCGAGAACTGTTGTTTTATGTAAAAACCAGCAATAAAACTTTTTATTCAATATCTTATGCTAACAAGTTAAACTTATTTCATGCCTACTTTTTTATCATGATATATATTTAATGACTGAAAACGAGAACATCGACTTACAAGAACTAGAGAAATTTTCCTCTAGAGCAGATCAATGGTGGGATGCTGAGGGGGAATTTAAAACGCTACATAACATAAATCCTGTTCGATTAAATTATGTCACAAAGCATGTCTCTATTAAGAATTTACAAATCATCGATATCGGTTGTGGTGGTGGTATTTTTACCGAAGCTATGGCTAAACAAGGCGCTATTGTCACTGGCCTGGATGCGAGCAAAGAAAATATCAACATCGCATCTCAACATGCCCTTGAGAACCAACTTGAAATAAACTATGTCGTTAACACCGCAGAAAGTTTTGCTGAAGATCATATTGATAGCTTTGATGTCATCACCTGTATGGAACTATTAGAACATGTCCCAGATCCAGCATCGATTATTCAAGCTGCCAGTAAAATGATTAAACCTGGTGGCCATGTCATCTTTTCTACCATCAATCGCAGCATTAAGGCCTACATGCTTGCCGTTTTAGCAGGCGAATATCTGCTGAATCTGCTACCCAAAGGGACACACCAATACGAAAAATTTATACGCCCTTCAGAATTGGTTGGCTGGTGTAAAGATAATAACCTTGAGATGAATGATTTAGCTGGAATGCAATACAACCCATTATCAGGTCAATGTGCATTAAATACACAACCTGATGTCAATTATCTGCTAGATACCATAGCCCAAGCAGATAAATGATCGAGCACATTCTATTTGACCTAGATGGTACATTGGCTGATACAGCTGATGATTTGGCCAATGCGCTCAATGCCATTCGTTTGAAACATGGATTAACCACTTTGCCGAATGAAGTGATACGCCCCACTGTTTCACTTGGTGGTAATGCTATGATCAAACTCGCATTTGATCTGGAAGAAGGAGACACCGGCTTTGAATTAATTCGTGACGAATTCCTTAATTATTATCGCGCCAATATTGCACAAGAAACATGTCTATTTGAGGGTATGGAAGAACTGTTGAACTCACTAGAAAGTGAGAATAAGCCTTGGGGGATTGTAACCAACAAACCTTCTTGGTTGACTGACCCTTTAGTCAAGGCGATGTCTCTCGATAAACGAGCGGCATGCTTAATCAGTGGCGATACACTGGAACACAGAAAACCCCACCCTGCCCCGATACTCCATGCATGCAAACTAATGCAATCTAATCCAGCGACGACAATATACATCGGTGATGCCCAGCGTGATATTGAAGCAGGTCGTCGTGCCGGCACAAAAACACTTATAGCTCTCTATGGTTATATTGATGACGGTGATAACCCCGCTGACTGGTGTGCGGATGGCATGGTCTCTAGCCCATTTGAAATACATGACAAGCTAAGTGAATTCTGTAACTAAAAATTCTATCGCTCTTGATTACTGTATCAACAAAGCGATTCCTGATGGTTCTAACCTTTATTATGCAACACTTTTTGAGGAAGAAAAAAGTAAAGCCATTATTATAGGCCTGCATGCCTTTCTCTATGAACTTACAGATATTATTCAGGAATGCTCAGATCCCGGTATTGCAAGAGTAAAGCTTCACTGGTGGCAAGAGGAGATAGAACGGCTTTTCCAGCAACAACCCCGACACCCAATCACGAAATATTTGAAAGAACACATTGCTCTCGATCAAAACCTAAGCACATCATTTAATTCTATTATTAATAATTTCGATAATTTTTTGTTTATTGAACAAACGGACAATCTCACTACGATCTTGGCTTTATATGATTCAACTGCTGGTGAAATCTGGCATCTATGCGGAGTCCAGCTGGGAGTAACAGAGTCTTTATCGTTACAACATTACCGCGACTTAGGCTCTGTCTGTCATTATCTTCGGTGTTTACAAGAACCAAACACCTATTTAACTGAACCACGCTGTATCATTCCAGAAAACATCATCAAGCAAGATGATTTGCTTAAGATGAAGTTTGCAGCCCAAAGTGATTCTATAAACCAGACAGACATATTCTCACCATTGATAGCAGCGTTAAAAAAACGGTTAGAAGAGAACTATAGCGGTTTAGCTAAGAATAATTTCTCTGCCCTTAAACAGGGTTTGATAATAAATCGACTTGCACTCAAGACTTGCGATGAGATTCTTAATGATGGTTGTAAATTATTGAGTACAAATACAAGTCTCACCCCTCTCAGAAAGCTTTGGATAGCGTGGTGGACGCATTTTACTTCATAGTGTCACTCGGTTGTTCCTCATTAACTTTAAAGCGAAGTCTGACACGTAAGCGCCTAAACAGATCATGCTCAATATTATCAGTTGTAAAAATGAAATATTTTTTATGACGACCATATCTCAATAAAATAATGGTCAACAAAGGATGTACAAATAGTGAATCGCTTAAAAAAGCCTTATACACTTCACCATTAGCCATTTTCACCTGCCAATCATCTTCAGAACCGAGTATTAATTCCAATACGCGTCCTCTGGTCACTGACGATCTATATTTATAGATTAAATAACACAAACTTAAAGCAGGGAAAATTGTCAGTATTATCTTCAGGATCAAGTCTAACCTGGTTAACCATGGCACAAACAAGCAAAGAACATAGCTCAAAACAAGCACGATAGTAGTTATTGAAGATTCTTTAACCGGTAGCCTTAAGGTGGCTAGAAAAGGATTGTCGCTGCTGTCCATGTCATATTGCTAATAGTTGGGAGTCCATTCTCCGAAATTGTGATTCTAGCGTGATTTTTACTCAAAATAACCTTAGAATTACGCTCTTGCAATGCAGCATAGAGAAGAGTTACATTGACTTAACGTTTCATTATGTAGAATAAGATGGATAATAATAAAAAATCAGATAATCAAAGACATAAGGGTGCTAATACTTCCCATCAGTCTGAAACTAAGCCTAAAGCAAAGCTGACAGAGATAGGCGGTCCTAAGGGTCCTGAACCGACACGATACGGTGACTGGGAGAAAAAAGGGCGCTGCATCGATTTCTAGCAAAAGAATAAGAAAATGTACTAAACCGGCATGGCTTGAAGTTTGCTACAGGTCAAAACAATAAAATTAATCTAAAGGATATCAATTATGGAATCGGTGAAACGACCGTTATCACCCCATTTACAAATCTATAAACCTCAATTGACGTCGATTTTATCGATCACTCACAGAGGTACTGGTGTCTTTCTTAGTCTGGGAGCATTGCTGCTAACCTGCTGGTTAGTCGGTCTTGCTACCGGTGAAGAGGCATTTAACAATTTACAACTACATGCATCGACCTGGTATGGAAAAGTCGGGCTTGCTGCCTTTGTATTTTCGTTTTACTTCCATCTCGCAAATGGCATCAGGCATTTATTCTGGGATGCTGGCAAAGGTCTGGAAATATCAACTGTCTACAAGACTGGATATGCCGCTATTGCCTTGAGTATTGTCATGACAATAATCACGCTATTCCTTGGAGGTGCGATATGAGCCTTCAAACTCCGATAGGGCGTGTTCGTGGCCTCGGTTCAGCTAAAGAAGGTGTCCACCATTGGTGGTCACAACGTCTGACAGCGCTAGCACTCGTTCCACTTAGTTTGTGGTTTATCTATTCTTTAGTAGTGGTAACAGGCGCTGATTACGCAACTGTTGTCGCCTGGCTAGCTAATCCTTTAAATGCCGTTCTCATGCTGCTTTTTATAATCTCACTCTACTACCATGCGGCCTTAGGTCTACAGGTAATCATAGAAGACTACATCGACTCAGAATGGCAAAAGATTGCTTGTCTAATTCTGGTCAAATTTCTTGCGTTGTTGGCTGGGCTTAGCGCCGCAATCGCTGTATTAAAGGTTTATTTGGGACTGTAAATAATAATGACAAAATCATACGAGATTATTGAACATAAGTACGACGTCGTCGTCGTTGGTGCTGGTGGCGCTGGCCTAAGAGCAACATTTGGCATGGCCGCAAAAGGATTGAAAACCGCGTGTATCACTAAAGTATTTCCAACTCGCAGTCATACTGTCGCAGCACAAGGTGGTATGAGTGCCTCACTTGGCAATATGGGCGAGGATGACTGGCGCTGGCATATGTATGACACCGTGAAAGGTTCAGACTGGTTGGGTGACCAAGATGCTATCGAATATATGTGTCGTGAAGCGGTACCGGCTGTTATCGAACTGGAACATCAGGGTGTGCCTTTCTCTCGAACTGAAGAAGGGAAGATATATCAACGACCCTTTGGTGGTATGACCACTAATTATGGTGAAGGTACAGCACAACGAACTTGTGCTGCTGCTGATAGAACCGGACATGCTATTTTGCATACGCTCTATCAACAATCGTTAAAACACGAAGCAGAATTCTATATCGAGTACTTTGCCTTTGATTTAATTATGGATGATGATGGCGTCTGCCGTGGCGTGATGGCCTGGAATCTGGAAGACGGAAAAATTCATCGTTTCCGCGCACATCAAGTTGTTTTGGCAACGGGCGGTTATGGTCGCTCTTATTTCTCAGCAACCTCTGCTCATACTTGTACCGGTGATGGCAACGGCATGGTTCTCCGTGCAGGTCTCCCACTTCAGGATATGGAATTCATTCAATTTCACCCAACTGGTATTTATGGTTCGGGTTGCTTGATTACCGAAGGTGTACGTGGAGAAGGTGGTTATCTAACTAATTCGGAAGGTGAGCGTTTTATGGAACGCTATGCACCTTCTGCAAAGGACTTAGCATCACGTGATGTGGTCAGTCGCTCCATGACCATGGAAATACGGGAAGGTCGTGGTGTTGGCAAGGACAAAGATCACATTCATTTACATCTGGAACACTTGGGTCCGGACGTTATAAATGAGCGCTTGCCAGGTATCGCTGAGTCGGCAGAGATATTTGCCGGTGTTGATGTCACTAAAGAGCCGATACCGGTTATCCCAACCGTGCATTACAACATGGGCGGCATACAAACCAATTACCATGGACAAGTAGTGACCTTGAAAGATGGTAACCCCGATACTATTGTCGAAGGTCTGATGGCTATTGGTGAAGCGGCCTGTGTATCAGTCCATGGCGCCAACCGTTTAGGCTCGAATTCACTGCTCGATCTAATCGTTTTTGGTCGTGCAGCCGCAAATTATTGTTCTGAAAACATCAAACCTGGCCAGGAACATAAATCGATGCCTAATGCCGGTGATGAAGCTTTGGAGCGTCTGGATAAATTGCGTCATAACAAGGGATCGATACCGACGGCTGAAATACGTAATAACATGCAACGCACCATGCAGAATGATGCTGCTGTTTTCCGTACTGGTGAATCCATGAAGCATGGCATCGATGAGATGGCAAAAATCTGGGATTCATTTTCGCAAGTGAAGCTTGAAGACAAAAGCATGATATGGAATACCGAGCTAGTAGAAGCCTTGGAACTCGATAATCTACTACGCTGTGCCATGGTCAGCATCCATAGCGCCTACAATCGTGAAGAAAGTCGTGGTGGTCATGCCCGTGAAGATTTTCCGGAGCGTGATGATGAGAACTGGATGAAACATACCTTGGCTACATTTAATGATAAAGGCGATGTCAACTTCCAATATAGACCTGTGCATATGTTTACACTGACAGACGAAGTCGATGTATTTCCACCAAAGAAACGTGTGTACTAATTGAATTATAAAAATAGAGAATAACTATGGCTGCATTCACATTACCCAAAAATTCTAAAGTTAAAGCGGGCAAAACCTTTTCTGCTGCAGAGGGCGCTTCGAACAAGAAAACATTTCGTATTTATCGCTGGGACCCTGACTCTGGTGAGAATCCTAGACTCGATAGCTATGAAATCAATCTTGATAACTGTGGACCGATGATATTGGATGCCATTATTTACATTAAGAATGAGATTGACCCTACATTGACCTTTCGTCGCTCCTGTCGTGAGGGTATTTGTGGCTCATGTGCCATGAACATAGGTGGCACAAATACTTTAGCCTGCACTAATTCGATAAATGAATATAAGGATGATATTCCAATCTATCCATTGCCACATATGCCTGTCATAAAAGATCTGGTACCGGATTTAACACACTTTTATGCGCAATACGCATCAATCAAGCCCTGGATGCAAACTCAAACTACTCCCCCACCAGATGCAGAAAAACTGCAATCAAAAGAAGAACGTGCGGAACTCGATGGTCTCTATGAATGTATCTTATGTGCCTGTTGTTCAACCAGTTGTCCGAGTTATTGGTGGAATAGTGATCGTTATCTAGGCCCTGCGATTCTATTACAAGCCTATCGCTGGATTGCGGACAGCCGAGATGAATTTACTGGCGAACGTCTAGATGAACTGGAAGACCCATTCCGTCTTTACCGCTGTCATACCATCATGAATTGCACTAACTCCTGTCCAAAGGGATTAAATCCAGCGAAAGCAATCGCTGAAATCAAAAAGTTAATGCTGACACGCACGCTTTAAATGGAAAAAGAACGTTCTCGTCTTCTCTGGCGTTGTCGCCGTGGGATACGAGAAATGGACATCGTCCTGCAAACGTTTCTAAATCAATCCTATGACACACTGAGTGATGCTGATAAAAATTCATTTGCGCAACTATTGGATGAAGCCGATCTTGATATCCTAAACTGGATAATGGGAAAAGACGATCCGGAAAACGATGGTATAAAAAATATCATTACATTGATTCGACAATCCAGACAAATAGATTGAACTACGATTATGCATGAGACATGGCAAGCCTATCTAGAACAAGAAGGTGCAACAATAGAAGACAATGGTGCTATCATTTTTAATGATTCAGACATCAATATTACAGCAACACCCTTAGCCGTCCCTCTTTCAGGGTTTGCAATGCTAGCGGTTGGTGGTAGTGACCGCCATGTGTTCTTACATGGTCAATTCATCAATGATTTGAATCTTATTGAAGAACCTGCTGCGCAAATTTCCGCATGGTGTAATGCCAAAGGCCAGTTAATTACCAATTTTATTATTATCAACACTGGCATTGCCTACCTGTTGATATTCAAAGCAGACTTAAAAGAGTTTGTACAAAAAAGACTGGGAATGTTTGTCATGCGTTCTGATGTGACCATAAATGATATATCAGACACCTCACCTTTAGTTGGTCTTGCCAATGTTTCGGCCAATCGCAATGACCTGCCATCATTGCTCAAAGACTTTCCAACAGAGCCGGGGGAAATTAATGCCTTTGATGGTCTCATCGTTGTTTGTCATCCTGATGGTTCTGGTCGCTACTTGATTACGGGTAGCGTTGAAGCATTAATAAAAAATAGTGCCAAGTTTATAAGTATTGTAACAATGACAGGAAGTCATGCATGGGATCTATTGGATATTCTTGCTGGGCTGCCGTGGGTCACATCATCGACTCAAGAACAGTATTTACCACAGATGTTAAACCTTGATGCCCTCAAGGGATTGAGTTACCAGAAAGGTTGTTATCCAGGTCAGGAAATCATCGCGCGCTTACATTATCGAGGAGAAGTAAAAAAACGTCTTAGCTTGATACAGTCAGGACAACCGTTGTCTATTGACGATCAACTGATTTCAGAACAATCCAATGGCAAAGCAGGCACAGTCATTAATTCTGCAACGCATCCTGATGGGAAGGCTTATGCACTGGCAGTAATCGAGCTTAGTAAACTTAAGGAAAAATTGCTCATTGAAAATAAAGAAATCACAATTATTGATCTCCCTTATGCTACCGAAGCATAAATAATAATTGTTAAGGGCCTTCATCAATCAATATCATCAACAGCGAATTCAAACCTGCATGGTGGTGCTCCAACCGTCACTTACAAACTCTGCGTTCGAGAGTATTTCAAAAATCGCCATGCTTAAATCTAGTCAATGAAGAGTTTCTATTACCAGATGGTGATTTTGTTGACCTTGTCTGGACTGAGAAAAAAGAAACTGGACCACTCGTTGTGCTGTTCCATGGTCTCGAAGGTTCTATAGATTCTCCCTATGTGAAAGGTATTTTAAAAGCCATTACAGATAATGGCTGGCAAGGTGTACTCATGCATTTTCGTGGTTGCAGCGGTCGACACAATCGTTTGCAGCGCAGCTATCATTCCGGTGATACCGGTGACATCAATTCCTTCATCACCGAATTAAAAACACGTTATCCCAATAGGAAGATTGCAGCGGTAGGTGTCTCGCTCGGCGGTAACGCTCTGATTAAATTCTTAGGTGAACAAGGTGATAATTGTCCTTTAACTGCGGCAATGGTGATATCAATCCCCTTTGAACTTGGTATTTGTGCTAAAGAATTAGAAACAGGATTTTCCAGAATATATCAAAGATATTTAATCAACAGTCTCAGTAAAAAAATGCGTGACAAATTTAAAGACAAACCCGCACCAATCGAATTAAATAAACTAAATGAATGGAAAAACTTCTACTCCTTCGATCATAACGTCACCGCGCCCATACACGGTTTCAATAGCGTCGATGACTACTACACCAAATCCAGTTGCAAACAATTCATAAAACACATCACCACCCCTACCCTAATACTCCACAGCAAAGACGATCCGTTCATGAATCAAAGCGCACTCCCAAGTGAAGATGATTTATCAGCAAGCGTCACATTAGAACTTACAGAACAAGGTGGCCATGTTGGCTTTGTTTATGGCAGTTCACCCTTTAACCCAAAGTATTGGAGTGAAAAGAGATTGGTTGAGTTTTTTGATGAAAGAGTAAATTAAAACCTTGATATATGTCTAAAACATAACTACATTTGTACATACAATTGTATATACGGATATATCAATGAAGTTTGAATGGGATTCAGTAAAGAATATAGCGAATATTCGTAAACACGACATAGGCTTCAATGACGCAGTTGGAATATTTCAACACCCAGTGCTTAGTAGAATAGATACAAAAGAAGACTATGGGGAAGAGCGCTGGATTAGTATTGGCAAAATGCAAAGCCTGACAATTGTTATTGTCTACGTTGAATATATAAATGACATCATCAGAATAATTTCAGCACGAAAAGCGACAAAACATGAGAAAAAATATTATGAAGAAACCTACTTCAAGTAAAACAAATTTCAAAAAACTCAAGACCATGAAGGATTCCGAAATAAACTTCGAAGATATCCCAGAACTGGACGATGATTTTTTTAAGAATGCACAAATAAGATTACCCGAAAAACAATCCGTCACCATTCGCCTTGATACAGATGTACTAGATTGGTTTAAACAGCAAGGTAAAGGTTATCAGACGCGGATCAATAAATTATTACGCTCCTATATGGAAACTCATGCAAAATAATCTATTTTTATTATTATAAAAATAAATCTGTCCTCTTTTCTAATTGTAAAAACCATATCGGCATGTCAATCCTATCGAATCTATATTAACTAGAAAAAATGATGTGAAAGTTTTAGCCCAGGTTGTTACTGCATCTACCAATTTAGGATGGGTAAATATTTTTGGTCTTTTGGATATGCTGGCAAAGGCTGTATTAATGAAAATGGTAAAGTTAATGACGTTTACAGAAATTCAATGAAAAAAGAATTATTGAGAAATACTTATGAATCAAAAGGGGTATTGTCGATTGTTCTATAAGACGCCCCTTATGACTTGCCGAAGTATTCTTCTATTTCAATGGTTGAGCACCATCGACCTCGGCACCCCATTGATGGGTGTGTTTCGAGAGCGCATTAGGACACGACTGCATGGATGCAGGAGTTAAAACGACGCTGGAGACAAAGCCGAGGAGTCCGTATGCGCGTACCGTTGAAATAGAAGAATGCTGAGGTATCCGCAGGACAAGTCGTTGGGGTGCCCTTTTTTCTTGGTGACTTTTTTTTTGAGCAAGCAAAAAAGAAGTTACTCGCCGTCAAAGGCGAAACCAATTTTAAAAATAATAATGAAGGTGATTGTCTACTGGATTCCCGCCTGCGCGGGAATGACGAAGTCGTACTAGATTCCCACCGTTGCGGGAATGACACAACTACCCAAACCTCGGTAACACATAAACCAATACCATAGGTATAGAAATAACTGCAAACGCATTTCCAAATAAGACCATCGCGGCTACTTTTGATGGTTCCTGATTATAATGTTCCGCAAATATAAAATTCATCACTGCTGGCGGTAACGCTCCAAACAAAAATAAAACACCCTGCTCTAATCGCGTTAAGTCTATAAAAGGCGTAATTAGCAAAACTATAGCGACACCAGATATTGGCGCGAGCAATGCGACTGATAATCCAATCTTCCACTCAGACATTTTCATATCAATAAGCCGAACACCAAGTGCGAATAATAATAAAGGTACAGCAATATTGCCCAACATACGTATGGGCTCTAATAGAGTCTGAGATATGTTTATATTTAAGAGGCTCAATATTAGGGCCAATACAACTGCCATAATCAATGGAGAGAGGAAGACTTTTAAAATGTTGGGTTGTTTATTCAGTAGATATCTACCAAGTGTTATGTGGAAGAAATTACAGACAACAAAACAGATAACCGCTGCGGGTAGTGCAATTTCACCAAAACTTAAAACAACTAATGGCAAGCCCAGATTACCTGCATTGGCAAACATAACAGGCGGGCATAGACTACGGGGGTCGATACTGAACAACTTCGCAAGCAGCAAGGCAATCAGACCTGAGAGTAAGATTACCAAAGTAATTGCGAGTGCTAATCCACCAAATAGTCCAGAAACACCACCCCGTTCGATCAATACACTAAACAGCAGACAAGGTATAAATATATCCATATTCAAACGATTAGGGAGCGTCATCTCCGGACTATATTTTTTAGCGTAAAACAGGCCCGCTGCGACTATCGAAAAGATAGGAAAGGTGATTTCAAAGATCCTGATAGCGATCATTGTTGGTTTTTTGCGACATTGTAGATAAGCGGTTGGGAATGGATTTTTATTTTTAGTCTCTTCGCGATACTATATTAAATTAAATATATGTTCGGTAATAATTAATTTAAAAATTCGTATCAAAATCAACAATAAAACAATAACGTTATGCTGACTTCAAGACTATTCTATATCGCTCTATTTATTATTTGCCTATCTTTACTTGGCTTTGGTCTCTATTTGGAACATGTCAAAGGACTCGAACCCTGTCCACTATGTGCGTTTCAACGATTGAGCTATATAGCGATTGCTGTTGTTGCGCTTATAGCTGCTATTCATAACCCTATGGGTATATTTCGAATTATATACAACATTCTACTGATTATTTTCTCTTTGATTGGTGTTGCCATTGCTGGTAGGCAGACATGGTTACAACATTTACCACCGGAACTAGTGCCCGAATGCGGACCTGGGCTGGAATATATGCTTGAAGTATTTCCTTTTGGACAAGCATTAAAGATGATATTCAGCGGTTCTGGAGAATGCGCTGAGATTCAATGGCAATTCATCGGTTTGAGTATTCCTGAATGGAGTCTGGTTTGTTTCTCGAGTATTACTATTGTCACTATTCTAGCAACGTTCATGCTAAAACCTGAGAGAAGACTATTTAACTTTTAAGTTCCGCCGCTACGGACTCCTCGGTAACTGTTCCATTCGTTACTCTATCGCCTATGTACATATAGGCATCTCGCGACTTATGGTACATCCTGTACTGAACTGCTCATAATAACGACCGTGATTCATTAGCCTTTATCTGCGCATCAACGACAGCAATAGCACTGGCATTCACTATTCGGCGCACTGTTGATGACGGTGTCAGGATATGTACCGGATAATTAAGGCCGACAAGGATCGGGCCAATCGATACCGCCTCGCCCAGAACTTTGACCATATCATATGCAATCTTGGCAGCATCGAGATTAGGCATGATCAACAAGTTTGCATTCTCAACCAATTTTGAATACGGCAATACCCGTCGACGTATATCTTTCAGCAATGCAGCATCAGCCCGGATTGGCCCTTGCACTTGCAGGTCAGGGTTCTGCTTATGAATTATATCCATTGCCGCAGTCATCTTCTTGCTAGTTTCAGAATCAATATCATCTCCATTTGAAAAAGACAGCAAAGCAACTTTTGGTGTCAAGCCAAAGCGCTGCACTGTTTCTGCAGCTAACAGGGTATTGTCTGCAATTTGTTCGGCAGTTGGGTCAACGGTTACGGCTGTATCGCAAATAAAATAGGCACCTTTTTTAAGCAATAACACATTGACTGCTGCTGCCTGATTAAGCTCTTCATGGATACCTAACTCTCTGGTGACGTGGTCTAGGTGATCGTGGAAGTGTCCATCTGTGCCACAGATCATGGCATCAGCCTCGCCTTGTTGTAGCATTTTCGTTGCTACACAGGTATTAGCCTCCGTCATACCGGTTTGATCAATGTCCATCTTTTTCATGTACTCTTTAGGATTAATGATCTCGACATCGATGCCGGGTCGAAGACGTAGCCCCATATGTTTTATTCTGTTTTCTATTGTATCTGGATCGCCAATCAATATTGGTTTTGCTAATCGTTCATCAAGTACCGATTGCACGCTATGTAGAATCTTGGTTTTTTCACCTTCTGCATAAACCAGTCGCTTAGGATCACTTTTAGCCTTTTCAAACAGTGGCTTCATCAAGATAACGGATTCAAACACATATTGTGATAAATGCTGACGATAGGCTTCCATATCTTCAATCGGACGCGTAGCAACACCACTGTCCATCGCGGCCTGAGCTATTGCTGGAGCCAGCTTAACGATTAACCTTGGATCGAAGGGTTTCGGTATTAAATATTCCCTGCCAAACTTCAGTTCTTCACCGCCATAGACGGCGGCAACAGCTTCAGGTGTCTCTTCTGTTGCCATCTCTGCCAGTGCATAAACCATAGAGATCTTCATTTCGTCATTGATTGTCGTTGCTACGACATCAAGGGCACCACGAAAGATAAAGGGAAAGCACAATACGTTATTAACCTGATTAGGATAGTCAGAGCGCCCCGTGGCAATTATTGCATCATCACGTACCGCCTTGATCTCTTCAGGTAATATTTCCGGTATAGGATTTGCCAAAGCAAATACTATAGGATTGTCAGCCATGCTTCTGACCATCTCCTGTTTTAAAATACCAGGAGCTGATAACCCAAGAAAGATATCCGCACCCTTCATTACATCAGAGAGTGTTCTTAGTTTAGTATTGCTAGCAAACATGCGTTTATGTGGTGTCTGTTCGGCACGACGATTTTTATAAATAACACCAACATGATCAACGGCGATAATATTATCTTTTTTCATACCCAACTTGACGAGCAACTTAAGACAAGCGATGCCTGCAGCACCGGCACCCGTTGTTACTAGCTTAACTTGAGAAATTTCTTTACCAACAATTTTAAGTGCATTAATAATTCCGGCAGCAACAATAATTGCCGTGCCATGTTGGTCATCATGAAACACAGGGATCTTTAGGCGTTTACGCAATTTACCTTCGACCAAAAAACATTCTGGCGAACGTATATCTTCCAGATTTATACCGCCAAAAGTAGGTTCCAGACTGGCAATAATATCGATCAGCTTATCTGGATCCTTTTCGTTGATCTCAAGATCAAAGACATCGATACCGGCAAATTTTTTAAACAGTACCGCCTTGCCTTCCATAACCGGTTTTGCTGCAAGCGGGCCTATATCACCCAAGCCTAAAACAGCGGTACCATTTGTAATAACAGCAACGAGATTTGAGCGTGCAGTTAATTCAGCAGCCATTCGGCTTTCTGTTGCGATAGCCTTGCAAGGCTCAGCCACACCTGGGCTATAGGCCAAGGCTAAGTCACGTGGATTTGCCAGCGGTTTGGTTGCGGATATTTCAATCTTTCCGGGTTTGGGAAAACGATGATAATCTAGTGCGGACTTTTCTGTTTCGTCTGACATTATTATTTAAATGGCATCCCCGGTGGTGGCATATTGCCGCCCATCCCGCGCAGCATCTTCGCCATGCCGCCTTTGCCAGACATTTTTTTCATCATCTTTTGCATTTGTTTAAATTGTTTTAGCAGTTTATTGATATCTTGAATTTGTGTGCCTGATCCACTGGCAATTCGTTTTTTGCGTGAGCCATTAATAATCGCTGGAGCGACTCGTTCCTTGCGTGTCATGGAGTCGATGATTGCGCCTAATTTAACAAACTCCTTATCATTGACTTGGGCAGCTGCACCGGGTGGCAATTGTGATACCCCGGGTATTTTATCCATCAACCCGGCAATCCCCCCCATACTACCCATTTGTTTTAATTGCTCGCGAAAGTCTTCCAGGTTAAAGCCTTTCCCTGCTTTAAGTTTCTTGGCTAGTTTGAGGGCTTCTTTTTGATCTGTTTTTTCTTCTACTTCTTCAATCAGACTAAGAACATCACCCATGCCTAATATTCGTGAAGCAATACGTTCTGGATGAAATGGCGTGAAGGCATCACTTTTTTCACCAGTACCAATAAATTTAATTGGTTTTCCAGTGACGTGCTTGACGGTTAATGCCGCGCCACCGCGTGCATCACCATCAGTCTTGGTCAAGATAGTGCCCGTTAAGGGTAATGCATTATTAAATGCAGCAGCTGCATTTACGGCATCCTGCCCCATCATGCTATCGATAACGAATAATGTCTCGATTGGCGTTATCTTGTCATGAACAGTTTGAATTTCTTGCATCATCTCATCATCGATATGCAACCGCCCTGCACTATCAACAATAAGAACATCTATCAGCTGACGTCTGGCTGTATCAACCGCATTGGCAGCAATGGTGGCCGGGTTTTCAGTTTCCTTACTTTCAATCCAGACTAATTCATTTTCATTCGCCAGAGTCTGTAATTGTTTAATAGCCGCTGGTCGATAAACATCGCAACTGACTACGGCGACTTTTTTATTCTCTTTTTGTTTAATCCAACGTCCTAATTTTGCAGCGGTTGTCGTTTTACCTGCGCCTTGTAATCCAGCAAGAAGAATAACAGCGGGGGGCTGTGCTTTGAGGTTTAATGGTTCGTTACTTTCTCCCATGAGGGAAGCCAACTCTTCATTAACAATCTTGATCAGTGCTTGTCCCGGCGTGAGACTGGTGACGACTTCTTTGTCCAGGGAACGATCACGGACATGCTGGATAAAATCACGCACAACCGGCAGGGCGACATCGGCCTCAAGCAAGGCCATACGCACTTCACGTAGGCCATCACTGATATTTTCTTCGGTTAAACGACCATGGCCACGCAGGTCTTTAAAGACCCGGGTTAATTTATCGGAAAGAGTATCAAACATAGTGTTCTAGATTCATTTCATTTTAGTAAAATAGTCAGCTATTCTAACTTATTAATTCAATAACTTAAAAAAACATTTACATGTTTACAACAGAATCAACACTTCTACAGCCTGTCAGAATATGCAATCATCTATTTATCCCTATAGATAATATTAAACTATGAGTCTTCAAGCTTTTGTAGCTGTATTACTTTACCTGACATCGACTTGCCTGCTAGGTGCCAGAATAATTACATCGTCAGAATTATTTAACAAGAGACGAACAATCGCGCTGATATCAGGCGCTATTGGCATCATTTTGCATGGTCATTTGCTGTATCAATCGATTATTTTGGGCAGTGGTTTTGATTTTGGATTTTTTAATGCGGTTTCATTGGTAAGCTGGCTTGTCGCATTAATCGTTTTACTGTCTTCCTTCTTACGCCCTTTGGAAAACCTGCTGCTGATACTCTTTCCGGCCGCTGGCTTAGCTATCTTACTCGAGCTTTTTATACCGGATGAACGTCTTTTAAGTGAATCTTTGTCAATGGGTTTACGCATTCATATCTTATTATCTATATGCGCCTACAGTCTATTAATGATTAGTGCTGTTCAGGCTATTATGCTCGCCGTACAAGAGAAGCTGATTAAGGAAAAACGTGTCGCGATTATCATGAATACACTACCTCCGCTACAGGTGATGGAGGCCCTACTGATACAAATTATTGTCGTTGGTTTTTTTATGTTGAGTCTTAGTCTTGCCTCAGGAACGATGTTTATTGGTGACATCTTTGCCCAACACCTGGCACATAAGACCATATTGTCGATGGTGGCTTGGGTCATCTACGCAATCTTGCTTTGGGGCCGCTGGTCGGCCGGCTGGCGCGGAAAACAAATCATCCGCTGGGCTTTAGGTGGGTTTACGGCATTATTACTCGCCTACTTCGGCTCAAAGTTCGTCCTTGAAGTCATTTTACAACGCGTCTAAACCCACAGAATTCACGCTATAACTTGACATAGGTACGGGGTTATCCAGCACAATACCTACTGGTCACAATTGAGGTTATGATTTTTTGGACGAGATTCCACTATCGGTACTAGTAGTAGCCCTATTCTTGTTAGTCATTCTTTCTGCATTTTTCTCCAGCTCAGAAACCGCCATGATTGCCTTGAACCGTCATCGGCTGCGTCATCTGGCAAAAGAAGGTAAGCGTAGCGCCATAATTTCTGAAAAATTGTTAGCTCGACCAGACCGTCTTATCGGCCTGATATTGCTAGGCAATAATCTGGTTAATTTTATAGCTGCATCAGTAGCGACACTTATTGGTATTCGTGTATTGGGCGATTTAGGTGTTGCATTGGCACCGATACTGTTAGTCATGGTGTTTTTAATCTTTGCTGAAGTCATGCCAAAAACCTTTGCTGCTTTTAAGCCGGAGACGATAGCTTTCCCGGCAAGTTATATCCTCGCACCGTTGATGAGAATAGCTTATCCAGCTGTCTGGTTAGTAAACTGGATAGCGAATGGCCTGTTACATAAATTAGGGGTTAATGTACACGAGCAAGAAGATGTTCCCCTGTCCAGAGAGGAGTTGAGATCAATAGTAAGAGAAGCTGGTTCGTTGATTCCAAAACGCCACCAACGCATGCTGATCAATATTCTGGAACTTGAAAATGTCAATGTTGATGACATCATGGTACCCAGAAATGAAGTTGATGCCATTGATCTGGATGACCCCATTAATGAAATAATTGACCAGATTAGTCATTGTCAGCACACCCGCTTACCTGTTTATCAGTCTAATATTGATAATATTATTGGGATCATACATCTTCGGCGTGTGGCCCGACTCATGAGCGATAAAGATGAGCTCACCAAAGAGTCGATAAAAGATATTTTGATAGATTGCTATTTTGTCCCTAAGGGTACGCAGCTGCACACACAAATGATGAATTTTCAACGCAATAAAAGCCGCTTTGGGATTGTTGTTGATGAATATGGTGTCATACAGGGTTTGGTCACGCTAGAAGATATACTGGAAGAGATTGTTGGTGAATTTACAACCGACATGCAAACCTTCAATCTTGATATTCAAAATCAGGAGGACGGTTTTTACCTGATTGATTGTTCTGTTCATCTGCGCGAGATAAACCGCCAATTAAAATGGAGCCTACCAACGAGTGGACCGAAGACATTAAATGGACTCTTGTTAGAACATCTGGAATTTATTCCCGAATCAGGTACTACCTTAAAAATTGACAATTACCTCGTAGAAATAACGCAAGTATCTGAAAACTCAATAAAAATGGCGCGTATAAAGCTACTTGAAGAGAGCATAGAAAACATTTAATCCTGAATTCTCCGGTCTATATTTTGCCTCGTTCATGCATAGCAACTGCACACCCCGGCAAGAATTACAGGAGTCTGCGCTTGGCACGCAGATGAAGACACAATCTTCTTAGACAATCTGACTGGAGATTAACATGGCTGATGAATCATTAGGATTGCAATTTACCAGCATTGATCTAGAACACGTGTCGATGTCAAAGCAATTGGCCGAGGTCTATCTCGGAGATGAACAGGTACTTGATCGCGATATTAAAAATATGATGGCTCAATAAGCTTTGCCTATGAAGTTAGAACGACTACCCATCATTTTTCAGTACTATATGAAAAAAAATGCCTGGACAATTAGTTCAGGCAAAAAACAAGGTTGTTTTTAAGTTAGTTTATATCTTTTTTATAATTATCAAGCCGCATGAACACCACTTTGTTTCAGTTGATCAAAAACAGTAGACTTTAATAAATCTAGATCTTCATCATTACTCGCTTCACAACGCGCGACTAGAACATCTTGCGTATTAGAAGCACGTAACAACCACCATCCTTCCTCTGAGTTAACGCGAACACCATCTAGCGAATTAATCTTTACACCGGCTTTGGTTAGGCGGGCTTTTACTTCATCAACTATCTGAAACTTTATTTCATCATCACATTGAAAACGCAATTCAGGAGTATTGACCATCGCAGGCATAGCATCTTTTATTTCTGCGAGGGTTTTATCACTTCTGGAAAGAATGCTGATTAACCGTAACGCAGCATAGAGCGCATCATCATAACCATAATACTTATCGTTAAAGAAAACGTGCCCACTCATTTCTCCGGCAAGTAATGCCCCGGTTTCAGACATCTTTTCTTTTATTAATGAATGACCGGTACGCCACATGATTGCGTTACCGCCTTTACTATTAATATCTTCAAACAAGAAATCACTCGACTTAACATCAGCAATGATTGTAGCGCCTGGATTATCTTTTAATACATCTTCGGAATAGATGCTCATTAATTGATCACCCCAGATAATCCGACCCTGACTATCAATAACACCAAGCCGATCACCATCACCATCAAAGGCAATACCTAAGTCGCACTTTTCTTTTTTCACTACTTCTTGTAACTGAACTAAATTTTCTGGCACCGTTGGATCAGGGTGGTGATTCGGAAATGTGCCATCAATCTTTGAATTTATTATGATATGTTCACCTGGAATATGCCTGGACAACGCATGTATAAAGGTGTACGTCGTCAAAACCTTTTGGACAAAGAGCTGTATAAGCTAAGAGACAGTTCTGTTCATCGGGTTAGTTAATATGTTGTTTATCGTAATGCATTTGTCGTCTCATCGCTAACGTGTTTTGTTTAA
>Ga0209630_10000361_pt1 | contig 51948 bp, 80 predicted proteins | sample COG_01_FD_184745 | JGI IMG/M metagenome (GOLD analysis project Ga0209630, IMG submission 184745) | Pelagic Microbial community sample from North Sea - COGITO 998_met_01 (SPAdes) (version 2) | ecosystem: Environmental > Aquatic > Marine > Neritic zone/Coastal water | place: Helgoland, sampling...
GGATGAGATTGCAATCTCCCAGGAGTGAGTTTGTTTTGTATGTTAATTAACGAAACCCACTTTTAACGAAACCCATTAACGAAACCCACTTTTAACGAAACCCATTAACGAAACCCATTAACGAAACCCATTAACGAAACTCATTAACGAAACTCATTAACGAAACCCACTTTTAACGAAACCCATTAACGAAACCCATTAACGAAACCCATTAACGAAACCCAGAAGGAATATTCCTCCGCGTCTCATTGCTCCCGGACCGAGATAGAATCCCGACGGCGGATTCTGTTGAGGACTTAGCAGAATTCAGCCAAGTCTCGGTTCCCTAAACGCCAGTTCCCTAAAAGGCTTAATATTAAATCGACTGATGAGCAAACGGAATATTCCATCGAGGTCACAATCTCTCGAGCCACGCTCGGTCGCATCAACCAACTCCACAACTCGCAACCAGTTCCCTAAATGCCTGCCTCCATCATCCAGAAGAAATACCTCCGCGCGACCGCGACCATGAAGAAGGTTTTGGAAGGCGTGAAGAACGAAATCCCGCTGCATGTGATTGACGAAACCGACTACATCAAGATTGCGAGCATGTACGGACCTGACGAAGCGCACAGCTTCGACATGCTTCTCGACAAGATGCACGAAGTTTTGGGAACCCTTGAGAAGTTTGACGCGACCAAGATCTCGGATAATCTCGAGCTCATCAGGGAGATCGCGGCGGCTGCGGCGCAAAAAGAAATCGCGCTGGAGAACGCGATCTCGGTAGTCGCGAACCTTCGCGAACGTTTGAGCCTTGACGAAGCTCTGCGTGACGAAATCGGCGGTTTCGTTGAGAAGATTATCGAAGCAATCTCCTTCCCAGATGAAGATTCCATCGAATCTTCGACCGATGAGATTACCGAGCACTCCGATATGATAAAGGAGGGTGCGCTGCAAATGATTTCCGCCGGTATTGACTATGACATGGCGTGGCAGTTTTACTACAACGCCATGCTCGGTTTTGTCCAGTCTAAGTGGGAGATTTCGGAGGATTTCGGAGATGACGCGTGATCTGATTGTCTTGTTAATTAACATGACCAATTAACGAAACCCACTTTTAACGAAACCCACTTTTAACGAAACCCACTTTTAACGAAACCCACTTTTAACGAAACCCACTTTTAACGAAACCCACTTTTAACGAAACCCACTTTTAACGAAACCCACTTTTAACGAAACCCACTTTTAACGAAACCCACTTTTAACGAAACCCACTTTTAACGAAACCCACTTTTAACGAAACCCATTAACGAAACCCATTAACGAAACCCATTAACGAAACCCATTAACGAAACCCAGAAGGAATATTCCTCCGCGTCTCATTGCTCTTGGACCGAGATAGAATCCCGACGGCGGATTCTGTTGAGGACTTAGCAGAATTCAGCCAAGTCTCGGTTCCCTAAACGCCAGTTCCCTAAAAGGCTTAATATTAAATCGACTGATGAGCAAACGGAATATTCCATCGAGGTCACAATCTCGCGACCCACGCTCGGTCGCATCAACCAACTCCACAACTCGCAACCAGTTCCCTAAAAGGATGAACTCGGCTCAGGTTTCTTTTTACCTCGCGCGTAACAAGGCGCCGTCCGGACGGTCCTTCGGGATTGCAAAGAACGCAATCCGTCACGAGATTACGCGTGACACGCGCATCCCGATTGGCGCAGTGATCAAAGCCGGGCGGCACGCGGGAAAGTCGCTGAGCGGGACCGTGATATCGATTAACGAAACGGACGGCACCGCCCGCGTTTTGCCATATTCCGGTATGCCGGTCACCGTTACCGCGATACAAATCAAGCACTTCATCGTCCCGGAAGAACTGACCGACGAAAAGCACGATCAAAAGCAGCTTGATGCGCAGCGTGACACGGCACCAATTAACGCGAATCTCGCTGGCAAAGGCGGCGCAAAGAATAATGAGAAAAAGCTCGACTTTATCGACCCCCGTCTTAATTAGAGTGCTTGTCTTTTATTGTGTCTTGTAAATTAACATGACCAATTAACGAAACCCATTAACGAAACCCATTAACGAAACCCATAGAAGGAATATTCCTCCGCGTCTCATTGCTCTCGGACCGAGATAGAATCCCGACGGCGGATTCTGTTGAGGACTTAGCAGAATTCAGCCAAGTCTCGGTTCCCTAAACGCCAGTTCCCTAAACGGCTTAATATTAAATCGACTGATGAGCAAACGGAATATTCCATCGAGGTCACAATCTCGCGACCCACGCTCGGTCGCATCAGCCAACTCCGCAACTCGCCACCAGTTCCCTAAATGGCTTTCGGCAAGATGGCAATTTCCAAGACATGGAAGGGAAAGGGATCGCGCGCGATTAAAGAAAACGACTCGAACTGCATCAACTTTATTCTTTTGCAGCTGCTTTCTTTTTTCCTCAAGGAGATCGGAATCTCGGTCGATGGCGCATCGGTTAAATTCGAAAACAAGGACGCCAAACTCGGACAAGTCGCCGCCGGGTCGGGTCTTAAGTACGTCCAAGTTACGGCAGTCGCGATCGCGAAAGGCGAGCACATGTTTCAATACGACTCCAAGAAGCGCGATTTCGTCAAGGCACTAACAAAGGCGGTTCGCGAACGCATGGAACCGTTTATGGGACCGACCGACCGCCTTGTGATCCATATCCCCGGGATTACCACTCCCGCGATTGAGGGGTCTGCTCGCCTTTATGCTAAGAACGCGGGCGCTCCGCTGGAGTTGGCACCCGTCGTGTTTGGAAAGGGGATTCGTTTGGCGTCTGACTCAACTTCCAAGAAACTTCCCCTTCCTTTTTAGAGGGTGTTTTTCTTTTGTTAATTAACATATAATTAACATATAATTAAACAAAAAAAGCTATAAATAGCATTTCCATTGGTATTTCTTTTTTCACATTTCGTTAATTAATTTAATTATTTTAATTAATTTAATTATTTTAATTAATTTAATTAATTATGCCGAGAATGAACGCCGACGGCGTTTTAGGACTTGGTAGAATTTCAGCAATCGATCGGTTCCCTAAACGACTTAATATTTAATTGGGTCGGGCGATGAAACGATTTCTTATGGGAGATCACAATCTCTCGAGCCACGCTCGGACGCATCAGCCAACTCCACAACTCGCCACCAGTTCCCTAAATGGCTTTCGTCGACAACACGTTTTCTTTTGAGGAGTTCGATCTCGAGGACGAGATTGACCAGCCGCCGTCGCCCGTCGTTGACGAGACCGTGATTGACGAGACACAGCCCGCGATTGACGAGCCGCCGTCGCCCGTCGTTGACGAGACCGTGATTGACGAGACACAGCCCGCGATTGACGAGACCGACGAGACCATGATTGACGAGACACAGCCCGCGATTGACGAGACCATGATTGACGAGACCGACGAAACCATGATTGACGAGACCGATATGCCCGATCTCGTCGGGTCTCTCGCGGAGAAGATTTCGTCAAATCTCGGCCCCGAGATTGAGGAGGCGGTGCGCGATGCGACGAAACTGCTCGGTTTGCTTCGCACAAAGCAGCGGGCCATTAAGAAGAAGGAGAAGAAGGCGGCGGTTGTGCAAAAACCGCGTGCCAAGTACGGGCAGGGTATCCCAACTGCCGCCCAGCTTTTCGCAAAGGCCAATCGCTCATTTGCAGTCACGTGGTATAGCAATGGCGGGCGCATCGCCGACTTTAATCCCGCAAAGTCGCAGCAAATTAGCAAGTACCTTGCGATCATGTGGAAGGAACTCCCGTCCGTGTCACGCTCCGAGTTTGATGACATGCGCAATGGGATTATCGCGCAAAAGGAGGAGGCAATTGCGACTGCCGCCGGTATCCCAATTGCGATGTAATTAGAGAGGGTGTTTGTGTTTTGTTTAACATGACCAATTAACTCCAAAAAAGAAAAACACACAACTGACACGCCATCAAGGGAATATTCCCCCGCGTCTCATTGCTCCCGGACCGAGATTGAACACCGACGGCGTTTTAGGACTTGGTAGAATTTCAGTAGCATGGCCAAGCGAAACGATTTCTTATGGGAGATCACAATCTCTCGAGCCACGCTCGGACGCCTCAGCCAACTCCACAACTCGCCACCAGTTCCCTAAATGCCTGCCTCCATCATCCAGAAGAAATACAACACCAAGGTCACCGCGCGGTGCTCGTCTTATATGACGAAATTCAACGCCAAGTTTAACGAAATATCGGATCTCAATAACAAAGCGTCGAATGCGAGCACCGAGACGCTGCAACAGCACGTCAAAAACGGACAGCGCATCATGAATCTGATCGTAAAACTCCACGAGGACATCCGCTATATGACACGGGTCCCCTCGCGGTTCCTCGTGTTCCAAAAGGTTCTCGCGAGCGAATACCGCCGGTCGCAGGAGCTAATCTCGGAGTGTCGCGCAATCTCGCGCGCGGAGAAGGTGGCCATTAAGGCGGGTGTGCTCGCAAATTGAGTGTATTTCTTTTGTTAATTAAAATAACATAAGAATATATATTGTATAAAAGTGATACTTATAATATTTTTCACAACATCCTCAAATTCCTAGGTTATTGTGTATTACACACACAACTCCAATTAATTTAAATCCACGTTTTATTATATTATCTATAACCAGTTCTACAGTGGAAAATTCTCCACTTCCACAACCATATAAAATAAGATCAACTGGACACCAGGAAAATGCAACAGTATGCCCATTTCTGTTCTCTATTGTATTATTAAAAAGTAATAAACCACTTGCATTTGAATATAGTGATTTCATATGTATTATGAAACGTATAACTTCAGTTGAATTTTCGTTATGCAAAATTGATTCTATACATTTTATATGTGAGGGATTTCTTGCAAATCCATCCAAGGGGTTTTGTAATTGGTTTATAAAATTAACATGTTTATTTGGATCATATACGGTATCGACTATTATTTTATCATCTATTATTACATATTCAATAGTCATATGATGATATCCAAGTGCACCTGACAACAATGCATGTAATAGTAATTCAGCACGACCAACTGTTCTAAAATCAAGGTCTGAATTAAACTTATTTTTATATATTTCTTTATATATGTGTGGTAGATATTGCATTGCACGAATACATGATCCGGAATGTAGATATTCACTTACTATATACGATAATTCAAATCTCTCATCCTGATCATTATTATGATGTATAACTGCATCGGACACCGATGTGTCGTTTATTAAAAGAAAAATAATCGCATTGTACCAACAACTGTATTTGTCTGTTTGATCATGTACGATGTAGTTACATGGAGTATATGTATACATTTATTTAACATGTATATAAAAATATTCGTGTATAATTACCGGTATTCCCCGCGTTTCATTGCTCCCGGACCGAGATTGAACACCGACGGCGTTTTAGGACTTGGTAGAATTTCAGTAGCCTGGCTCAGCGAAACGATTTCTTATGGGATATCACAATCTCTCGAGCCACGCTCGGACGCATCAGCCAACTCCACAACTCGCCACCAGTTCCCTAAACATATCCATATGTCTAAACGCGCAGTAGACGCCATACTACCGCCGGAGTTGAGTAATAAAAAATTTAAAACAACTCACTCAATGGAAGAGGCGGTTGTATTGGCACATACCCGAAGTATGCTTGGTTTTTCGGACACCGTAGCAACAATTATGGATATTTTAATGGCAGGTGATGATGCAGGACGGTTTGATGGGCGATTTTGTATTAACTACCACGAGATTCTTAATGACTTTTACTATGAATATGACGGCGGGCATTACCATAAAGACGATCGCATTGAGAAGGATATAACTAAAACGAAAACCAAGCTCGCCGAGAGTTCTTGTAATTTTATTGTCCGCATTCGGACAGTGGGGGCGTCGCAATTTGACTATACACACCCGCGACTAAAAGTAATTCAAGTCGACGGCACGTGTACCGAATTTGTGCATGCACAGTACGTTGCATCTGCGATTCATGAATTAACCGGGATTCCAATTAATTTACTGGCACGTGCCAATTCCCAGCTTATTACAGATATTAAGATTTACCTATCAAAAACCGCCGAGATTGCATGGGAAGCAGTGACTGCATTTACGTCAAATGACAAGTTGCGAAAAACGCTCATGATGACCCGCGGATTCCCCGCAAGGTCAAGTGTCCCGAAGTTTATGGAAAACCTGACAAGGGCCAGGGGGTATGTCACTACTGACACTGAGTTTCGTAAATTTGTATGTGATGGTCTTATGCCATTACTATATCATACTCCAGACTTACTATGGGAGTGCTTGGATACTCTCATTACCAAGTATCACATCAAGTCACTCCAAACCTTCATGTGCAATAGCGTCACGTCACTCATGGCGGTGGATCCGGATAAATTATGGGAGTGCTTGGATAAGCTCATTACCAAGTATCACATCAAGTCACTCCAAACCTTCATGTGCGATGGCGTCGCGTCACTCATGGCGGCGGATCCGGATAAATTATGGGAGTGCTTGGATAAGCTCATTACCAAGTATCACATCAAGTCACTCCAAACCTTTATGGGCAATAGCGTCGCGTCACTCATGGCGGCGGATCCAGATAAATTATGGGAGTGCTTGGATAAGCTCATTACCAAGTATCACATCAAGTCACTCCAAACCTTCATGTGCGATGGCGTCGCGTCACTCATGGCGACGGATCCAGATAAATTATGGGAGTGCTTGGATAAGCTCATTACCAAGTATCACATCAAGTCACTCCAAACCTTCATGTGCAGTGGCGTCGCGTCACTCATGGCGAATGATCCGAATACATTATGGGAGTGTCTAGATAAACTCATCACCAAGTATCACATCAAGTCACTCCAAACCTTCATGTGCAGTGGCGTCGCGTCACTCATGGCGAATGATCCGAATACATTATGGGAGTGTCTAGATAAACTCATCACCAAGTATCAAATCAAGTCACTCCAAACCTTCATGAGCAATAGTGTCGCGTCACTCATGGCGAATGATCCGAATACATTATGGAAGTGCCTTGATAAGCTCATCACCAAGTATCAAATCAAGTCACTCCAAACCTTCATGTGCGATGGTGTCGCGTCACTCATGGCGGCGGATCCGGATAAATTATGGTCGCTTTTTGACGAATTTGGGCAAGCCTTAATTAAACCAATGTGTAACGAGGTAGCAAAAAAATTAAAAGACGACGTATGGGTCGGTCATCTTCGCATCCTTCATCATCTGGTAAAGGATCCATTGATTGTACATGCTTGCATTCACCGGGGGTGTATACGAGACCAGATTCATCTTATTAACAATGAACTCCGGGCTGGTATGACACCGAAACAACTAAAAGGTAGCGCCTTGACGGGACATGATAAAAATGCTAACCACAAAAATCAAGCATTTTTGGCCAAGCTACTGGCCAGATACGCAGCCGCGCGCGGATTATTAGCACTGTCACAGACGCCGTCCTAATCATATGTCTTCGTTATATGAAATTACCGCCATATTTACCGAGATTCGCCGAGCTATCGATCATCTTGAATCCGTCATTAAACCCGGCGATAATCATAAAGAAACCCAGGAGAACAATCCAGACCCGAATCTTATATTTACGCCGTTCGCAAACCCAAAACACGTCGGTATCCGCGGGTATTACTATATGTAAGTAACACGCCAAGATACCATATAAACCGACCCATTATCCATATGTTCTGTTGTTATGTATGTTCACAGTTCGCGGGATATATGCGCATTGTACACACTGGAAAGAAATTCGAAAAGGTATGTAAGGAGTGTGTTCATGAACTAAGTCAATGTATACGATGCGAAAAAAATATCATACCCGGTGGATTAAAAACGTGCATGCCATGTCTTAGAAGTAATACTAGAAAATTTATAAAGAAACAACGCTCAACCCCTGTCATTAAGAAAAAAGTATCTTGTAAATAAATTAAAATAATACATTCAAACGAGACACGTCACAATGACTTATAACCATCGGCGGTGCTACCACTCTCTTTGTAAGCCTGCTCGGCACAACGCGCGATACCTTTCATCTCCGAGCATTTTACGATCGCGAGATTCGATCGCGTGTACTCGTTCAATAGCATGGTCCGAAGCGCGGCGGGAAATTTGCTTGCCTTTTCCATCTTGTTGAAAAGTGCCTTAATCTCGTTTCGGTTGTAAATGTACATGTTCCGGATTTCGTCCATGGTCGAAGGCGGTGGCGTGTCATCATTAAGTGATGAGACGCGGAGGACGTTCGCAGAAAAGCCAGGGCGTTTCGCGATGGTTTTCTTCTGGATGATGGAGGCAGTCATTTAGGGAACCGGTGGCGAGTTGTGGAGTTGGCTGATGCGTCCGAGTGGGGATCGCGAGATTTCTGTTTTTTTGAGAGGATGTGATGGAGCGAAACGATTTCTTATGGGAGATCACAATCTCTCGAGCCACACTCGGACGCATCAACCAACCCTACAACTCGCCACCAGTTCCCTAAATGACCAGGTACACCGCCGTTACCGCAACCGTCATCGAGTTTCTCAACGCTTCGACTGTCGCAACCACCGAGATTGACCGCGAGATTCAAATCAAAAGTGACCGCAAAAAAGGCTTGCAACTTCTCGGTGACTTGATTGTGTTCAAGTTGATTAACGACGTGTCACCGGGTTTCGTCGACAAATTGGAATTAAAAGTAAATGAGAAGGTAAATGAGCTAGAGGATGCGGCGCGTCTGTGTCGTAAAATGCGCGCGCGTGTCCGTCGTGAGTTGGAGGATGTTACGGCAAGGCGTGTCGCAATCTCGGGCGCTTGAGTTTATAGTGGTGTATTTCTTTTGTACATATAACAAAAAAGAAAACATAAAAAAAGAAAAACATAAAAAAGAAACACACAAATGAGACGCCATTTGATAGAATTTCAGCTGTAAGACGGAGCGAAACGATTTCTTATGGGAGATCACAATCTCTCGAGCCACGCTCGGACGCCTCAGCGACCTCCACAACTCGCCACCAGTTCCCTAAATGCCAGCCATCGCAAAGAACCAAAAGAAAACCACCAAGAATACCACCAACCCCGAGATTGTGCTCGCAAATCTCTCGGCAGAAGAACGTCAGGCAAATATCGTCAAGTATGCGATTCGTGCAACTTCCAAGAAGTTCAATATCAGGGGTCTACGGGCAGAGGGCAGTTTCGAGCGCGTCTGTGAAAACGTCGACCCCGACGTCGTCGCGCCACATTACAAGATTACGGTCACCATTAATATTCGGTCAAAGGACCCTGCATTCAAGTTTGCAAGCGCATCGACTCGCAACGATTTCGAGACGCTGTTTCGTCAGAACATGATTGCGCTCGGTAAGTGGATGGTGCGCCCGATGGACCGCATGGTGATTACACTCACTGGGTTTTACGACATCGAATACGATATTCCGAGCATGAATCACTATTTCGCGGGACGCGGTCGGTTTAATGACACAGTCGCGTCAATTGGACGTTCGTCATTTACGATGGGAAATGAGATTGCATCTGCGGGGGGATGGGGTGTCTGTTAATTAACGAAAAAAGAAAAACATAAAAAAAACACAACGAAACATTATAAAAAAGAAATGCACAACACGTCACAATCCCGAGATTGAACACCGACGGCGTTTTAGGACTTGGTCGAATTTAGAGTCTTGATAACCCGGGTGCGTGACAACTTACCGAGTTTAACTGCTGTAACTTCATTTATAGTATAAAAATTTGAACACCAAGGGTCTTACGCTAGATAACCCCTAGCCACTGCAGATTGTACAACGTGATTGTTCACAGCAGCGCGTTTGATGTCCTCGCATAGTTTCTGCTCGAGTATGGGAAACGTGTCACGCAGCTCCGTTGGCGTATAGTACTTGCCGCGTTTGTAGTCCTCTGCATATTGCGCCATCATGGCAACCCCATGTGATTGCATTCTCACCATGTACTCCTGCTGTCGCTTATCACATTCTACAACCATCGTGAGGAGCATCTGGGCTTCGATAATTTTATTTTCAACCATCGTTCGGTGCTTATGCAGGTTAGACAATGCTTGCTTTTTAACCTTGTTTTGCTGCATCGTCTTGGTGATAATTATAAGGACGTCCGGTATGAGTGCATCCCGGATAGCATCCAACTGATTGTCTGTCGTTTTCTTTTGTTTCGTCCCCGTCGGTTTGCGGTCACTCAGGTGCACGAGTTGGTCGCAGAATGACACATTGTAAAAGCTGGTCATTTAGGGAACTGGTGGCGAGTTGTGGATGCAGGTAACGCGATTGTACGCGGGTCAGTTTTATACAATTAATTATACTTACCGAACGTATCTGCAAGTACAATTACTCCAACATATCAAACGCCGAAGCACACACTTCTGAAAACTGCTCATGGAAATAAGAAATCGCGATATCCGCGCGGTCATTTTTTACCGCGTGCTCGGCGTATTTCTTTCCGTACCGACGAATCTGGTAGATTGCCATCTCGGTGGTGTACTCCGAGCACTCGTTAATAATACTGAGCCCCGTTGCGTCATTGCACGCGCGCTCAATGTCGGCGGAGAATTGGTAGATAACGGCCGGGTTGGTGATGGGCAAGGACGCCATTTAGGGAACTGGTGGCGAGTTGTCGAGTTGATTGACGCGTCCGAGCGTGGCTCGAGAGATTGTGATCTCCCAAAAGAAATTGGTTTACGCGGGGGTCGCTTATAACTCTACCGAGATTGATCCCCGACGGCGTTTTATAACTTGGTAGAATTTCGCGTCCGTACTCTGACGTATCTTTCGAGCAGACAATCTCTCGAGCCGCGCTCGAATCAATCAACCAACTCTACAACTCTCAACCAGTTCCCTAAAATGGCCACCGTCTCGTTCCCGATCCAAAATAATTACCGCACCAAGGTCACCGCGCGGTGCTCGTCTCACACTAAGAATTTCTACGTCAAGTTCAACGAAATTTCCGACCTCAACAATAATGCACCGCCACCAAGTACCGAGACGATGCAGCGTCACGTCAAAAACGGACAGCGTATCATGACCCTGATTGTGAAGCTCCATGAGAGCATCCGCACCATGGCATATGTTCCGTCAAAATATCGCGTCTTCCAAAAGGTTCTGTCGGACGAATACCGACGGTCACAGGGTCTCGTGTCACAGTGCCGTGCAATCTCACGCGCGGAGAAGGCGGTGGCGAAGGCGGCGATGTGAGTGTGTTTCTTTTGTTTATTAAGAGGTGAAAGAAAACATAAAAAAGAAATACATAAAAAGAAATACATAAAAAAGAAATACATAAAAAAGAAATACATAAAAAGAAATACATAAAAAAGAAATACATAAAAAAGAAATACATAAAAAAGAAATACATAAAAAGAAACAGATAGATAAGACGCCATTTGACTAATTAATTAATTATAATATTTAATACAAAGGCTATCGTCACACAAATAATTATTATATTTATCTAACGGTGACACCGTCCCGCATGGTTACTTTTTATTACATTAAAATCCACCACCACCACCACCACCCGAATTATTACGCACAATCTCAAGGGTGTTGGCGTCAGCAACGGAAATTACGTAGAGTACAAATGCAGCATAAGATTCGTCAACGGTCAGTCGTCCATTGATTTTGTTTTTCTTTGTTCCCGTGAACTCAATTGACTTTGTACTAAACGGCTTTCCAGTTGGAATGCAATCATACATGAACTTTGCACGCGGGGGGTGCATCTTTGCATAATATGCACATGGAATCAGGCTAAGTCCAATTGTAAACGGGGCAAAAAAAGACACGCCAGCTGCTTTTTGGCAGACGCGTCCATGTACGCCTGAAATCGAGCACTGTGCTCGTTTACGAGTAACGTGTAGGATGGAAACGGAATCGGGAAATCCGTCGTTTTTGTAACCGTATACCCCATGTCGGTGACGAAGTTTGCGTCCTTGTTCAATCGCGATGCAGAAAAAATGATTGTTCCGGTGATGTCAAGCACCGAAACCTCGCAATGCCCAAGTTTGCGATTATTTGATACGATATTAATCTCACCAGCAGTGATATCATTTGCGGTGATGTAAATACTTTTATTAATCGTTTGAATGCGTTCGATGCAACTGAACATCCCAGGTGACTGTTCCGAATGCACCTTGCTCTTTTTCATCTTCAATCCATCTTCATTCTTAATTGCATCAAGGAGATTATTCGAGATGTTCTGCATTTAGGGAACTGGTGAGAATGTGAGTACCGTGTGTAACTGCACGGGACGTATCGCAATGGTGAGCACGATGAGTCTTTAATCGCGACGCCGGCGGCGGTAACGTTTTTGTCTTTTCAGAGTGGCAGCTTCTACTTTTTTTCTATCATCATGCGCCTTTATTTCTCGTAATTTTTGTAGTTCTTTCGGATGTTGTATACCCCATTCATCTGCAAGTTTAGAATTAATTTCCAACTCTCGCGCAATACTTTCTTCTCGTTGTCTTTGAGTTTGCATGCGTCTGTCTTCCGCCAGACTAAACTCATTATAAATTTGTCGAGAAATAGTTGCATCCTCGCTCGGATACTTTGACGCAGGGACTGTTCTTATCCAATCAGTTAATTTACTTGCAGCAAACGCCATATTACTTACCACTGGTACATCCAACCCCCTGGACTGGATTTGACGATTTCTTAAGTCGGTATTTGTTGCATCAAACATTGACTTGAGATGATTTATCGTGTCTAGTTTACGTACATCGTCCGAGTCGGGTGAATTTTTAATCATTGATGCATGAGAATCTAGTAAATTATATGCATCGGCAACTGCTACTTGCTTTTCATCAAGTGATATATCTCCATATAACATATCAAATATACCGAGATTATTTGTCTCTGAAAATGTATCAAGTAACGTTAATGTAGTATTGTTTATTGGGGGCCGAAACGCATTGGCCTGGCCTCGTCCAAATAGCAGATAAAGTAGTACCGAAACTATTACAAATAATAAGACAGATAGTATTATTATTATAATGAGTTTATAATCCATTTAATTTAATATATAAAACAAAATAACGCGACGGTACTTCGCCCGACAATTTTTTAATTTGTGTATATAAAATATGTCGACATATAATACATATGATGTGTATTCGCAACATTTACCTGATTTGTACGAAGTACAGCGCCGCGTTGCAATCCGAGCCAATAAAAATGCACGCGGATGGGACGGTGCGTCATACGCACTTCCGTCACGTGACCCAACACAGGGTTATGTAAATAAAAGTCTCAGTCAAGTCAACCCAAAAGTATTGTTGGCCACGTCAAATGCATACATGGCAAAAGACGAGAGAAATTCGGCAGCAAGTACCGCGCGATCCGCAGCATCAAGCATATTAAACGGCAATTATGACGCTGCACTTGACGAATTATCATCGGCGATGAACATGGTCGCTGAATTGAAGCAAAATGCATACAGAGATGACCAATCGGTCGCTAACATATATGAAAACGCACACGCCTCATTGATTTACAATCCCCGACGCGCGAGAAGTGCATATTCTTTTGTCTAAAATTATATCATTTATTTTTTATGGAGACTTTTACTTGTAATTACACACACTTACTCACACAACAGGGCACACCGGATCCTGAATCTCACCACCTGGATTTACAATCGCCTGATGGATCACATTTGCCATATCGGTAGCAGATGCGCGATCTGCAATAATTGCATCTCGCTTGGTCTTGTACATGTCGCGGACGGTGTCGGGAACGTCCCTCCATAGCAGCGCAAGGTACTTTGCGGTTTGAGCACCGCGCGCGAGGTTGAAATCCGGCACGCGACCGCCGTCGGCATACCACTTTGCCGCAATCTCCGAGTTGTCCTTGGCAAAGATGGCGGCCATGCTCGGGATCTTAGTACCGTGTGCAGCACGCTCCTTGGGCGGTGCCGCCGCCTTCTTCGCCTTCTTCTTAATTGAGCGCTCGCGCGACTTTAGTGTCTTAAGCAACTTGGATGCAACCGCGGCGGCGGCGGTGATGGTGGTCTCATCAAACTCGATGGCCAGGTGCTCGGAAAGCTGCGAGATCAGCTCAGATGGCGTGTCGTGCATCTCGTCATCGGTGGTGTCGATGGGCTCCGGGATGAACTCGGGGATCATGGTGGGCATTTGGGGAACCGAGTCCATGTTGGCCATTGCGTTTGGGTGATTGAATCGATCGGGGGGGGGAGTTGATGCAAATTTACAACACAACTGAGCATTGCTCATTTGAATCAACCAACTCCACATCTGTCAACCAGTTCCCTAAATGGTCTCTGTGATGCTGACGATGCCGAATCTGTCGATTGACACTACCATCACTCGCAGCGAGTCGATCGACTCCACCAGCTCCTCATCTTCCAGTCAGTTCCCTAAAAGCATGGTCTCTCAGATGCTTACCTCACCCCAGCTTGACATCGCAAACGACTTTTACATAGCGCCCAAGTCTCCATCAATGTCCGATTCACCGGCAGTTCCCCAAATTGACGACTGGGATGATGACGAGCTGATGGCGGCGATGATCTCGCCTCCATCGTCGCCCATGCGCTCGCCTTCGCCCGTTATTGATGATGAGGATGATGACGAAACGCAAGCGATCTGGGCATCGAATACACAGCCATCGCAAGATCCGGCATCGGGTGACGAAATCGACGAGCCGCCATCGCCGGTCGCAGATGAGCCGCCGTTGCCGGTCGAAGATGAGCCGCCGTCGCCAGTCGCAGATGAGCCGCCATCGCCAGTCGCAGATGAGCCGCCATCGCCGGTCGAAGATGAGCCGCCAGTCGTCACGGACACGCCGCTTTCTATCGCTACCACGCTTGCCGAGCTTACCACCGACCTCTCCACTGCCGAGACGTGCTCGCAAATTATCAAGGTCGCGATGAAACTGATTTCGTCTACGCGCGCGCACAGTAAGACGCTGTCATCTGCAGTCAAAAAACAAGCGACCGCGTCCACGACGCGTGTTGACGGTGCACCACGGCAACGCGCACCAAAGGGGTCGCGTCCGCCAACTGCCACTGGTATTTACAACTCCGAAAAGCGAGCGCTTGCCACCGAGGAGTACATTAACGGGCGCCGCGCAGTTAAGCCACCAAAGACGGACAACAAGGCGTCTCACATCCAAAACATTCTCGCCGAGATGTGGCGAGATGAGACGCCGGACACAAAGGCGGAGTACAAGGCAATTGCAGCGTCAAGGGCAGTTGTTGTGAATTAGATTTGTACTCTGTCAGAGGGTGTTTCACATTAGCGTGAAACAGTTTGTTTTAATACAACCCTTACTGTTAATTTTACATCAAGAAAGATTATGGTGCATCCCGTACTCTACCCGTCAATCCACGAAATTGCCTTGAACTACGTGGCCGGTACCTAAGGTTGTTACGAACATTATTAAGTTCGGAAACATCGATACCTTGAGGTTGACGTACCTGCTGCGGTGTAGTCCGAAGAGTGCTAAGATAAAATTGAAGTTCTGCATCACTAACAAATGGGGGCCTGCGCACTTTACCTTGCCCGAAACCTTGATCGGTACTGACCGTTTCAATTACATCTATACCGTCACGAACGCCAGGAAACATGTCCAAGTAACCAGATGCGGGCGATGCAGCCGGTACTGAATTGAGTGTGTTGTAAAGTGCATTTTGGGTATTTAATAATTCCGGGATTTGGACTGCCCCGCCATAGTATGGCACAGGTTGCATAGCTGGCATTGCGTAATTATCAGGATGTTCTTGTACATACTGATCCCGGATCGGGTTTAAATACACACTTCGGTGATTTCGAAGATTATCTTGAACAAATTGATTTCTATTTGGATTTGAATATGCGTAATTATAATCAGTATACATCTTACTATATATATATAAAAATAAATCACAACATTCGCAATTATCCACTCGAGACGAAGTTATGTTATCAGTACAACCATTGAGTGAGATTCAAACGAGTACGAAAACTTCCCAGCATTCACCCAGTTCCCTAAATGCTATCTTTCATCGTCACATCTACCGCCATGTCCATGGATCCCGTGATGAAGCTGCGTGTAAACACGCGTACCATGATGTCGGTGCATGATGCAAACAACAACTTCCCGGTGACATCTGCGATGCACAGGGCAGTGGCCAGTTATTATCAGTCAAGTGCCCCACTACCGTCTTGTGTGGATGCAAAAATGCTCCATACGGTTGATGACATGGAAGCTTCTCTGTCGGAGAATCTTAAGCAGTATTTGCGTGATCTTGAGTCCGGGTTTTAGTGTATTTTTAACGAAACATATAAAAGAAAACATGATAAATAGAAAAACATATAAAAGAAAAACATGATAAAAAGAAAACATGATAAAAAGAAAACATGATAAAAAGAAAACATGATAAAAAGAAAAACATGATAAAAAGAAAAACATAAAATAGACGCCGTAAACACCATGGCTAATTAATTAATTAAAATATTTAACGTGTGCGTGTTTGATCCATAATTATTTTAATTATCTAATTAATCGACGATACCCGCAAGACGCAGGCCGTCAAATACATTTTTAATGACTACTTCCTTTTTGTCTTCGTCGGAAACTTGTTCGTCAATTGACGAAATTCCACCGCGAGTTTCGTCATCCATGAGCACATACGCTGTCACAATCGGGGCAATCTTCGGCATTTAGGGAACTGGGTAAAAGTTGGAGAGTGATGGGCGACTATCAGAACGTTGGTGTTCGGGGACATGCGATGGAACAATTCGTCTTCTAGCTATCATTTTTTTAATTGGTTTAAATTTTACATCCCAAACTTAACAGTAAACTCACATGCCAAATCACACTCATAATATGAGTTCACTGCTTCGTCCGGGATCATGCGACGAAGCTGGGTATGTGTCAACCGTGACGTTTGTATTTGGATGAGCGTCTTTGATTGTTCGGTGATTCTCACCGCTTCGTTCTTGATGAAATCGTCCAATAGCCGAGACCGACCATGTTCCTTACACATCTCTGCGTGCACGACGTCCATCTCATATCCAGTGAGTCGCTGTTCAATGTGGGAGTACACGTCGTGCGGTAATCCACCCGTGGATTCGAGCAGTGTAAGTGCTTCGATTACAAAGTCATACCCCAATCGCTGATCGCGAAAAAAAGCGGGCAGTTCGTCAAGCGTGTGCGTCTTGATGATCTCGAGACCAACCTCATTGTGTTTCTTTGTTGGGATGCTGTAGTACGACATTTAGGGAACTGGGTGTGAGTTGTAGAGTCGGTAAACGCCGCGAGTCAGATTTGCAATGTAGTATATCATTTTATACACAAAACACACAAAATCAAAATTACAAATATTTGAGAAACCCAATCTTATCAAGCTCACGAAAAAACAGTGCTTGCATTGTTTCGTAATTTTATATTATGTATATAATAACAGTATATATATATATATATGGGCAGTGGTATTGTAAAAAAATTTAAAAATATGAGTACCAGCAAGAAAGCTGTAATTCTTTTAGTCGTTGGTATAATGGTTGTTACAATCGTTGTAGTTGGGATTTTGTTTGCACTTGGTGTAATTCCAAAGCGTAATCCAGAGCCAGAAATGATGTACCTATCACGATCGGACGTATCGACATCCGACGAACCCGATATACCAGCAAATGATATCGTACCTGGATATTTTAGGGATGGTGGTTGTATGGCGAATCTTCATAGTCACAAAATCCCTGCTTCGTCAATTGAAAACTGTCGTGCAATTGCGAGAAATATCAATGGGGTAATCGCAGTTGGGTTTCGAAATGGTAATCACTCGGATGAGAGCAATAAAAATACATGCTTATTCTATAAGTGTATTTCACCCAAGGAATTTTACGATAGAAATGACCCAGTAAATGCCAATGACACTGTTCATACCATGTCATGTGTAAATGATGCTGAGGTATTCGAAGAGTGCGTTTAATTGATGGGAGCTATTCCTGTCGTACAATTTAAAAATATTTTGTATATATTGGGAGAAGTGTCGTCTGGACGACACTTGACGATATCACAGGTTTCCCAGTTACACCCAGTTCCCTAAATGGTGCTTGAGATTATTGTTGGACTGTGTGTCGGGTATGCACTTAACGATGCGTTTTGTGCAGTTCCATCTGCGACCATGTAAAATTATATTGTTTATATTATAAAATGTTTGTTCATTCTTGGCAGAGTCTGCGGGTTCGTAACTTTCGGTCGGTTCCCCAAATGCATCACTCGCGTACCCTCACTCGCGCCAGCTTCAATCACTTGCGCACACGTGGACAACGTATTCTTTATGCCATGAGACAGCGAGTGCAATCGGAATGGGGGGAAATCATCAAGGGAGATAGCACTCTCGCAACGTGGGCAAGAGACACAGAACTTACGTTCCGTGTTGATCTACTCGATGACTTTATATATTACGGACAGTCGGATGAGCTCCTTCGCAAGAGATACACAGAAATGCTTGCATTTATCCACGTTTCATTGCAGGACATGGTAGCACAGAGAACGAATTGACTATAACTCATCAGGGGACATGTTTTTCTTATATTTGGGCATGCCGGGGATGTCGCAAGCGCGCTGTAGTAGGCATATACTATCGTACGATTGACTATATTTTTTACATTCTTTGGTTTCCGAAAGTACTTGTTGATAAGTTAACTTCACTTCGCAAGCAAAGGTTCTTTCAATCCTCACAAAGCATATGTCTTTTGCAAACAAAACTCGTCAAATAAACCCAGCAATCCGTTATAACATCTCTGGCAATGTTCCCGATCACGTTATCAGCGCAAGCACGGCACTGTATTCCGACCGTGAGCACATTTCAAACATGAAATCTCCACTTTTTGCTGCGACTGTTTCGTATCTTCATTCTGGGCCATATCCTGCTATAGATTTGATGTATTGGCCATTCACTCACAACGAATACGGCGAAGGAGTCGTTGACATTCCAATGTGTCAGTGCAACTTTGAGACGGGTCGAATCTTGTCGCTTGTCCCTTCGTTTGTCAATGCGGGATATTATATTTCAATCGTTGGAAACGACAGAGAAACCTTTGTTGCGGTATATACCAAGTTTCGTCGCGCAGATCACAATTCGTATTGGAATTACAATCTTGTATTGTATCCAACAGATCCCGTCCATTTGATTTGTCGCAATTTGTTCAAAATTATCATCAAGCTTCAGCGTTGGAAATGGCGTGCGTTGAAGAAGGGTTATGCCCCTCCCGAAGGGAGGTTGTTTAATGATGCAAAACGCAGCTTTGATGAAATGATGGAATGTTGTGCCAATACAAAACATTAAACTTCTTCAGAACTGCAGACTTTGATATATTTGAGCGAAGTTCCCTAAATGGCCAATATTAATAAGATTCACACATCACTTCGCAATGTTAAGCCAAACACGGATATTCTAATTACAATTACTCGCCCGGGGTATCGGGTATTTCAAAACATCATGATTAAGTGTGCTACCATCGAAGAACACGATGACGAAACTTCAATTGATCCGGTATTGTCTACTAGCTTCATTATTCGCAGTAATTGTGCACTTCCCATTGTGTTTGGATACACAATTACAAAACATGCCGGTAATCCTGACAGTGATACGATTGCAATTGTTGATGGGTATAGTGTGAAATTTCCAATTGGATTCCATGGTGTGAATCAAAAGTGGACACATGAGTTTAATATCGTAGATGCAAGAGAATCTACGGGCAAATAAGTTTATTTTATAAGTGTTAAATAAAAATGAAATGAAACCAACACGAATTTTCCCATGATAAAAGAAAGATACAAGGGAAATATATCGCACTTCTTTTAGTTTCGGTCTTTGTTGGGGTTGTACTTGCCATTGTGTTACAACCAGTTACACGCATACGCATACCGCTCGCAAAGCGCAGAGATTTTGGTTCAATTATGGACGTCACTACCGAAAAAACTGACGCACTTAATCATTTACTTTAAAGAGTGATGCAAATTGTTCTTTCGTTAAATTACATACAGTGTTCTCCAGTTGGGGACAGTAGATACAACAAACGACGCAATCGACGTACAATCCGGGTGCACGTCAATTACAGGAATATATAGTCCCAATGTCATGAGTTTCGGTATCGTAGAAACAACATCAACATACGCCCATGTACATTCTTCAATATTTATCTCAAACATGTCGTCATCGCACATGTCCAAGAGGTCCATGATGTAGTTAAAGCAGTCATTCGGTACCGAAACCGTCGCATCATATGCAGTTAGTGGGATACTATCTGGTACGTATTCGTGGATCGCCTTAACTTCATCCTTCCAGATCTTGATCTCGACATATTTATCCGTCGGTGGCAACTTGTTCGGGTTGTGGCAATCCACGAGCATCATTTCGAATGGACAATCGGCCAGTTCGGACAACATGACAATCGTAAATCCAATCGCCCGTAGGATGGGGATTGAATTTAGCATATCTTCAATCGTATCACCGGGCGTCATGTGCTCGCGAAATGAAATCCGGGCAATCCGATTGTCGGGACGTCCCCATGGTACCGAAAGTAGATTAAACTCGGATATGTAAAGCTTTGCCCACTTGGAGTGTCTCACCAGCTTCACTGCGGTGGTTCTCGATATTTTTTCGAATTGACTCGACGGAAGGGCTGGCATTTAGGGAACTTGGCTTAAGTTGGTTGGTGTTATAACAGCACGTCGGGGCGTGACCGGAGACGTGTACAACCTTTGTCGAGTTTCCAAGTTTGCACGTGATTTATCCTGTGCACGTGATTTATCACGTGCCTGTATTTGCCGGAGTGCAGATCTTGCAGATAAATACCCGGGTGTATTTTCGGTCTCTTCAAATGATGTTGGGTAATTCTTATCAGCACCGGTTGACATAGAATATATTAACCGCGCTATATTACGGCGCTTTCGTATTAGTAGTAGTAATATTATTACAAGAAACACTGAAATTAAAATTGCGGCTAGCATTTATTATAACATATAGAAATTTAAGATCGGTTCCCCAAATGTACCAACCAAATACATTCAACGAATTTTTTATTCTAAAATCATTCGGTGTTAATTTTGTTTTAGGTTACATCTTCGCAGTCGGTGTATATACAACAGCTACACAGCTGATTGACTGGTTCAATTGCATTTACGCTGACCAGTTCCATAAATGCAACTCTCATGCTTTCGGTCGTTTCTCATCATGACAATCAACCAGGTTACGGAGCAGATTCAGCGATATGCAATCACACAAGCACTTTGTCTTAAATCACGATACAATATGTATCTGTCAAACTATGAAATTCTCACCAATGCTCAAGATATCATTGGTGACACTAGCATACAAACGATTGACGAAACATGCAATATTCTATTTGGGGCGGGGTACCGGTCATATGCACACGAGATTGCAACACATCTGGTAAAGGTGGGTATCGGATTTGCGCACATACGGGCAGCTCTCTCTGATAACGATCCGTCATACATTGGGGCAATGGTTCATGGAAATGTCATAAAATCATGGGGGGATCTTAACGATCCAACGACATTGGAGTTTGTCAAGATTTATTCAGAACTCCGCAAACGACGTATTGACCGTGACATTCCGAATGTCTAGCGACAGTTCCCTAAACGCCATCCTCAAGTCATTTGGGTACGACTCGATTGAAGAATTTGATCGCGAAGATGCCGCTAAGTTAGCTGCAACCGGTTGTAGTTCATGGACTGCTGTAAACAAGCGTAATGATGAAATTTCACTTGATGCAACTGGTTGTAGTTCATGGACTGATGTAAACAAGCGTAATGATGAAATTGCACTTGATGCAACCGGTTGTAGTTCATGGACTGAAGTCAATGCGGCAAAAAAATGTCGCGGACTCACCAAATTTATCAAGGAGCAATATCCAGATACCCCATTTTGAAAGAACCCAACGTGGGCGGTTCTACCGCCATGATAAAAAAGTAAAATAAGCACGTAAATGTATCACTTTCTTCTTTTGTATATTGCAGTAAGTCTCCGTGTACAGTCTTCACTGTTTAAAAATTCCATATTCCCTCTCCGTTTAATTTTCATTAATACACAACTCCCATCACCATCTGGTGCTCTATCTTCCCATAATGACATGCCATATCCCCACTTGGAGCTATCCGACCAACTCCAGAACTGTGATGTTTTTGCATTATTTTCTGAATATGATGGAGGTGTCGAACGCGATTCGTCTTTAAAACGTCCTCCTGTCCAGAAACCATGTTTTTGACCGTTTTCATATGCATGAGAAAAATCGACTATCAACTGTCCGGCAGCCGCGAGATTCTCACTTTTCTTCATATGATCATCAAGTTGTTGTAATATTTTATAATATTCTTCTTCTGCCGTGAATGATACAAGATGTCCACCCCATTTACGTGCCGATGCTTCATGTTCCTCCCATGATTTTTCCTGTAAGGATACTTTATACTCATATGCATTTGAATTGTATTCTTTTTGCAGCTGAACCGCATCTCCACGATCTAACGATGTGGGTGTTGGTTTAAATATTTCATATGCTACATAACCTGCATATGCACATGCTGATAGTATCGCTAATATTAGTAGCTTAATTATCATGCTAGTAATTATCTGAATCCAACCCCTTCCTTTCGATGCAACTTTTGGTGGAGATGTTTCTGTTGGTGGCGTCTCCTTTTCTTTTTTCGAAGAGTCATTGTCTTTGGGCTTGGGCTTGGGTGATGCTTTACTTTTCGATTTACCCATTTATACTATATATAATAATAAAATCGCATATAAATGTTAATATTTCATAACATTGTTACGTGTCAGACATTTGATACGATATAAGATATATACAATATAACAGGTTCCCTAAATGCCACTACCAATTATGAACTACATGAAAGATTTTCATAACATTTCCAAAATACTACCACTAATTGATGGGTTACTTTTCTTTAACTTTGTCAACATGATATATCTGCTTGTGTTTTACACGGTAAACGACGGTAGCATGCTTGCAAAACTGGCATTAACAAGTGTCATCATGTGCTCGCTTTTTGTAATACCAACGTCATTCGCCGTGCTCGTTTTTCGCAAATACCAACGCCACCGAGTTTGACTGAGACGCCGTCGGGATTGACTGAGACGCCGTCGGGATTGACTGAGACGCCGCCGGGATTGGGTTATATGGTAAATTATAAATAATCATAACATTATATGAGTATGGCCATTAGCGTTTTCCTGTGAGCATTTCCATATCAAACCATTTTCACAATTTTCTCATCGTATAACAAGACAACTCACCAGCAGTTCCCTAAAGATGTTTTCCTACATCTGGTCGTCTACACCAACTAACACTGACGATGATACACCAACAAAGAAATACACATCCGTATCCACTGACACGTCCGACTTGGTCGAATCCACTCCCATACCGGCACCGCCGCCAACCATTCTGACACCAAGTATATGGTGTGTGTGTATTTCCGAGTATTACGTCGACCCAATGGACTGCTGTGGCCGCGGAAACTACGACCGGGAGTATTCAGCATATTCCATCGTACAAGCACATACCGCCGAGGAGGCAAAGGCACACTTTATCCGAGATGACATTAAGCATATGAATGTAACGGTACAGGTGTTTCCATACAAGTTTGGACACTGGATGGATGATAATGATTGGTTTGATCTTCCATGTGAGACTGCTGTCTTTTAGCTACAATGTTACTTTTTTATATTACACTAATTAAACAGATGAACAAAGTTGTTGTAATTGGTTTTGTAGTTATTGTAACTGCAGTAATGATTGGAATGCTTATTCTGGCATTTTATCCCAAAAACGCAGCGCCCGGTCATATAGACAATGCCGCCGCACTCACTGCGGGTGACGAATCTGAAATGCAGATTGCTGGAAATGATCCAGAGACAGTGGGAAAAAATGACGAAACGATTGATGCAAATGAAGACACAAATCCAGTGCCCGTGCCATCCGACAGTCTAATCCAGACAAATAGCATTACATCGCCACGTATTGATCCACCAATTTCTAGTCGAGATCAAACAGATCGCGATGTACCAAATCCACTTTTCGTAGATTCTAATAATATGACACACCCAACATGTAAAGTACATGATGGTGGTGTATGGGCGATATGCAATAATGCACCATTCAAACGATGGACACAAATGCACACAACTACGGAAGATACACTTGCTGCATGCACCACACACTATGCACAAACAGTATGCCCACCGCGTGTTTAAAATGTACGCGCTGGGATATTTGATCGTCGAGTAAATGATGGTATGTTACCATCCCGTCTTTCTCTTGTTCTGCGTGTGCTCTCGCGAGTACCATTCGGGTTCATGTTGATAAATACGCCCGAGTCCTGGCCACGTGATCCAAACGTACCCATACCCCGATTCGTACTAGTTGGACCCCGACTAGCAAAACCACCCCGACTACGCGTACTTTGTGTAACACGCGGTGCATGAAATGTTGTCTCTTTATATGGTACAATCGGATATTTTGTATCATCTATCTCGTTAATTTCCACTCCACTATTTCGATTTTTTTGTTGTTCAAAGTACCCAGTTGATGGACTGTCTAAATATTGATCCCGTTGTCCTGTAAGGGTATTAATTGTATTACGCAGACGCTCTGCCTGACGTGGCAACGTTTTGCCAACACTTTCATTGAGTGACTTACGTGTAAGGTCATATGATAGATATGTATAGAACACTGCTGCAAGAACAAGTTTCCACACTTCCATTTATTTATATGTTATATAAAATTAACATCAATCAGAATGTTCGGTAGGTGTTGTCGTATTCGCGGTGTGGGCCTGGCACCAATCCGGTAAATGGTATATGCGTTTTATTTGGTTCGTCGAAAAAACGTACATATGAACTTTTACGACGTCTTGTTAACATCAGAAGACTTGCGATTAAAATTACTGCAGTTGTAACCATAATTGCAACAAATGCACCAACTGACATATTTCCGATTTTGTCTACCATAGTCTTTTCTTTAATTGTATATAATAAAAAATTAACACAAATACCACTTTTTTCAGTCACAGGGCACGTCACAATTGTAATGAAATATTCAATTGACAACTTTATATATTGGGTATAGAAATGTCAACCCGTTTCTCAAGAAGGTCGTCTACCGTATCGGTTCCAATGACACATATTTATGGAGGAAATGTAACTGCACGGCCATATAATGGTCGCGACTTTACAGATTTCAAAAATAAAAAAAGAGGCAAATATGCATTTCTTATTCCAATTATAGGGAGTATTGTCTTTATTGGAATTATTATATTGTTAAGTGTGATTATTTTTACAAATAAAAATTAAGTTATACAACAACCGACGTTACCAGATTCACTATCTCATTAAATCCATTCCGTATCTGATTATACACATCATCAACTGGCATCTGATCCAGATGTTTCATGTACTTTGCATCTACATTTACGCGCGGACAGCATGAAAAATATATCACCAGTTCATGGATTGGTTTATTTCCAATGACTACAGCATGAATCTCATCCCCGCCGGAGATATTGAAAAAGTCAACGTAGTCGATTTGATATTGAAACAACGTTTCCCTGAGTCGACATGCTCGATGTACTGCAGTCTCCCCGCCCATCAACAGCAGAAGTTTGTAGAAAGGTACAATGTTAAGAGGTTTGTTGTATTTTACGTGATTCGTGTACATACGTGTGCATTCATTCACTTGCGCATTGAACAGCAATTTCATCTTGTATTCCCATGCTTTCCCGGCATGACTTGCATGATATGCTGCGCAATCATACACAGTTGTTGCAAAACACAAGTCATACATGGAACGATCATATGGCGTAGAAACTGGGCTAACGATACTAAGCATTTAGGGAACTGGTCTCGTCTACAGGAAGCCACTCCTTACCGACCTTCTTAAGGATAGACTGAATTTGCTGAGTATCCGAGCGCGTTCGCTTATGAACAATCGGCGGTGGTTCAAAAAACGTGGCGTCCTGATGAACCAGCGACGGCGGCGGTTCGAAAAACACGGCATCCTGACGAACCAGAGGCGGAATCGGCGGAAGATTCTCCGTATTGAACGTCACCTTCTTCACATAAGACGTATCCGACATTAGGGAACTCGCGGGAAGTATACTACAATGAGATTGCGCGATTGCCAATCTGATCTCAAATATAATAATCGTGTGATTTTTCAATCTCGTTTTTTTAACAATTATATATAAATGGAAGCGAGTCCAACGGTTACGGTTGTTGTGTTATTATCCGCGATATTACTTGGTGTAATAATTGCATTGTTACAGCCGGCTGATCGGGTGCGTATTTATAGAATGAAACAGCACAGACAAAAGTTTGCAGATACGCATAACAATACACGATCAATGTGGGGAAACGCATCGCGTGTACAAAAGATGATGCATCAAGAAATGTATGAAAGAGATAAATTATTGACGAATTACGCGTGGAATTCGATGAAACTTAGTAGATTAAATAAAAAAAGTAAACAATACTAATTGAAATCATCCAATTCGACGCCATTTACACTGCGAATTTCTATACCCCCTAGTTTTGCCTGCAATAAACATTGCACCGTCAATGTGCCACACTGGGCCAAACTTTATATACCCAGAGCGACCGTTATATCCAACGACATCCCCATTTTTTACATTGATTTCAACTGTGTTTCCCGAAGGTGTAATATGGATAAAATCCAATGTTTCCATTTAGGGAACCGCGATGGATTCAAAGTACAAATGCAAACAGTAGAACAGTATAACAGAGATTGTTAATTTACAAAATGTGACACACGTCAGATACATCAAATACATACGTTTTGTTGGGGGTTCGATCATTCCCATACTTCACGCATCAGTTGCATGTACAGTTGACGCCAAGTTACCTAGGGATTCTGCCTTGTTCCTATACTTAATCCTAACAGATGAGTCCGCAAACTTCCATTGATTTGCAAGGCGGCGCTGAATCTGAGAGGGACGAGATTCGCGAACGCCTTCAATGCGTCCCCCGCTATCATACCACTTCCCTGCATCTGCTCGATAATCATTACAAAAGAGCATTGCGGGAGTTGGTACATTTGTACGATACCTTGCCCTTTCACGAGGGTTTGTAATTGCGTCCGCACGGCGCTCTTTTTTAATAAGGGTAGCTTTCTTATGGCGCAAATCTCGAAGTAAAGAAATCGCATCTGAAATGATATCATCGCATGTACTACTTGTGGTAATGCCGTCCTCTGTCGATTCTGTTAGTTTAATGAGTAATTTTTCGACATTGGCATCGGTTGGCGTCTCGTCGTCAATTGACGCAACGCTGGTTACATCTACCGGAGGCGGGGTTTCCCAGGGGGCGGTACTATTTTCAACAACACAGTCATTAAAAATCGTATTGGCAAGTGCTGCCAAGTGCATTGTTTCGTTAGTGAACTCAGTGACGGTACGATTATGGATAGGCATTTAGGGAACTGGCGGCAAGTTTGGTACTTGTGTATTCAACAATTACAATCTGACCGAGATTAAGACAAAATCTTCGTTTTTGTCTTACTAGTATCAAAGATGTCGGCGATTAGCTATTTTCACAATGAACATGCGGCTAACGATATGCCATTTATTGACATACGTGATCCAAGGGCTGAATTTTTGCAGCAATTTGTAATGGCGGGTCCAACTACCCATGATATCTCATTTCCAATAAAGCAGAAGGGGCCAGTCTGTTACCTATTTTCTGCTGCACTGTGTATCTATTATTCTCATTTACGTCCACAGATTGATGCAATCAAACTAAATATATTAAACAACAACGTACCCAACATTAATCCAGTATTACGCGCACATGCAGGGAATGAGTTGTTTTTAGAACTACTGGTCAATCTTAAAGAGAATACATTAGATGCGTGTAATTTACTGTATCACTTTATACACTCTCATTTTGTAGAGTTTAATATGATGCCGGGATGGATTCAAAAACTATATCCTATCTTTCTAGAAGAACACTATGCACTCGTAGAGCAAGATGGTAAAAACGGCGGTTATGTTGACATTGCTATATTTACCTTAATAAATGCATGTGGCATTCCATGTGAAATTGGCAATTTATTACTGGTGGATTACAATGAATTGGAACAATACTATAACAACCACAAAGATGTCATACCATTTCGTATAAATCCAGAACAACCAATCGTTATACAATTTCTCTCAGAACATCAAACACATGAGAATAACGAAACTGTACATCCAGCAGGTACTCCACAATTTGAAACAAATCCGAATGAGATTTTTAAAATTGCTGTTTTATTGTTACAAAATGTCATTGCAATTTGTGATATTATACGTCAATATTATGTTGAATATAACGAATATAAGATGTCCAATAGTGCACTTTCATTTGAATACCATTCGAAATCAACAAATCAACTAAAATCTCACTGTGTGTTTTTATCATATACATTATCTGAGATATATGTCATTGATGGCAATATCGGAAAGGCGATGTTACTTGAAACGTATATACACTACATGAGACGTGAAATGTGTAACGATATGTGCATAGTGGCAATAACTGCAATATCAATACCCATTGCGCATGATCAAGATGTTATCGATTTTATCGATGGAAATACAACAGATCAATATGACATCGCAGACACACTAATGGATTTTGCTGACGATTCCGATTCGGACAGTGGGGCTGTATTTGACGAGTAAGGAATTACAACCAGTTCCCTAAATCCAGGATGTTTAAAATGAAGCACTGCTGCAATCGCTGCAATGAACAGATTGAATTTCTTCACATGATGGCAATAAATGCATCGATTTGCCAATCATGTATGGATATTTATTTAGAGAGAAAGTCGGGTTATTTCAATACACATCCAAGTCATACATTTACCGAGTTTTATCAAGAATATCGGCAACGTTACACAGAACGACGCGATCAAGTTTACTTTATGCCATATACAACCGCGCTAAGGATCATACGCAAAAAAATGGACATGGTGACACAAATCGTTCAAACGCATGCGCCGTATCTTCGATGGGATAGTGGTCCGGGTATTATATTAGCCGAGACCATATGGGGTACACTAGACTCACATGGATTCGAGCAACCAGGGCAACGAGTTGTACAACAGAAACATTCTCGGCCTTATGTAAGTAAACCAAGACACACCAAACAACAAATCTTTGAAGTATGGGATATCCACGATAAATACGATCTGATATGCAATGAATACGCAAACAAATTGCCACGGATCATAGGAAAACCCGGTTGTGCAGATTCCATTCGGGAAGATTTCGGTGAAACATACCTAAGCCTTTTTGCGGTATAGTTTCATATCACCGACCGTAGTTGAACACAATCCATTACCAAACTCCGACTTTGAAATAATGTTTGTTGTATTATTTGTAAGAAGTGTACATTGTCCGCCACAATTTTTTGAAGTTGTGCATCCTGTCATTAAAAATGCACCGCAATTTTCCCGTTTTGTACACTCATCCGCACATGAAGTAATTGTCATATTGGTGCTAATAACAGATGAACTTAGTCCCTTTGGACAATCGTCAAACATAAATTCATAATTATCCGGGGTTTCAACGGAAACTGAATTTACAATTTGTTCTTCTGTAATGTTTGTATTATCTGCATCCGATGCGGGGGATGTAGTATCTCCAACAATACCACCAGCCTCTGTTTCATCGGGTGCGCCAACGGCGGCACCGCCCATACCAGCGGGTAGCTCACCGTCACCCAAGCCACTTCGTGCAGTTGGAGCAATCATATATAGTCCAACACCCACACCAACGATTACAAGAAACCCAATAATTCCCGCAATTATGGCCCCAACTGGAATTGCCATTCGTGTTTATATTTAACGTAATAAAATTTTTAATTTTGTTTACAAAAAATAAATGGCGGAACGAATATTACGCGATGAAAATATCGTTGCCTGGGTTGAATCTGAACTACAACAAATTGAAGATGATGAAATAAATACAGTAGAGTCGTCACAGCATGATGAAATGAGATTGATGCGCATTAAATACCATACAATGTTGGAAATTGGGTATGCAAAAATGGTTCGAAAAGTGGCACTCGCTGCTCGCCGTGAATTACAAAAGGTACCAATTAATTCTATATATACAGTATTTGGCAATGTTGATGATTCGAACGATATTGAACAACACTATATGCAGCTCAACGATGCAATACAAACTGCAGTCGTTGATACAGAGTATGTCATTAATATGGCATATCTTCGACTCGCACTACTACTACCGATCGGTATTGATGCAACGCCGGGTACTCTGGAACAATATACGAATCTCAATAAAGAAATTGAGGAGCGGGTTCGGAATGTCGATAGTGATTCACTTTCATTAATGTTGTTTTATACCCCTCCGGTTGGTGTGACCGCGGGACAGCTTGGTCAACTTTCAGTGGCATTCGATCATCAAGATGTTGACGCTGCATTTAATGCACTAGCTGCTGCTGCAGATGTACCAATGGTTTCGCGTGTCAATTTGGGAATGAATTTACATGACAGGATTGAACTTGCAGATTATGACATTGGTGTGGGACGCATTGGAATATATGGAATTTCATACATGGTGACTAATATTGAATCGTTAGTGATTTCATTGATGGGTATGCCATCGGGAGATGCACTGTACCAGACTGCTCGGTATACAGATGATGGCGTATTTGACCCAGAGGGTCACATGGAGATTTAATTATTAAGTCTGTCAGTAATTCTAGCTCTGTTTATGGTCATTGCACTATCGGTCGGTTCATACCAATCCATAAATTCCATGGGTATATCATTTACGCCATTCACAATGCTAGTATACATCTCATCATTTAGCGAATAGCCCCTGCGAATAAGTTCATCATGAAGCATTACGTATCGATGAATCAACCAGCCGCACCTTGACATGAAAAACATTACATGACCTTGCCCCATTTTATAATGTTCAGGTTGGGTCAGATCATTGACGGAAATGCCATTATTAACTTTCTTTTTTACTTCAGTGAATATTCGCGGCAATTCTCGGTACTCGGCCATCAGGTGTTTGTTGGTAAGTTCGGTAGACGGAACTACATTGATTCTTGTCATTTAGGGAACTCAGCTACTTTCTTGCTCGATTCTATATGGATGCTGCGGTATGTCAACCTCTGGTGGACCATCGTCACCAGGTAAGCCGATTTCATTAGTACTCTCTGCTGCAGGGGCAACTGTCAATGGATCAACTGGATCAGTTATATCAATCGATGATTCATCAGTGTCCATACTCCCAGTTTCAATGTCTGGAATTTCGTCAAACTCATCGAGTGTTGCTGTATCTGGAGCTACCTCGGGGCTTAAATATACTATACTAACGTATACCAATATAGCCAACAATATCAATCCTGCACATATAATCGCCGCTATTTTAATATTGCGACGTGTATTATTATTGCGATGTGTATTATTGGGTTTAAAGGTGGCCATATTTAATTATACGATACAAAAATATTCTAACAAGTAAGTTAAATGAAACCCAATATCTTCTTTTACCCGGTCACCCACGGATGGTCGAAATCGGAGTGGAACGCTGCATATAAAAAATTAATTAAATTATGCAAGGGTTCGTCATTTGAAACTCTATTTGTATGCGAAACTGATCAACATTCTGATATTTTTGTGGATAAATTTGATGAAGGATATGATCAACTCGTACAAGCGCTTGGGTATGAACCGCCATGGCCGGTACATGTACCCACATGCGATAATGTTAGTATTCAATGGTTCGAACCATCAAATATCATGAGTATTTACATGAATGATCCGATATTTTCAGTTGCATATATGGCATATGGAAATAAAGCAACAGATATACGTACAGATATTTCAAATTATCTAGACGAATTCTTTGGATGCGATGTACCCAATGATCAACTACTTGAAAATAGTATTGCATTTTTAAATGACAATACATTTAGTACTCTATCTAGTATTGTAAAACGCGAAGTTATAAAACTCGGTACAAGTGAAGATGAATATCAAGCACTATTGGCTGTCATGTGTGAAACGACAATTAGTGAAGTGTTATCTACCGATACGTTCCCAAATTCATATCACGGTGTTGCATTTCTTGGAAACCGTCCACTTACAATGGCATTTAATTTACATCGCGGGATTTGGAATATACACGCAGCAAAAACTGCTAATAATATGATTACTCAAAATAAAAACATAGTATTTATACTGGGACGCATGCATATATACTGTATACAAAAGATGATAGATGCAGTATATGGACCAGAGGGGAAAGTAAAATGTGAAACACATGCATCATTTCCATGCAATATTATGTAACATCATGCAACTACTATACACGTTTACCGTTTCTTTTTTTCATGCAATTATACTACTTCAATTTCGGCAGTCTCGGTTGGTACTACTACTGGGGAGGTGGTTGGTGGTGGGAGTGTGGAAGCAGCAGAGGAAGTGGGGGTGGAGCAGTCACCACGCTTGCAGTGCGCATAGACAATCGCACCGATAACGACCACACCGAGTGTAGACAGGATTACAATGAGCGCAATCTCCGCATCAGTTAGACCATACCACGACGAGAGGTAACTCTGCTCGCCGCAGTTCTCAGTAAGACAAATGCGATTAGTAAGACCAAATAGCATAAGGTCCATGCGACTATCGAGGTTATTTTCATATTCGTCAAACCGAACTTCAACTGTGTAGTACACAGACGCGACAGTTTCGTCATTTAGAACTGGCGCGGACTTGTTGAAAAATGCATCATTGTATCCATAACATAGACCAGTCGTCATAAGAAATCCAGCCATTGTAGTGTCTACAACATAATCAGGGTTATCGCCGCGAAGTTCACCGCGGGTTGTGTTTCCAGTCACATGGACCGACTTGTATACTCGCTTGACATGAGAGACGTCATCGAATACATTCTGGCAATTTAGACCCTCCTGGGCGTCAGTGAACTTAAATCGAGCACGATGCTTTCCATAATCACCGAGTGCATCGGCACCAATCATAAAAGTCATAAGAATATAGGGAACTGTGCGAAACATATATATAGTTGTTGATGTATTAAAGCTTGTTATATTTTATATGGATAAAATCTTGAAACATGTAATATCCAAGACTCCAACTTATCACCAATCTATTCATATAGTTTATCGAGTCTATCACAGATAATATACATGGCCGCGGTTGCCCAAATGGCTGTTAAGCGCAATATTGACGATGTCAATAACGCAGAGTACCCCGATCAAGTCCGTGAAATTTCACCGACTGTTGTCATAATTAACGAAATAATTCAACTTTCGCAGCACGCGATTGACGTCATGTCAAGATACTCAAGTAAGGAGCTGTACGATTATCGTGTTAACAAAAGTGGCGAGCATATTGCATTCACCGACTTTGATCTTGCAGAGTTGAATCTTCCGGGAACATTGCCACTCAAGAAATCACTGCATAACGTACTTTCTGGGGATGATTACCAGTACATGCCACTTACCGAGTTTGTCGAGGGAACACACTTTGTTAACTATTCAACGTTCATTAACAACAACCGCTATCGTACATCCCCTATCAATATCAAGATGCATACTCGCGACATTGAATATGCTCGCTTTTTTCGTGCAAATGCGCATGAGCTCATCTCAGAGTGGACACAGTACGTACCGCTTGAGTTTGGTAACATTAAAATCACACCCGAGCAAATCATGGCGGGCCTGTCTACTATAGTCCCACTCCCAGTTGATGCAGTAACCACAATTGACGATACTTCCATTGTGGTAAAAGCTGGCACCTTTCCTACTATCCTTACATACACTGCCATGCCCGGTGCGGGGAAAACATGTGCCTGTATGGCGGCTGCTCGTTTTGCACTGCAAAGCGAGCGTTGCTATGAAGCATACCAGACCATGAATCAATCGCAGTTCAATCCACTTTCGGGTGGCTTTTATGAATACCGGGAAATCAATACGCTAGTGCCCGTCATTTGTTTCATGACACCGACGCCACTGATGAAGCAAACGATTGCAGCCGCTCATAAATTCATGGCGGGGTCAGATATTACGGTATGGGTGGGTCTAACGCACGGCACGCTCAAGGAAGCACATGCACATGGACGTCCTATTTTTTGGGTACTACCGCAGGATCAACGCACCACCAAGATGCTCATTAATAGCAAGGGGTACTCTTATTATGCTGATTACATTGACGAAATGAATACTTCGATGACGAAGCGTGGTGATCCTGCAAAGGCAAACCCCATGCAGACCGTCATTATCCAGGCTACACCAAAGAAACTCATAGACAGCACCATTAATAAGCCAAATGCGATTCTACGCACCGAGTTTTGCAAACCCAAGCATCAATTTGATATGACGGACTCGTTCACAAACGCATGCATGAGAAATTCAATGCTACCCGACTGGATTCGCATTGCATGGAACAAAAAGGCAGTTACGATGATGCCTGATGGTTACCACATTCACAATGTGATGGCAAAGAGTAACAACCTGAACCGTGTATTTGGCCAAGAAAACGCACCACTGGCACCGCGTTCCATGGCCGATAACATTTCATCGCTCGTTCCTATTCGAAACACCACATTTAACCAAGAAACCATGAATTCATTTGTGGCACGCGCGAATGCCGGCGTTTCGCCGCCGGAATTACTGCAAATCCTCCGTGATATGCGTGATGCCATTTCGGATCCTGCCCGTGAACATAACACAATCAATTCGCTGGTGCGCACTATTATTAATATGACAGGAGTGGTTGATCAGAGTGCGACGGATCCACCCGAATGTCCAGTGTTGCTTGAACCAATTCCGGTTGACAAGGCAGCAATCCTACCATGCTGCTCAAATGTACTTCATGTTGATGCACTTACGGGTCTGCAGCGCCGAGTGTGTCCTATGTGCCGCGCACCGCTACATGATACATTTACATTTGGTACAGCGGACGTACGTACTCCGATGTATGCACACGATTACAGTGGGCCACTCGAGGACGGACTCAAGCAGCTGTCAAATGCAAGACTTACTGCGGTGAATGCAGTCGAAAATATTATCCGTAACGTGCTGGCACGTAAGCCAGATGCACGCATCATTCTTTCGTCGTACAATGCCACGGATTCGCGTGATGTAATCACCGGATTTTGCAACGATATCAAGCGTGATCACCCAAATCTGGAGTTATACTTTATTGGCAGTCGCGGCAAGAAGTTTGACATCAACCGATACAATGATCCGTCATTTACTAACCCTCAAATTGCAGTGCTCAATACCAGCACCAGCAGTAATAATTCACAGGGGCTCGATCTACACAATACATACGTAACGATTGTCATTGGCCGCTCGCGGTCTGATATCAAGGCGCAGCTCATTGGTCGATGCTGCCGCACGGGTACATCGGGAACGCGTGTGCTTGTGAATGTGGAGTATTAGTTTATTATATGTGTGTTTATATTATTTGTTTGTATACATAACAATACATTTATCACATGGGACGTGACACTTCCCAACCATAATCCCTAAGTTTTGCAGTGCGAACTTTATATATCCCTGTCATATCACGGAACCGTGCCAGTTGCACATCGGCAGACTGGTTCATAAACCAAGTGTTTGCACTGATGAGTGTAGGTGCAAATGGGTTTATACCCCCTAATGCTGCTCGGAGTTTATCACTTGAAATTCCAAGTGATTTACCAAGTTGAAATAAATCATTTACTGAATTCAAATATTTCTCACTTGTTATCCGCGATGAAACTTGATTCTGACAATATGAAGGAATATACTCCCATCCTCCAATAATCACGGAAAGCTTGTCCAATGCATCCACAAAACCCGGTGCTTCGAGGCGTTTGCAAAGGCAGTTATTTACCAAGGTTGGCATACGATCCCACCCGACTTTTTCTGCGAGCTTCCCTAACGCGTCCACAAAACCCGGTGCTTCGAGACGTTTGCAAAGGCATCCATCTACCAAGGTTGGCATACGATCCCACCCGACTTTTTCTGCGAGCTTCCCTAACGCGTCCACAAAACCCGGTGCTTCGAGACGTTTGCAAAGGCATCCATCTACCAAGGTTGGCATACGATCCCACCCGACTTTTTCTGCGAGCTTCCCTAACGCGTCCACAAAACCCGGTGCTTCGAGGCGGTTGCAAAGGCATCCATCTACCAAGGTTGGCATACGATCCCACCCGACTTTTTCGGCAAGCTTCCCTAACGCGTCCACAAAACCCGGTGCTTCGAGGCGTGTGCAAAGGCAGTTATTTACCAAGGTTGGCATACGATCCCACCCGACTTTTTCTGCGAGCTTCCCTAACGCGTCCACAAAACCCGGTGCTTCGAGGCGTTTGCAAAGGCAGTTATTTACCAAGGTTGGCATACGATCCCACCCGACTTTTTCGGCAAGCTTGTCTAACGCGTCCACAAAACCCGGTGCTTCGAGGCGTTTGCAAAGGCAGTCATTTACCAAGGTTGGCATACGATCCCATCCGACTTTTTCGGCAAGCTTCCCTAACGCGTCCACAAAACCCGGTGCTTCGAGGCGTGTGCAAAGGCATCCATCTACCAAGGTTGGCATACGATCCCACCCGACTTTTTCTGCGAGTTTGTCCAATGCATCCACAAAACCCGGTGCTTCGAGGCGGTTACAAAGGCATCCATTTACCAAGGTTGGCATACGATCCCATCCGACTTTTTCGGCAAGCTTGTCTAACGCGTCCACAAACCCATCGACTCCAAGTCGCTTACAAAGGCACTTAGTTAGTAGTGTATGTAGCTTCTCATGACCAGCAAGTTCAGTAAGCTTCCGTAGACCAACCCACCATGTATCATTCTCCAGATACTTGGGGATACAGCCATTAAAAGCAACCATGAACTGTTCATCCGATTTCATAAAAGTCCTAAACTCGTCCATCTTTTTGAACCATTCTTCGTTATTAACCCTGGTAATAACGCCGTTTGTATTCAACAAACATTCCCGAATAGCATCATCTTCAGAATAATCGTAGATCTTTTCATATGCCATACGAGCCGCCTTGTTTACATACAACTTGGCTTCCTGAATGACTGCTTCATCCATGTCAGCTTCAGTATCAATATCCGGTACTTCAATTTTCATAGTCTCACATATGGTTTCAATCGCGTCAAGCACTTCAATCGCGCACTTGCGACGGTTGAAGTGCTTGAAGTTTAAAATAGAAAGACGCGGATCCTCTGCGTCCATCTTGGCCGACGATTCTTGACGAAGTCGAATAACCACGCAGTTTTTGTCATTTTGTAGCGCTTCCATTGATTTTGAAGTGTCACGATTTAGACGATCAGCATTGTGCCACCTTCCACCATCGTATTCAAACAGTACGGTAAGGGTACCAAACTTGAAAAGTGCATCAAACAATCCGGCGTCATCACCGAGCTTCATGATGTTTAAGATGGCAGGTAGCGCAACTGCTTGTTTTGTCATGTACATAATCGCAATGATGGTTTCAATTTCTTCCATACTGGAATTTATGATTCTCTTTATGGGATTGTTTTCATCTGTGAGATTAGACATATCAATAGCCTTTCGTTTCATTGAGATTCAATTGTAGTTGTATTTAAAGTGCAGTAATGGGACGTCTGTGTTGTGATTTATCAAAACGATTTGTTTACCAATAATACGTTGAGTGTTGTCCCAATGCCATATTAAAAACGATAAAAACATTTCATGATCGCGTTGTGTAATCACACCTTTACGAATTAATTTTGCATAATCCCCCATGTGACGAAGCTTGTAATTGTCAACTTTTACAAATATTTTATACTTTCTTATATTTGTGTCCGCAAATGCGTACCCGGATGGACTTTTACATGGTGTTTTTATGGTAAAAATACCAAGTTTCATTGGTTTACAATGAATCTCAGACCATTTGTAATCACGGCTAAAACGCGGTGGTTTTCTTATATTTGCCGCATTGAATATTGAATATGGGAAATTGAAAAAATCTGCAGTTGAATGTTTCAAACTCTCAAAGTCCATGCCATCTACTTTAGTATCAATAAAATCATATCACTTCAGTTACATCCAAGTCAAAAACTTATCAATATGTCACATACTACCGCGGTTCCCCAAATGCCTGCTGATGTTATGACACCCGATACTCTTACCGCCACTACGGAGGCAGCCAACACAGTCAACACAGTCGATAACATGACCACTGATACCGCTACTAAGGATATGTCCGAGGTTCCGAATACCGATCCAGTTCCCCAAAAGGAGCCAGAACCCGAGCAGACCACATTTGACTGCGATGATACTGACACCAAACTATCGGTAACCAACGATATCCGCACGGCAACAGAGGCACTCACAAACCTAAAAAAGAAACTTGTTGAAGTCAAAAAGCGTGACGCTTACCTCAAGAAGCAAAAACCGGTGGGTGACAAGCCCACTCGTGGCGTAAAGAAACAAAAGAAGACACGCACTCCTGGCACCAAGCGTCGTGCACTCTCTCCTTACATCTGTTTCGTCAAGACACTCTCCGCCGGGCCAGATCGTGTCCCATTTGCCGAAATTGGTTCCAAGTGGAAGGCCATGTCCGACGAGGAAAAAGCACCATTTGTCAAGCTTAGCAAGGATGACGACCTCCTTGCTGAGGAAGAAGCGGCAAATGAGCGCACTGCGCTCGAAACGACAACCACCACTGAGTAAATCTGATTAGATATAGCATGACATGATTTATTACAGTGTAAAGTTTTATAATATATGTATATAAATGTTATCACGTAATATAACGCGTTTCGGTATTCAAAAAGATGCGATACTCGTTTCTCTATTATTTGCATCCGCTGCCATGTTTGGTAGCGCGGTTTATGCAGAATACCGATACAACACAGCGGTATTTGACATCGGCGAAGGTGTCCACAAACGAATTCGTCATTCCATGGTCGGTGATATAAAAGAACCGTTTGCGACACCCACAAATGTTTGCCATGCGGCAACTACGTTTACACTGACGGTGTTTACATATTACCACGGTAAGCCACTGCACCCGGGTGTCTATGTTTCATTTGGGCTAACTCTCGTATTGGCTGCGTTATCATGGGGACATCACAGTATTGGCAGTGTCACCGGGACATGGCAACATAACGGTGACAAATATGGTATGTTTGCGGTGTTTGCATGGCTAACATGCTTTAATGGATTTACATTATATACTACATTTGCGCCAAGTAAAAACAATGTATTATATACCATAGCAGGGTGCATCGTTTTTATAATTGGTCAATTTGCAGTGATGTTGTTCATTGTAAACCAAGGTGAATATGGTGTTACTGATATATTAATTACACTGGGATTTACTGCATTTACACCAACAGTTATTGTGTCATGGCGCCAAACATATACCGCATTTAGATCATATCGGGTGCTAAAAAGTTTTGTGTATGCGGTATATACAACAATGACGCCAGTTCTACTGATTGGTCTCGGATTTATGTACCAATTATATGCAGAGGATCGAAAACAATGCGACGACGAAAGATGTTATAATGATATATACAATGATATGTTTATCGAACGCCGTAGCCAATATGACATGTTTCATGGTGTCTGGCACTACTTTTCTGCACTAACAGTTGCACTACTTATCTGTCTACAGGCAGATCAAGTTCAAGGAAAACATCTTTCAATTATATACAAAAAATCAATCGTATTTCAACACGTACTATTGTGGTTGACTGCTGGCGTTTACTTGGTGTTATTCTTCACACTTAATACATCAAAACAATTACGGACGGCAATATTGGTATATAATCCATTTCTAATTCTTTGTTTATCTATACTCCTATATGTACGTATAAAAGACACGCAAAAACCACAAACAATACAACCAACTACAGCCATTCCCGATGATACATCTACAAATGGTTCGGATTCAGCAATGATTGAGATCTCAACTCAATGAATAACGATGTTTAATATCACACAAACGATTCATCTGATGGATTGCGGCCGCCCGAATGCCACATGACACGTCAGCAACCATGACGGCACTCAATTTTTTTTCCATGGTTGATACATCGATGTCAGATAGCGGAAACACGGACACACCAAATGTCTCAATGATTGACAAGTTATTAGCAACCGATTGAATCTGCCCGCGACACATGTTATCATGTGCATACTCGGTTGTCATAAAATGAACCCGTTTCATTTGGGGAACTGCTGAATCATGATACATCTCGTACAGTAATCGATTCGATAAATGTCGTTGGGGTGTTTTACATTCGCTACAAGTACTCTTTATATACAAAATTACACGCGTTCCCTAAATGGGTGATCATAATGAAATCAATGTGCTTAAGCGTAAGGTTACAGACATGGAACAAGAAATCGCAAACTTTCCTATGATTACGCAAATGTTCCTCGATGAACAAACCGAATTGCAAGATGAAAATCGCCGGTTACATCAACGTCTGGAGAATGCCAATCGCGAAAAAATTGCGGTGGTAAACGACATCGCCCGTCTTACACATACCACATGTTGCAATCACAATATCGTATCACTCATGGCGTGTGGCATTGAAGTTAGCGCATGCGAAGAAGAATATACATTTTGCCAAGAATGTGTTGACAAGCACATCACCGAAACGCTCGAGAATGATGACAAAATGATGATACCATTTAAATGTGGGCGAAATTGCACTTGTGATATGGAGAATGATTCAGTCTATACTAAAATGGCAGGGGGTCGTCTTGCAACGCTCAAACAAAAGCGCCAAGAATTAACTTATAAAAATTCATTGATTATGCGTTCGACATGCGATACTATCGTACAACGACCGTGTTGTTGCAATCCAATGGCGCATGAGTTTGAAAATTGCATGGCCGTTTTCTGCGATACTTGCCCAGCTGGGCGCAATTATTTTTGTGGGTTATGCTTTGAATACGTTGGCGGATACAATGATACACATTCTCACGTTACAAATTGCAAGCACAATACGCAACGACCACGTAGTTTCTATGCAACTACAAGCAAGCAAAAAAAGATCTGCGAGCTCTTATGGATGCGGTATCACATCCGTAAGACCATTGGTGATTCTGCATATGCAGAATCTGGACTGGATACTGCAGATTCCACTCTGCTCAAGAATACACTGTCACTTGTCGGTCTACCGATATGTAAGTATGGTCCATGTGATGCAAATTAGTGTTTTATTTTGTTAGTATACAATTAAACATTGAACCATGGTTTGTTGCTGGGATACAAATAGAGATGTTGAATCACAAACCACCACGAAAGTATCAGATGCCCCAATTATAAAATTAGCATGCGAATATGCAGATTGTCATGAAGAATTTGATACACAAACAACACTCGATAATCACTCGCGTGCGCACATGGATAAACGCAGATATACATGTCAGATGTGTAAAAATATATACATGTATCGGATTAATTTGGAAAATCATCAATGTACCATACAAGAACTCACATCACATTATAGCTAACTAATATGTTGTGTGCATTTTCTATATCACGCTCCAACTTTGCACATAGAGATTTGCGCAATACACGCAATTGTTCATCGGTATACGGTATATTTGAATCCGCTTCTATATCCTTGCGCCACTGCTCGTATAATTGTTTCATCTCGGAGTGAAAAAAATCAAAGTTTGTGTCATCGACCGTATGTAATGTAAAGTCTCCATTTTTATCCAGGAAGCGATTAAATTTCGTTCGTATAATATGTCTTATTTTTTCTTTGTATAGTTCCGGGAAGTTTCGACGATCCAGTAACTCGGAATATCGACAAGAATGGCGTGTCATCATTTTATTCACCACATCCCATGCATATTTTTCCATATCTTTACGTGTATGCTTATCGATTGCTTTTTTATGAATGATTTGATCATCTGGAAGTGCTTTTGCAAGTCCCTTCACTTGCTTTGCAATCTTTTTAACCATTTAGGGAACTGTGCGTATGTTTACGTGAGCACGTACTCGTTTTTGTATTGATATGTAAGTTGTTAGTATAAACTCAACAATGACAACAACACAACACACTAATGAGAATTCGAATTATAAGCAAACTCCGCGCGTTCAATCGCCATCTCCAAATCTGGGATACGCGACGCAATCTCATCAAAAATAATGCAATTGGCACCCGCCGCCTTTCGTGACGAAACACCACCCACCTGTTGTCCCCGCTCCTGGAGACCACGCTGCGCAAGACACTTCGGGAAGATGTACTCATAATTTGTACATACGTTGCCATTCGAACGCTTGATTTTCTTTTCAACGATCCCCCACTCGCCAAGTTTCGTGTTTAGCACAATTGGGTTACCACGCATCTCCACCTCATACGCCGACTTTGTGCGATTGTATACATTCTGAGTGCCTTGGCAGATATGAAAGTCGGTACCAAGGATGAACGAATACACATCCGACAACTCGAAGTTTCGCCCAATGTACTCTGGCCACGTGTCCAATTCTTTTGTATGTTCAGGCAGAATCTCCTTGCCGTTCACGCGGCGCTTAACAATCTCAACGAGCTCGGCGCGAACGGCACGGCGTTTTGGATCTTGATCCGCTTCATCCTCTGCCTGCCGCTTCACGCCAACGACTTGATTGGCAATATCGCGCTTGTATTTCTGCGTGACATTGATACGCCGCCATTTTTTTGCAGGTGGTTCGAATGCCTCATGTGCACGCGCAACGCGTGTAGCATAATATGCAAACTTAGTAGCGCGCCGCTGCATTTCATCAATGTCATGTTCCATGGTAAGTAGATCGCGAACACGATTCCATGTTTCGTCCGGTTGAATGACAGCCGATATGATTTCACATGTCAGGTAAAGATTGTAGTCAAACACAATCATGTCCACAGGGGGTCCCGTGCGAATGCGAGCCAGCTTGGTCAGGATGTTAGATTGATCAATCGGGTCAATCACAAACTCAATCATATCATAAAGCATATCCGTGTAGAATGTCATTGTATGCGCGTCCATTTAGGGAACGTATGAGATGTGAAGGAGTTTCAAAAAAGACACAGAAAATTCTGATGTTTATGATATCTCTTTAACAAATTATAACACTATAGCGTATCAAATGCCTGGACACGCGAAAGCATATCCTGTTTATTATACAATGTTTGACCGACGCCACGCAGTTTTGCATCAAGTTCCTGCTCAACATCCTGCTCTGGCTTGGTTACATGGAACTGATCCATGTTAGTTTGATCCGGGTAGAATTCACGATTGTGTTTAGGTTTTGACTCATATAACGGTCCGAAACTCGATGGTGTAGACCTTCTCACTGTAGTACCGCCGATACCGGCATCCCGGCGGGCAATTGCCCTGTCAAGTTTAGCTTGCAATTTCGCCGAACGCTCAGGCATTGGCGCAGGCAGAACAACGCCGGTTTCTAAATAATACTGCAATGGACTTACACTCATTGCATATGAAACATCGTCTTTGATTGAACCAGGTGGGTAATTTTTTAGGTATACATCCATTGATGGTTTTTCCATTGTTAATAGATGAGGAAATTCTACAGAATAGCTGCCATCTGGAGCTGGTAGAAGTCCCATTCGTTGCCGACGACGATGCACCAAATTCATTGTAAACGGATTTGCATCATCACTCACTTGGTAAGATGGATCAAGCCCAACGTCCGCACGCGATCGCTTACTTTTTACATTGTCATAAATTTGTCGCTTCACAAAGGCAATGCGGTCGTCAATACGACGCAGCTCTGCTTGTGCGGGAGTTTCAATTGCAAAAGATGGACCAGGGGCACCGGGTGCATCCAATGTTGGGATTATATAATTCGCATCATGCATTTGACTATTAATGGCAGTCAATCTATCAATCTCACCGGTTAGCATTTCCGATACTTCTCTCTTTTTTGCTTTACTTCTTTTGATCCTTGGTTCCACACGGCGGTCACCCTCGGTATATCGCATCACTGCAGTCGCATCCGCGACTGCTTCCCGGCGTCTACGTTCATTCCCGTTTGTTGCCCTTCTTGCAGTACGTACACTTGTTGCAACTTTACCTGCTTGAACTAACATTCTTCTTTGAGATTTTGCAAGGGTAGCGACTGAATTACTCGTTGCTTGGGCCTGTCTGTATTCATCAACTAGATGCCCAGTTTGAGCAAGCATATTTTCAAGCGCGGCGATATCTGGTCCAGACATACCATATTCGGTTGCTGTTCTTACAACTTCCATTGCGGGCGTATTGATTATCCACTGGTCATTAATTTGCTCAGTAGACATTGACTTTATATAAAGTCAATAAAAAATTTAGGGAACTTGTTCCAAAGTTTGCAACTCAACCAGTTACAATTTGATACAAAATGTCTTATTATACAGGCGGGTTCCCTGAACAACGTGAAATTTATACAACAGTATTTAGTGATTTTGGCATGATTCTATTAAACGACCTCAAACGAGGATCCACTAATTTGACTGATCAACCATTGAGTAAAAAAATATGTCTACAAAAACAAACAGTACATGAGGCAAAAAAGAGACAATTGGAATATGACAGTGGATGCAAACGACAAAAGCTCGTATGCGCATAATTTCAGACACAAACGATCGCATTCAGAGCCGCCTAATAATATGTCTACTTATATTATGAATGAGCCATTTATTATATGGTTTTATAAAAAGTGGTATTTTTCAGATGCAGCGGGGCCAATTACATCACAAGAATTACTTGACATGTACAATAACAATATTCTTACGGATTCAAGTACATGTTGGAGAGCAGAAATGTATGCCCCAAAAACTATCTATAAAATTACAGATATTGTAGTCGAGTAAAAATATGTTTGATGGGGGAGTTGCATGTTTTTCAGTAATTGTTGTTATCGGTTCTGGAGTTATTGGATTGTTCTGGAGCTCGCATGAACTCGATTAGTTCCCTAAATACCAATGCATACATTAATAAGTTTACCAATATTGTGGAATCAACTGATCTTCGAGTTAAAATCTATTTACTGTACAATACGATGCACTGTAAACTAATTACGGCACAGAGAATACAACAGGAAATGGAGATGTCCAAGATTATATGCGAGGTGATTCGCGACGCAAGTAATGGTCATATGCTTAATGCAGAATACGATGATTTCTGTAAGGACATCGATTGGTGGTATGACATGACAATCGATGCACTTGAAACCAAGAAAGAATATTCATATATGCTAATGGCCATGCGTTTTACCGACTTGTTGAGGAATAAATTACTCCATCTCCTTGTTATAATGTTTCATCGAGTGGATCCAGTGTATGCACAACAATTTAGTGATAACATTGCACAAAATATAGACCCTACTCACATTCTGTCGCAAAGTGTTATTAACTTTTTGGTTAGCTATTTATAAAATCCGATAACTCTTGTTGAAAAATATCGTCATTGTTTGCGTATCGCGGTTCAAGATGATCGCCATCAAATACCCATGTTAATTTACCCGTCTTTTTATCATATCCTTTATCATCGTATATATCGTTATTATCATTAAGTTGTTGCCACTGGTATTGCGCATTTCTCGCCACAGAACGTTTCTTTACTTCCGTCAGTTTGTGCACTGTATCATCAACACCCATTGCTTCCTTTATGTTTTTCATTCGCGTGGCGTCATCGGTCTCTCGTGTTTTCTCGTATGCAGCTGCGTCATAGCTTACCATAGGTTCGACTGGTTTGTCAACGTCCTTTATTTTTTGTTGAATAGCAGCAAGTTCATCATGTTCGGCAAGTTCACGTTTCGTCGACTCACTCTTTAATCGTTCCTGCAATTTTACTCGTTTTTTATCATCTTCATCAACTGTTGTATGTGGTGATGTACGTTTCATATAAAACCACAATCCAACTATTATTATACCAAATATTACAAGTACAGTGATCATTTATTTATGTTCAATAAAATGTTACTTTTTTAATAAATGTGGTGTAAATGACGATTTTCTATCAAAATCGCTCGGGGCAGCTGGAGAAGTTGCGTTAATGTGTGCGCGAATAGCCGTCTGAAATGCGGCAGTCTTGCGTTTCTTGTACGCTTGCGTTTTATTTTTTATTTCATTGGCCGTTACTTCGGGCGCTTTTTTGTTTCGTCGCCACACAACAGTTATTACAACGATTGCGATGATTGATATAGTTATAGCACCTAGCATTCTTTATTTTACTTGTACAAAATCTCAGATGGACAGTGTTTACTTTTTCCCATCCTTAAGTTTATTTTTTTCGTCTTCTTCTTCCTTTTTGTTTTTTGCAATTGCTTCATTACGGGCGGTATCATCTAGACTTATATCATTAATTGCGGCATCGTCCTTCTCCTTGCGTTTCTTCTGTATCTTGGCAATTTCCGTGCTTTTCTTCTTGTATTTTATATATAGGTATGCAATTGCAGCCAATACTGCAATCGCAATAAGTGCATACACCGCTATCATTTAATATACATAATATAAAATATTTGACAAATGTGATCACTCATTGTGATACAACAAATACAATGCAGAAAACGCATTTCCTTCACAATTGACATAATTGTGCAAATACTCCGAATCTGTCCAGTTTTCTATAGTGAGACAGCCAAATACAGGCACCGATATATCATGTACATAACTATATTTATCAGAGGTGGTTTCTTTTTCCATAAAAAGCATAGTCACCACTCGGGTTAAGGCACGCCATGCCATTGTACGCGTAACGAGACTTTTTTTCGTATTTAGTGCCCACATTAGCCATGATGGTAGTAACTTGATACTAAATTCAATCGCGACAAGCTTGGTGTATTCGTGTTTTGCCGAATATGCCCATATACCAAATGACAGTTTACCTTCCCTGTAATTAGCAAACTCTTCAGTTGTATTAAATGCTCCATCGAATGATAGAGTGGGGCAATATTTTTCCCAATCGGATTGTGGATCAAAGTCACAAAGCATAATCCATTCACAGTTATTTTTTATTAAAGTATATACTTCGTGCTGTACTTTGTCGTTGATTCTTTTGTAGAATTGCTGCCCATTATCGTACTTGACGATTGGGTCATAAAATTCACTAAAATGCCCCTGGATAATAGTTGCTGCGTTATATTTGTACATTTAGGGAACTACTTACGAGTGAGGTATATTGTTACAGAAACTCTTTTTTCTATCACATAAAGTATGACAAAAGCCCTCGTAGCTCAGTGGATAGAGCGCTTGCCTTCTAAGCAAGTGGTCGCGAGTTCGATCCTCGCCGTGGGTGTATCAATTACTTATTTTTTACATTTTTATAATCAACACGAGTTCTACAAAACAAGCATCTTAACATTCTAAAATTTCAGTAAGACTTTCCACAAATCCAGTAGTTGTATAGTCAGTCATGTGCGTAACACAAGACGTGATTGACAATGGATGATTATTTATCTTTACGAATACACCAGTATTGAGTACAACCATGTCACTTGGTTCATTTCGAAGGGTTGCATTTAGTTTAAATGAACCGCCATGTGGCGAAGTAATTGAATGGTAGATCAATAGACGACGACTGATGTCACATGGCATTACGTGCATTTCATTATATTCAATATGAACAAGCCCGGACCATTTAAGAAAGCTGTCGCTCATGTATACTTTTTTTCCATTAATAACAACATATGCCAAACAAACGTTTGCTCTGCTGTAATTAGGGAACCGAGACTGATGTCCAGACATGCCAACGGAAATTGTTTTGACTGTAAATGATATTATAGAAATCGTATATAGTTACATGCACACGATAGTAAACACAGAGCAGTCATCGGACGAACTAAAATGATCAATCTCTACCTCAGTATACCGCGTGATCAGCTCACGAAGCATGTCGTCCCAGATGTCAATATGCAGCCAGTCAGGTAGGGTCACTGTAACCAGAATGGGTTTTACTTCCATCCCCGTTTCAGTCTCAATGTATTCGGAGATTGCATCTGCAATCTCGTCAACGTCAAATGGATCAAGATCGCCACAAAGATCATCAAAATTCACATCCACCTCATAGTAATCCTGCTCGGTATCAGATGCGTCATCAGGGCAGTCGGTCACATCCGTATTCGACTCCACCACGGTAGCAACTACCGGAACCGGTGTTTCTTCTGCAATGTGAATCACGGAAAATTTCTCACATTCCCACGCCTGCGTAAGTGCATCGTTTAAATCCTCCTCCAACTTGCCACCAGTGTCGGGAAGGATGTGCTCAATCTCATCAATTGCCGGACGAAGTTTATCCTTGAGATAAACACGAACACTGTTTGTATTCATACGGGCAAGTTGACCAGTTGTCTTGATCACACTGATCGTATTTGCAAGAACATCAACCGCCCGCAATGACGTACTATGTGCACAGATTCGCTTGGTCGGGCGCTCTGCGGTGACTACGATGGGATTGACCATAACGTTGTCATTATGAATCATCTTACGCTTACCGTTGTAAGGCATTTGGGGAACCGCGACCGTTTGCATCATAATTTGCAATTTCTAGTAGGTAAGAGAGTTATAGATAATACTAAATCGTGATCGGGTCCAAAGTTTATATAAAATATGTCACATATAGAAAGGGAACCTAATAAATACTAAACATATGTCTGGCGAAGATACGATTAAGAAAACCATAACAATGACACTAAATTATGACACTCTCATAAAAGAATTAGGAGAAAGTGGCGATAAGGATTCAACCGACATTCACGACCTGTCTTCACAAGCACTTATGGATAAATTAGACCGGTTTGTTGATTATAGGTACGACAAAAAGAAATACGGCATGCATCAAGTGAATCTAACGATACACGGCGTGCCAACCGGATTTGAACCCGCCGACTTTTGTGAATTAATTAAAGATCATTGTGATGATATTTCTTCTTTTACTAGCATAGAAGGAGGGTTTTCAGTGTCGTTGTTTATTGATGTAAATTAATTAATATTTATTTTTTAGCGTATTCTACTTACATTCCCAAAACAATACCATTTACAGACGGACCCAGTGGTGTATGTTCAAATGAATCACTAAACATGCTACGTGCATTGATAATGTATTCAATGCGCCCGACGATGAACTGATGACGAAGTTTAAGTTCAAGAAGCATATTATTAAGATAATGCTGAAGTTCATTCTCTTCAAGTGGTACGGAATAAATTAAATTCTCAAGGTCATACATCGTCTTACTTAGACCAGGAAGAATTAGTTGTAGTGTCGTGTCGTCTAAACGCTTAAGCTCATATGTAGTTGAGATTAAATGCATATTAACATCTTTACATATGGCATCATACATATCATTAGTACTGAAACCATTGCGATCACTAAAGAACACCATTTTTATACACTCATATCACCCAAAAACGGATTTTCTGGAGGGGATGGGGCGTTATCATACACACTATCGATTTCAGCCACAGCTGCCTCATAATCAATGGTAAACTCTCCTAGGGGTGTTTCCGCATATCTACCAGTTTCAACGGTTTGATCGGTATTATTCAATGTCGATTGATGATGATGATGTTGCGGTTGATGCTGTTGTACCGATTGCGTCGCCGGGCGTTGTCTGGGCCGTGTATACATACACGAACACACTGTCCGGCGTTTTGTCCATACATACAGACACAATGCAAGTACAGCAATTCCACCAGCACCAGCACCAACCGCGATATATGGTAGCATATCTGTAGAATCTTCCTCGACAAAAGGGGAAGTTGGTGGAGATCCAGGAGGCGGTGCATATGGATACGGAACATTTGGTGGCGGTGGCAAAGGTGGTTCCGGCGATGGTGGCGGTGAAACTGGTTGTGGTGATGGTGGTGTAGATGGTACCGGAGATGGTGGCGGTGAAACTGGTGGTGGTGATGGTGGTGTAGATGGTACCGGGGACGGAGGCGGCTGAGTTGGAGGCGGTGCAGATGGTGGTGCAGATGGTACTGGAGATGGTGGCGGTGAAAATGGTGGTGGAGATGATGGGGGTAAAACTGGCGGTGGTTGACTCGGTGGATATGGCGGCGGCGGTTGATTTGGTGGATGCTGTGGTGGTGAAGGCGGTGGCATATACGGAGATGGTGGAGGCGGAGGGGATGGATCGGGCGACCGTGGTGGTGGTGGCAACGGTGGCGGTGATGGTGATGGTGGTGGAGGTGTTGGTGGTGGCGGCATTGGTGGAGGCGGAGATGGTTCAGGTGCGAATGGTGACGGTGGAGGCGGCGGTGACGGAACCGGTGATGGTGATGGAATTGATGGTGGCACATTAGGAGGATTCGATGGTGAAGGAACGGATGGTGGAAATGACGGTGGAGGCGATGGAGGTGGCGGTGATGGCGACGGTGGTGATCGCGGGGGCATTGGCGGTGGCGGTGATGGCGATGGTGTTGTTGGTGGAGGCGGTGATGGTGATACATTTGGCCACCATGGTGGCAACGATGGCGGAGATGGTGGTGGCGGAGATGGCGGAGGTGGCGGTAATGATGGAGGTGGTGATAATGGTGGCGGTGGATTACTCGGTGGTGGTGGACTTTGATGTGGCCAGATTGGCGGATGTGATGGAGGAAACGATGGCGCACCGACAATACTGTTTAGGGAACATAGCATCAAAAAAAGGATAGACATATACTTAACGCCTACGACGTTTTGGACGTTTTGGACGTTGTGAACTTTTATTACGCATAGATTTATTAAGTTTAGCCCGGGCCTTCTTAAGATTGTCGATGCTACTTTCATTAATTGCAATGATTTTTGAACGAATTACTCTATTTTCGGCATCTACTTCTAGAATATGTTCCGATATTCTATTCTTTATATGTTCCGGTATTCTATTCTTTATATGTTGCATATTATTATCATTATTTCGAGATGTTACAAGTGAATATACAATGAACAATACTGCAATAATTGTCAACATTATAACTGAAGCGACTGGCTTATTTATCTCCATGATGGAACTTTAATATACTATGAACAAAATTTATTATGCCCGATTATTGATATTGTATAATATTTTTTTCCGATCAAGTTCATACTCGGCAGCTGCAACGCGTTGCTCGTTACCATCCAGCTTTAGATGCTTGTACGTAGAAATTGGCGTCTGATTTGCAGAAAACTGATGCGCTGCAATGCGCTCCGATAAATCACCAATTGGCGTCATCTTTTCTGTTTTAAATGTAGTGCCGCGATCAATCGCAAACTGTGGATTATCCATACGTGCTCGAACAGAAGCATTCGATAATACATTTTCTGGTAGGTTTACATTGTCCGCACCGAAATCATTTCGGCTACGGATTGTGCGGGGGACCTCGGACATACGACCCATTATTCTCTTTACATATACTATTATAAAAAAGGTATATATATTTTTTATAAAGCATTGTGTAAAGATATTATAAACACTACCAACAAATGTTAACCGCGATATTATTGATATGTTTTGCCTCGTATGCCTCGGCATGTGGTACTGTACATCCTATCTTATCAAACGAAAAAGTCTGCGACATTGGTAGTATCTATCGTGTGGCAAAAGAAGAAAATGTAACAATGGAAGAATGTAAAAATGCATGCATGACACAGCCACGCGGTGGATCATCGGAGTGCAATTATCTATCATATTTCGATGACAATGGACAGACATATGAAAAAATTTGCATAATGTGCAATGCAGCAGTTCCTATATCACAGGTCGATACTGATGGATTGCTCAGCATCACAACACTCGATATGATGTCGTGTTATATCCCACCAACCACCCCGCCGCCATCGTCACCGCCGTCTCCACCACCGCCATCGTCACCGCCGTCTCCACCACCGCCATCGCCATCGCCTCCACCACCATCGCCTCCACCACCATCGCCACCACCGCCATCTCCACCGCCACCATCTCCACCACCGCCATCTCCGCCACCGC
>Ga0209630_10000367_pt1 | contig 51772 bp, 40 predicted proteins | sample COG_01_FD_184745 | JGI IMG/M metagenome (GOLD analysis project Ga0209630, IMG submission 184745) | Pelagic Microbial community sample from North Sea - COGITO 998_met_01 (SPAdes) (version 2) | ecosystem: Environmental > Aquatic > Marine > Neritic zone/Coastal water | place: Helgoland, sampling...
TCGATTTTGGGATGGGAAACCCAGATCAGCCTACACCAAAACACATTGTTGAGAAGTTAGTTGAGGCATCACAACGCGATGACACCCATGGTTATTCCATCTCACGCGGGATCCCGCGTTTGCGACGGGCTATCTGTAATTGGTACAAGACTCGATATGATGTTGACCTGGATCCAGAGACTGAGGCGATAGTTACTCTGGGCTCGAAGGAAGGTTTAGCTCATTTGGCAATGGCCATTGTAGATAGAGGTGATGCTGTATTAGTCCCGAATCCGGCCTATCCGATTCATCCTTATGGTTTTGTGCTGGCGGGTGCGGATGTGCGCCATGTACCGATTGGCCCGGGCATAGATTTTTTTGAAGAATTGCAAAAATCTATAAGAGATTGCTGGCCCAAACCAAAAGCACTACTGATCAATTTTCCAAGCAATCCGACAACACAATGTGTCGATTTGGAATTCTTTAGTAAGATTATTGAAATCGCTAAAGAACACCAGATCTGGGTGATCCAGGATTTAGCCTATGCCGATATTGTCTTTGATGGCTATACCGCACCATCAATATTGCAAGTCCCTGGTGCTAAAGATATTGCCGTTGAATTCTTTTCTATGTCTAAAAGCTACAATATGCCTGGTTGGCGTGTTGGTTTTATGGTGGGCAACCCCACTTTGGTCGGAGCACTTTCGCGAATTAAATCCTATCTGGATTACGGTACATTCACACCGATACAGATTTCTGCGATCACCGCGCTGGAAGAATCTCAACAATGCGTTGCCGAGATCCGTGATATGTATTGCAACCGTCGAGATGTCTTGTGTGATGGCTTGAATGCGGCAGGCTGGCAAGTTGAAAAGCCCAAAGGCACTATGTTTGTCTGGGCACCGATTCCTGAGCAATTTAAAGAGATGGGCTCGCTCGAATTTTCAAAGAAATTATTAATAGAAGCGAAGGTGGCAGTATCACCAGGAATAGGTTTTGGTAGTTATGGTGATCAGTTTGTGCGATTTGCGTTAATTGAAAATGAACACAGAACCCGCCAGGCGATTCGCTCAATACGAGCGATGCTAAGGGAAGAAAATCCACAGAGTGTCGTGAGTTAACTGGTGAAATTTATGCAGGTATGGTCGTAGAAAACTTTAATACGATCAGCCACAGAGCACACAGAGTAAAACAGCAGTACTTTCTCTGTGTACTCAGTGACTTCTTAACAAATAAGTTATGAATGTGTGTTAAAAGTATTTAAATTAGATATAAAAATATAATAGAGAAATAGAAATTATGGAGCCTGTTAAAATAGGATTACTTGGTCTGGGAACGGTCGGCGGTGGCACTGTCAGTGTGCTTACACGCAATGCCGATGAGATTGCTCGTCGCGCTGGGCGTGGTATTCGCATAACTCATGCGGCTGCCAAAGATTACAACCCTGATTTGATAAAGGGTATTGAACAGATTGATAAAATCTCTGATGACGCCTTTGTTGTTGTTGAGGATCCCGACGTTGATATCATTATTGAATTAATTGGTGGTTATTCTCCAGCAAAAGAACTGGTATTGAAGGCGATTGAAAACGGTAAGCATGTTGTCACTGCAAACAAGGCGCTGATTGCATTACATGGCAATGAAATCTTTGCAGCGGCTCAGGCAAAAGGCGTTACGGTCGCATTTGAAGCGGGAGTTGCTGGCGGGATTCCTATCATCAAGGCAGTGCGTGAAGGACTTGCTGCAAACCAGATTGAATGGATTGCCGGCATTATCAATGGCACGGGTAATTACATACTTACCGAGATGCGTGATAAGGGGCGAGATTTCGATGATGTTCTTAAAGAAGCGCAAGAATTGGGTTATGCCGAAGCCGATCCAATATTTGATGTGGAAGGTATAGATGCCGCACATAAGTTAACAATTTTGGGTTCAATTGCCTTTGGTATGCCATTGCAATTCGACAAGACTTATACCGAAGGCATTGGAAAAATTGAGCAGCAGGATGTGTTGTATGCGGGTGAGTTAGGCTATCGCATTAAACACCTTGGCATAACACGCAAAACGGCTAATGGAATAGAACAGCGCGTTCATCCTACTCTAATCCCAGAGCGCCGTTTAATTGCCAACGTTGATGGTGTTATGAATGCTGTATTAGTAATGAGCGATGCCGTCGGGCCAACTTTATATTACGGTGCAGGTGCGGGTTCTGAACCAACGGCGTCTGCTGTTGTTGCTGATGTCGTTGATGTCGTTCGTGCTTTAACTACGGATCCGGAAAATCGCGTCCCGCATTTGGCTTTTCAGCCGGATGCATTGTCTGACATTAATATATTACCGATGGAAGAAACGGAAACAGCTTATTATCTGCGGATGCACGCGATAGATAAGCCCGGCGTTTTGGCTGAGGTGACACGAATACTGGGTGATTCTGGAATAAGCATTGAAGCTATATTGCAAAAAGAACCTGCGGCTGATGCCAGTTTTGTCCCTATAATATTCCTGACTCAGCGTATTAAAGAAAAAAATATGAATGATGCTATTGCTAAGATAGAGCAACTTGATGCGATCGATGGCGAAGTAATGCGCATTCGTATGGAAACATTAGGATAATCATTAAGATGACTTTTCGAACTCGATATACCGGATTAATAGAAAATTATCGCGACCGACTTCCGGTCAGTGATGACACACGCATTATTAGTCTTGGAGAAGGTAATACACCTTTAATAAAATTAAATAATATTCCTGACTTGCTGGATAAGAAGGTTGACCTTTATGTTAAATATGAAGGTTTAAATCCTACCGGTTCATTTAAAGATCGCGGCATGACTATGGCCGTGACCAAAGCAGTAGAAGATGGTGCAAAAGCTATTATATGTGCGTCTACTGGCAATACCTCAGCTTCAGCCGCAGCTTATGCCGCGCGAGCTGGCATCACTGCATTTGTATTAATACCTGATGGTAAAATTGCCCAAGGTAAATTGGCGCAAGCAATGATGGAAGGTGCTGTAATACTCCAGGTCAAAGGTAATTTTGATGATGGTATGCGTTTGGTCAAGGAAGTTGCTAAAGAAGCACCTGTAACTATTGTCAATTCAATCAACCCGTATCGTTTGCAAGGCCAAAAAACAGCGGCATTTGAAATTGTTGAGGAGTTAGGACGCGCGCCAGATTTTCACTGCTTGCCTGTAGGTAATGCCGGCAATATAACTGCACATTGGATAGGCTATAGTGAATACGCTTGTGAGAAAGGCGCACAAGCCACTGCCGCTTGTGCCCATTGTAATGGTGTCTGTCCTTATGCAACTGGTTCGATTGTAACAACTCGCCCAAAGATGGTGGGGTATCAAGCCAGCGGTTCCGCACCTTTTCTGCGTGGTGAAATGGTAGATGATCCTGAAACAGTGGCAACCGCGATTAGAATAGGCCATCCACAATCGTGGGATCATGCCTGGAAGGTACATAAAGAATCTGGTGGTTGGTTTGATGAGTGTAGTGATGAGGAAATCCTCGCCGCACAAAAACTACTCGCAGAAAAAGAAGGCGTCTTTTGTGAACCGGCTTCAGCAACATCAGTTGCCGGCGCAATGCGCGATATTAATTCGGGTAAAATCCCTGAAAATAGTTGTGTTGTTTGTACTTTAACAGGACATGGTCTGAAGGATCCTGATACAGCTATAAAACAAAGCAATGCACCTGTCATTGCAGTTGATGCAAAATTAGAACAGGTGAAATCTGCCATTCTCGAAAATATGACTGACTAAAATAGTGAGATGGATAACCATCTCATTTATTAACAGGGAATCATCGTGTCACAAAGAGCGAGACGATAAATGCGTAGTTTGACTCTCTATATACCAGGTCTATTTGGGCCTGATATAGCCATTCACCCGGATGATTTGCCAAGTTTGCCTTCATTAAACTGGATGCTTTCGAAAGGAAGTTATCAAACCTTAAAATCATCTTCTGCTAGCTATGGCCTCTGTGAATTATTTGGCTTAACTGCGAAAGAAGAAAATGATCTCCCCATCGCTGCAATATCGCGATTAACTGATGACAATCAACATCCGGAAGGTATTTGGTTGCGTGCGGATCCGGTTCATGTGAGAGCTGATCGCGATGGTTTAATTCTAATCGATAATAATCAATTCACTATTAGTCAGCATGATGCTCTGGCACTTGCTGCTGATATTAATAACATATTAAAGCCTTATGAATTCGAGCTTGAAGTTCCTACACCGTATCGGTGGTATTTAAGAATAAAGGATGATCTTAATATAAGAACAACACCGGTAGATTCGATCGTGGGCCGAGACATTCTTCCTTTTATGCCTAGTGGTGATGACCGTATTAACCTGATTCAGTTAATGAATGATATACAAATGACTTTGCATGATTCTGATGTCAATAAAAAACGCGAACAAGAAAAAATGTTACCGATAAACAGCCTGTGGTTTTGGGGCTGTGGCGAATTACCCGAGATCATTGATCGTCAATGGTCCTTTATTGTTAGTGATGAGATGTTGGCGAAAGGACTCTCAATGATAGCAGCAACGCCGTTTACTGATTTACCTGATAATTATAGAGATATTAAAAATACGGATACTAGTTACAACGGCCTGATAGTTATAAACGCATTTCAAAAATTTAGTCATTATCATGACCTTGAAGGCTGGCTTGAAGCTTTGATGTCCTATGAAGAAAACTGGTTTTCTCCATTAGTGGATGCATTAAAGAGTAGAGGTATTGATCATCTGCATATAAACACGGATATAAATACTATCACTCTGGACAAAAGTTCCCGGTACAAACTTTGGAAAAAACAAAAAAACGTATACGCATTCAAGCATTGATTATTTCGTGAAAAACAAAAAAATAATTCGACGTGGCATTCCTGATGAACATAGTTTGCCGGATACAATCCATCCTGTACTAAAACGGGTTTACGCCGCTCGGAATATACAATCGAGTGATGATTTGGATTATTCACTTGCCCGCCTTTTACCATACGACACCCTAACAGGGATTAACGAAGCGGTATTATTACTGCAAGAAGCGATAGCAAAAAAATCACGAATATTGATTGTGGCTGATTTTGATGCGGATGGTGCTACTAGCTGTGCATTGGCTATTCGTGGATTAACACTAATGGGTTGCGAAGATATCATTTATGTTGTGCCCAATAGATTTGAGTATGGCTATGGGCTAACACCAGAAATTGTTGATGTTGCATTGGATTATGATCCTGATTTATTGATTACCGTTGATAATGGTATTTCAAGTGTTGAAGGGGTTAAGCGTGCCAGAGAAAATGGTGTAAAGGTATTAATCACCGATCATCATTTACCCGGCAATGAATTACCTGATGCAGATGCAATCGTGAACCCACAGCTTGCCGGAGATAAATTTCCAAGCAAAAACCTGGCGGGCGTTGGTGTTGTGTTTTACATCTTATTGGCGCTGCGTGCTAGATTAAGAGAACAAAGCTGGTTTGAAAAAAATAACTCAGCCATACCAAATTTGGCGCAACTGTTAGATATAGTAGCGCTAGGAACCGTAGCCGATGTTGTGCCGCTTGATAAAAATAATCGAATTATGGTTGCCCATGGATTGAAACTGATCAAACAAAATAAATCTATCGCAGGCATAACAGCGATATTGAGTTTAGCAGGAAAAGCATTGCCAACACTTTCTGCAAGTGACTTAGGTTTCTCTATCGCGCCTAGGTTAAATGCTGCTGGTCGTTTAACCGACATGTCTTTAGGAATTGAATGTTTATTGACAGATGATACTCATGCAGCAAAAGAAATGGCAGATCAACTTGATAAGCTGAACAAAGAGAGGCGTTTAATACAAGCGGACATGCAAGAACAGGCTGCTATTGAATTAGATGATTATCTGGAAAAATCATCGGGTGAGATAGCACAGGGGATCTGTCTCTTTAACCCTGAGTGGCATCAAGGTGTAATAGGTATACTTGCTGCCAAAGTAAAAGAAACCTTCAATAGACCTGTCATCGCTTTCGCAAAAGAAAGTGACGATGAAGAAAATCCTATTATCAAAGGGTCTGCGCGGTCTATTAGTGGCTTACATATCCGAGATTGCCTGGAAGATATAACACGTCTAAATCCAGGTCTAATCCTGACCTTTGGTGGCCACGCCATGGCTGCGGGTTTAACCATAAAAGAATCTCATTTCGAACTGTTTTCTGATTGCTTTAACGAAGTTATTAAAGAACATATTTCATTGGAAGACATGCAGGATATATGTATGTCTGATGGTGAGTTATCTACAGAAGATTATTCTTTAAAACTTGCCGCAGAGATCCAGTCTGCTGGACCCTGGGGTCAGACATTCCCAGAGCCAGTATTTGAAGGAAAATTTACAGTTCTTGATAAACGTATCGTTGGCGGCAACCATCTTAAACTCAAGCTTCAGGCTGATAATAAAGTTTTGGAGGCCATTGCGTTTAATATTACTGATGAAGGTTGGCCGGTTGGGACGAAGGAAATCTTGTCTACTTATCGATTAGATATCAATGAATTTCGCGGTAATCGTCAGCTCCAATTGGTCATAGAATACTTAGCTCCACTCTAAAGCCCTCTCGAATTCTCACTGTTTTTCATTTTTTCACATAAAACAATCAGTTTTTGTGTCACTAGTTTTGTAATTGGCCTTAAATTTACATTTTTCAATTAGAAATAAATAAAATATAAACATAGTGAATCTAGATAATGAAATTAGCATATAAACAGGATAGTTTTTTTAAAACAATCACCAAGTGGACGGCATTCGCTATCTGTCTTCATCTATGAGCAATAGGTTTAAAGACCTTTCATAGTTATCAATTGCAGAAAATAATAACTATTAACATAGTATCTGTGCAAAAAGCATCTTTAATTACTCAAATGCATAATGAAATGTTGTTAATAACTCGCTCGCATTTACAAATCATGCATGCGAATAATGAAAAAAAAATAAAAGACCAATTGTGGAAATTATCCGGATTGGTTTCTGATTATTTAATTCATTATCGTCAGTTGGAAAGAATTGTTGATGACAATGATAAAAAAGTATTAGAGCAATTTAAAACAGGCTTTGAACAATGGCATGAGTTCAATCAAAATTTATTGAGTTATGCGAATGTAGTTGCTGATTCAGGCTTCATAAATACATTAAACATGATTGATTTAGCATTTAGTCAGTTTGAGAGTAGCACTAATGAGTCACAACAATTGGTAGCTCAATTAAAACAAGGTGTTAGTAGTGATAAAGCATTATCAAATTAGTCGTGAGAGTCGTTTCAACTAGTAAATTCTTAATTTTCATTATCAAGTCTGTTGCTGTTAAAGGTTATTTCTAACGTCTCTGAAAAATAACAAAGCTTTTAATTTGATGATGTTGTCTTAAATATGGTTTTTTATATTGAACCATGAGCTTATAACCACACGTCAAAGACTTGGTTTTATTTGGGTATTATCATTTTTACCTAAAGTTATACGTAGTTTCGCCGATAAAACACCTACATGGTAAAAGCGTATAAGTTATTGTAAAAATTAACAAATAATCAAAGTAATTACTTTATTATTAAGTAACTCAATAAATGGGAGTGATAATGCCACGCCAAATGACGATTAATATCTTGCTAATTGAGAATAATTTCAGCGATATACTTGTTCATGAACAATTCCCCAATATTTAATATCAAGTGAGAGTTTGTTGATTTATTAAGAGAATGGAAATGTCTAAAGTAAATATATTACTCATAGAAGACAACGAAGCTGATGTTCATCGGCTGAATGAATTATTAAATGCTGCGCGTGAGGGTAAATATGAAATAACTACTACCGTGACATTGAAAGGTGGTTTGGCACAATTAGCAGACAATAAATTCGATGTTGTTATAACGGAATTAAATCTACCTGACGCTGATGGCATTAATACAATTACAGATATTCAAGAACAGGATAAATCAGTTCCTATCGTCGTTCTTAGTGTACAAGATAGTGAAGAACTGGCTTTGCAAGTAGTACAGCAAGGTGCTCAGGACTATTTAGTGAAAGGGCAGGGAGATGGTCTTCTGATCTGTCGGGCAATTGAATATGCAATCGAGCGTAAACGCAATGAACAAGGGCTGAGTTATCTGGCTAATTATGACAGTCTGACAGGATTGGCAAACAGGCTTTTATTTCGAGAACGATTGGATCGGGCGCTTATACGGGCAGATAGAAATAAAACATTAGTGGCATTGCTTGTTATTGATCTAGATAGGTTTAAGAATATTAATGACACCCTTGGACATGATGCTGGTGATCAATTACTCATTGAAGTAGCCGGTAGGCTCGAACAATGCACAAGAGAGGGAGATACCATTGCTCGCCTTGGTGGCGATGAATTTACTATCATTATGGAAGATGTAAAAGCATTTGAAGATGCCGTAAAGATTGTCGACAAGGTTTTGAATCGGATGAAAAATTCGTTCGATCTTTTTTCTCGGGAAATATACGTTAGTCCAAGCGTGGGAATTTCTATGTATCCTTTAGATGATACTGATGCAGGGCACTTGTTAAAAAATGCAGACAGTGCCATGTATAGCGCCAAGGAGAGTGGACGTAATTGCTATCGGTTTTATACAGCAGACATGAACAAGAAGTTATTGTTAAATTTAAACATGGAAGCAAAATTAAGGCGTGCGATTGATGGTCACGAGTTTGTATTAAATTACCAACCTAAATTTGATATTAATACTCAAGAGCTACTCGGGGCAGAAGCTTTGATCCGTTGGCATTGTCCTGGTGATGGTGTGATATCACCAGCTGTATTTATACCGCTTGCAGAAGAGTCCGGGTTAATCGGTGTTATTACAGACTGGGTTATTAATGAAGCATGCCGCCAAAATTCTGCATGGCAGCAAGCAGGATATGCTCCTATTCGGATGGCAATCAATATATCACCACGACAATTCGGCCAAGAGAATATTGCCAGACGAATATTCAATCAAATTATTTGCTCTGATTTGGCGCCTAAATATGTTGAGCTGGAAATAACTGAAGGAGCTTTGATGGACGATGTTGAAAGGAGCAATGAAATTTTAAGGGAATTAAAGGGGAGAGGTATTCATATCTCGATTGATGATTTTGGTACCGGTTACTCATCATTAAGTTATTTGAAAAAATTTCATATTAACACTTTGAAAATAGATCAATCATTTGTTCGAGATATAATGGAAGATGCTGATGATGCTGCTATTGTCTCAGCCATAATTGCGATGGCTAAAAGTTTACGCCTTAATGTTATTGCTGAGGGTGTGGAAACCCCTGAACAGTTAAACTATCTAGCTGCGAAAGGCTGTAATGAAGCCCAGGGATATCTGTTGGGTAAGCCGGTTACGGCTAAAGAGTTCACGAAAATTTTTGATAATAATGTAGTGTCACCAACTATAAAGCTGGCACATTCTGCCTGAACTGATAGATCTCTGCCCTCTACTATTCTTGATACCTTCTGCTCCATGACTATCAAGGTGTCTGTAGCTATAGTAGAATGCGCGTTTTTTGTCATCAGGTTCAATTAAATGTTTGAAATAAACCCACTTCTTAACAGAGTTTCTGATATGCAAGAGCGTGTTCAATCGCTAAGGGGGTATCTTTGAATACGACCAGAAGTCTGAACGACTAGTAGAAGTATTACGCGAACTTGAACAACCTGATGTCTGGGAAAATCCTGAACAAGCACAGGCACTTGGTAAGGAACGCGCCAACCTTGAAAATGTTGTTAATACAATAGAATCTCTGGAAGAGTCTTTTACTGATTCGATTGATTTATTAAAGCTAGCCGAAGAAGAAAATGACGAGGATACATTCACGGCAGTGTTGGAAGACCTTGATGCTAATGAAGAATATCTTGCCAAACTTGAATTTCGTCGAATGTTTTCCGGTGAAATGGATCCCAATAATGCCTTTGTTGATATTCAATCTGGTTCAGGGGGCACTGAAGCTCAGGATTGGGCAGATATGCTCTTACGTATGTATCTACGTTGGGGTGAACAGCATGGTTTCAAGACAGAGTTAATCGAAGTTTCTCCTGGTGAAGTGGCAGGAATTAAAAGTGCCACTATTCAATATACTGGAGATTATGCCTTTGGTTGGTTGCGCACTGAAACGGGTGTTCATCGCCTGGTTCGAAAGTCACCTTTTGATTCCGGTAATCGTCGACATACATCGTTTGCCTCCGTATTTGTATCCCCGGAGATTGATGACAATATTGAAATAGATATTAATCCGGCGGACTTACGGACTGATACCTATCGCGCCAGTGGTGCAGGCGGTCAACACGTTAATAAAACTGATTCAGCAGTTAGGCTAACTCACTTGCCGACAGGTATTGTTGCACAATGTCAAAATGACCGATCGCAACACAAGAATAAAGATCAGGCTATGAAGATACTCCGGGCAAAGTTATATGAGCATGAGATGCAAAAACTGAATTCAGAAAAGCAAGCATTGGAAGATTCCAAGGCAGACATCGGCTGGGGTAGCCAAATACGTTCCTATGTTCTAGATCAGTCTCGCATAAAGGATCTCAGAACCGGGGTAGAGACCGGCAATACACAGGCGGTGCTTGATGGTGATCTTGACCGATTTATTGAAGCCAGTCTGAAAAGCGGCTTATAAGAATTTGAGCACGGAATATTAGATAGATCTGTTAGTATCTGTCTATCGAATAATTTTAATAACTTACACATATAAATAATACGAATTACTTATGAGTGACGAAAACGAAAACGATTTAATTGCACAACGACGCCAGCAATTACACGAATTACGCGAATCAGGTAATGCCTTTAGTAATGACTTCAGACGGGATTCATTAGCAGCGGATTTGGTTGCTAAATATGAAGAAAAAACTAAAGAAGAACTTGAAGGAGAAGGCGTCAAGGTTGCTATCGCTGGACGAATGATGAGTCGTCGTATTATGGGTAAGGCATCTTTCGCGCATATACAGGATATGTCGGGCAAGATTCAATTATACGTCAGGCGCGATGATTTACCTGAAGGGCTCTACAACACCGGATTCAAGAAATGGGATATTGGCGACATCATTGGTGCAACCGGAACGGTTATGAAGACCAATAAAGGTGAGCTGAGTATCCATGTCGATTCAATAAAATTATTAACCAAGTCCTTACAACCCTTGCCAGAAAAGTTTCATGGTTTGACCGATCAGGAAATGCGTTATCGCCAGCGCTATGTTGATCTAATAATGAATGAGGATACTCGTAACACATTCAAGATACGATCACAGGTAGTTGAGTTTATACGTTCGTATTTAAATAATGAAAATTATTTGGAAGTAGAAACACCGATGATGCATGTCATTCCCGGTGGGGCAACCGCACGTCCATTTAAAACGCATCATAACAGTCTGGACATGGAACTCTTTCTTCGTATAGCACCTGAGTTATATCTAAAGCGACTTGTGGTTGGTGGTTTTGAAAGAGTTTTTGAAATAAACCGTAGTTTTCGAAATGAAGGTCTTTCTCCGCGGCATAATCCTGAATTTACCATGCTTGAATTTTATCAAGCCTATTCTGATTATGAAGATTTAATGAATCTGACAGAAGATATGTTGCGTAAGCTGACAACAGAACTTTTTGGCAGTAATGAAGTAACTTATCAAGATGATACCTATGATTTAGGTAAACCTTTTGAACGTATGACTGTGGTTGAATCAATCCTGAAATATAATGATGCGATTACAATAGAAGATCTACAGTCATTGGAAAAAATTAAAGATCATGCTCAACGTTTAGATATTCCACTTGAAGATAGTTACGGTCTTGGCAAGATCCAGATTGAAATATTTGAAAAAACTGTTGAAGCAAAGTTATTAGCGCCGACCTTTATAACCCAGTATCCGACTGAAGTTTCTCCACTGGCACGTAAAAATGATAGTGATCCATTTGTAACCGATCGATTTGAATTCTTCATTGGTGGTCGAGAGATTGCTAATGGTTTTTCAGAGTTAAATGATCCAGAAGATCAGGCAGAACGTTTTCGTAAGCAGGTAGAAGAAAAGGAAGCAGGCGATGCCGAGGCTATGCATTTTGACGATGACTATATCACTGCACTGGAATACGGTATGCCGCCAACTGCAGGAGAAGGGATCGGTATAGATAGGTTAGTAATGTTTTTGACAGACTCTCCTACTATTCGAGATGTAATTTTGTTTCCTCATATGCGTTCCAAAGCTAGTTCTTGAGAACAATACTAAAATTGGCATTTGATTAATGTCCTCACTTGATGATCTTGATGCCAGTTTAGTAGAGGGTTTAAAAAATGGCGATCAGGCTAGTTACAAAACTCTGGTAACAACCTATTGGGGAACATTAAACTATCTTGCTCGTCGTTTACTAAACGATCCCTCTGCTGCTAATGATTGTGTACAAGAAGCCTTCATTAAAGCGATCAATAAAATTAATGATTTTGAGGGAAAGGGAAGTTTTACAGGGTGGTTACGCCGAATAGTTGTAAATGAAGCATTAATGGCCTTAAGAAAAAAAACATCAAGAAAAGAAGATTCGCTAGATGAATTAATGCATGAGTTTGACGAGTTTGGCGGATATGCTCAAGCCTATAGCGGTCAGCCAGTTAGTCTAGACGTCTTACAAGAATCGGAAGAAGTTAAAATACAAGTCAGAGCAGCTATCGATAAATTGCCAGATATTTTCCGTATCACCTTGGTGCTTCGTGATATTGAGGGCTACACTACGAAGGAGGTTGCCGATAAAATGGATGCTACAGAACAAAATGTAAAAGTTCGTTTACATAGAGCACGTCTAGCATTACGTAATCTGCTTGAACCTGTATTAAGAGAGGAGGCTGAGTAAAGCGTGAAATGCTTTAAAAAAATAATGGCCGGTAACCTGACTTGTCGACAGGTTGAAGAATTCCTTATGGACTATCTGGAAAACCGATTAGGGTTTTGGATGACATTGCAATTTAGCATTCATTTATTCATGTGCACCAATTGCTCAAAATATATGCAGGAGTATAAAAACACAATTGCACTGGAAAAAAAGATTTTTGAAAATCCGGAAGATGAAGCAATTGGTAATGTGCCTGATGATATTCTTCAAGCAATTTTAAATGTAAAAAAACCTTCCAGCTAATAAGCTACTTTCGCGTTGTAACCTTTTAACTGTTCATTTCATCGTTAACGTGAGCTAATATTATCTTCATATACAAGTAGTTATAATAAATCACGATATTGTAGTGATTCTCACTAATATATATAACTATATAATAATTGTTCATTTGTCCTGGAAACTTTCTGGACATAGTTAAGTCAATATATCTGTGTGGCAGGGGTGGAACATTTTTAGATGGAATGGTTACATTTGCTATACAACATTATTTTAAAAAATATACAGTAATTCCCCCCTTAAGGAATTATTTTTTGTTAAACCTCCAGGAGATTTAAAGATGACAGATAAACGCAAACTAAACCCATTAGCTGTTGCATTAGGTACCACATTCGCAATTTCATTAGCCTCTAGCCCAATTGTTAATGCTGCAGATAACCCATTTAATATGACCGATCTTGGCAGTGGTTACATGGTTGCAGAAGAAGGTAGTTGTGGTGATAAGAAAGAAGAAGGCAAGTGTGGCGAAGGTAAGTGCGGCGACAAAAAAGCTGAAGGCTCATGTGGCGATAAAAAGGCTGAAGGTAAATGTGGCGAAGGCAAGTGTGGCGACAAAAAGAAAGAAGAAGGTAAGTGTGGCGAAGGTAAGTGTGGCGATAAGAAATAAGTCTGAGTTTGCACAAAGTGTCTAAATATTATCCTGTACAAGGTGCAGGGTTAGGTCTGCGGCGAGCCTTTATTGGCTCGCTTGCAGATGACATTCCCTCCCAAATAGATTTTATGGAAGTGGCGCCCGAGAACTGGATCGATGTCGGTGGTCAGTTAGGACGACAGTTCCAAAAAATTTCAGAACAAATCCCTATAGTCTGCCATGGACTATCATTAAATATCGGTGGTCAAGCTCCGCTGGATGAAGCGTTTATTCGTCGAGTTAAACAATTTCTTGACCTACATAACATTCCTGTATACAGCGAACATCTTAGTTATTGTGCCGATGAAGGTCATCTTTATGACTTAATGCCGATACCCTTCACTGAGGAAGCAGTACATTACGTTGCAGAAAGAATCATGCGTACTCAGGATATTATAGGGCAACGTATTGCAATGGAGAATGCGTCATATTATGCGGCAATAGGTAAGGAAATGGAGGAAATAGAGTTTGTTAATGCAGTGTTGAAAGAGGCGGATTGTTTGTTCCATATCGATATTAACAATATCTACGTGAATAGTATCAATCATTGTTATGATGCTGCAGCCTTTCTTAAGAACTTGCCAGGCGACAGAATTGTCTATGCTCATATTGCAGGTCATTATGTAGAAGCGGAAGACTTACGCGTCGATACCCATGGTGCTGATGTCATTGACCCTGTCTGGCAGTTACTTGATGTTGCCTATGAACATTTTGGTGTATTTCCAACTTTATTGGAAAGGGATTTTAATATTCCACCATTAGAGGCTTTACTGAAAGAAGTTGAAACTATCAGCCATTACCAAACAAAGTATAAAGACAATGACGACTCTGTCCGACAAAAACAAAACTGAAAGTTTTAAAGAGGTTCAGAATGTATTCACGCAACATATGCGTGATCCGGAAAATAATCCTGCACCGGAAGGTGTAGAAGATCGGCGGATAGGTGTTTATCGGGAACTTGTTTATAATAATATACAAAGTTTTATTGGAAACAGCTTTCCGGTTATACGTAAAATTATTGCAGATGATCAGTGGCATGAGATGTTACGCGATTATGTTAGCCATCATAAATCGCACACACCTCTGTTTCCAAAAATGCCTCAAGAATTTTTACAGTATTTAGAACAAGAGCGCGGTGAACATCCTGAAGATCATCCTTTTCTTTTAGAGTTGGCCCATTATGAATGGCTCGAAATAGCACTCTCCATAGACACACGTGAAATCGATTTAAGCAATATAGATCAAACAGGCGATCTACTTGAATGTGTACCAGCATTAAATCCGATATCTATGGCTGTTGCATATACATGGCCAGTGCATGAAATAAGTCCAAGTAATCTACTTGATACCCCGCCCAATGAAAAAACCTACATTATTGTCTATAGAAAAAAAGATGATGAAGTTGGGTTTATTGTGCTTAATCCAGTATCAGCAAAGCTGATTGAATATCTTCAAGATAATGAAATAAAAACCGGACGTGAAATACTGACTAAAATCGCATATGAAATAAATCATCCTAATGCTGATGTAGTAATTCAAGGCGGTCTCGAAATGATGCAGGGTTTTCTAGACAAAGATATCTTATTAGGTACAAAAAAATAGAGAGTAAATAACTTTTTGACTGACTGCGACTACGGATAACAGTTCATTTTAAAGAAACCGTAAAAGTAGTGAGGTTGCTTACGTAGTGTGTTTATGTGGGCATCTTCACTGTAACCATTTTTATCATTCAGATCATCTATACCATAGTAAAGAGTCCTCATCTTAAGTAATAGATAGAGAAACTATGAGTAACGATATGCAAGATTCATTACTAATAGAAGATTATCAATTGGTTTAAATGAATTGCATCCCGATGTAATTCATTGAGTTACCATTGCTTAATTAGATGATGAATAAAAAAATAACCATAACTTTTATATACACTGCAATAGGGGGTAGTAATGACTGTAATAATTAGTTTGATTAATTGGGCACAGGATCTTTTGGAAAAAATACTGGAAGCAGTTGGTTTTATAGGGCCATTATTATTACGTTTATATCTCGTGCCAATCTTCTGGATAGCAGGTACAAAAAAGATAGGTTCGATGGAAAGTACTATTGAATGGTTTGGTAATCCAGAATGGGGTTTGGGATTACCATTTCCAACGTTGATGGCCTGGATGGCTTCATTGACTGAGGCTGGTGGTGCAATTCTATTGTTGTTTGGACTCGGTGTGCGGTGGATCTCAATTCCGCTCATGGCTACGATGGTTGTTGCGGCTTTGACTGTGCACCTACAAAATGGTTGGTTAGCCATTGCAGAAGGCGCAGGCTTCTTTGCAACTGAAAGAACAATGGGCGCAATTGACAGGCTTGATCGTGCAAAAGACATATTAAAAGAACATGGAAACTACAGTTGGCTGACTGAAAATGGGCCAATAGTTGTACTCAACAATGGGATTGAATTTGCTGCTACTTATTTCATCATGTTACTTGCCTTATTAATTATTGGTGCAGGTAAGTACGCTAGTCTTGACTACTGGATAGCAAAAAAATTCAGACAATAGGGTAAAGATAATAAACGTAGAATCAGTATTGATGTTATTGTATTAATACTGGTATTTTATTATGTCAGATAGGGGTTAATATGTTATCCAGCAACGCCTACCTATTAATTATTTCTCTGCTAATTATTGCTACTCTGCTTGAACCATTGGCAGATAAATTCCGAGTGCCTATTAGTATTGTTCTAGTGTTGACCGGTTATATTGGTTCAGAGATCACTATTGGTGTATTTGATGTTGACACGGGAATTCGCTGGGATAATTTCAAGGCAATTATCTTCTATTTCATTTTGCCCATTCTGATTTTCCAATCTGCGATAGAGATAAATTTAAGAACACTTCTTAGAAATTTTGTGCCGATATTAATCATGGCTATACCGTTAATGATTTTATCAACAATAGTAACTGCAGTAGGTCTCTATAAGGGTATTGACCATGCCACTGGATTTCCATGGGTAGCAGCGCTTATTACCGGGGCATTATTATCGGCAACCGATCCAGCTTCAGTTGTTTCATTACTAAAAAAGGCCAATGCCCCGGAGCGATTGCAAATATTGTTGGAAGGAGAGAGTTTATTTAATGATGCAACAGCAATCGTTTTATTCAGTATTTTAATTAGTATTGCGACTCATAGTCAGGAATCTGCAAGTTGGACTATGTTATTCATACGATTCTCTGAAGTATTTTTTGGTGGTCTCCTTACAGGTATTGCTATTGGGTTTATTGCTTTTAGTTTTGCTAAGCTATTAGATAATCAGCAATCATTTGTAATAATTAGTATTCTAAGCGCCTATTCCTCTTTTATCCTGGCGGAAGATGTGCTGCATTTTTCAGGAGTTATTGCTGTGCTTGCTTGTGGTCTCACTTTAGGTGCAGTAAGTGCAGGACAATTTACTGAGACTAGCTTCGCCAGCCAGCTATGGTCGTTACTAGCCAAAATAGCAGAATGTTTGATCTTTCTTTTAGCCGGGATCACAATTACATTAGGAATGTTTGTTGATCAATGGCTTGCTATTTTGATTGGCATAGCGGCAGTAATCTTTGCCAGAATTGTAATAATTTTCGGCACCTTTCCATTTTTGTCTTTATTACCTGGTGTTCAACCTGTTTTGTTGAATCAACAGACGATATTAGTGTGGGGGGGGGTACGTGGCACGGTTACATTGGCCTTGGCATTGTCATTACCATTAACGCTGGATTACTGGTATACGATTCAGTCTATTGCCTATGGCGTAGTTATCTTTACCTTATTTACCCAAACAATGACATTACCGATGTTACTGAAAAAGATAAAAATCTAATTATGCTAGCTGTTTTTTAATGCTTGCGGCGGGTCAATAACAAAGCCTTGGACAAAATCTGCACCAATCTCAAATGCAGATTCGACAATATCATCACTATCTATACACTTCATGATTGTTTGTGCACCGATTAGATGGTTAATGTCATTTATCGATTCGAGTAACTTGTATTCATGATTTTGTTCGACACTGATCTTGCTAAATTGCCTTGCATCGAGTTTTATATAATCAATGTTTAACTGTTTAACTGTTTAACAGTATTAATACTGACAGGGTTGTAATTAAAATTATCCAACGCAATCTTGCAGCCTTGTCGCTTCATAAGTGTAACAAAGCGCTTAAAGCGTTCCATGTTGTCATAAAACTGCGGCTCATTTATTTCAAAACAAATATTTCCAGCAGGAATGTCATAATCATTAAAAGTATCGATGGCGTATTTAATGAATTTTTCATTTAAAACAGATTGTTGTGATAGATTTATGCTAATCATATGTGCTTTGTTAAATAGAGGGTTGCCATACGCTATCATTTCCATTACAACCTTTAATACCCAATCATCTATGGCAGACAGCATATGATAAGCCTCGGCGGTATGTAAGAAGCTGCTTGCTGATAACAGTTCGCCCTCAGTATTTCTCATGCGCAGCAGTACTTCATAAAAAAGTATATCGTTTAAATCATCAAGTGGTTTTATTTGCTGTGTGAATAGTTTGAAGTTTTCTTTCTCAAGACTTTTCTGTAGTTCTTCCAGTATTTTAAGTTCACCAGTATGTTTTTTAAAATTCGACTTGCCTTTTTCTGATACTTCTACTCTATTACCCCCTGCATCCTTTGCACGGTAACAAGTTAAATCCGCAACCCTTTTCAGTTCAGTAAGAGTTGTAGTGGAATCATTTAGCGGTACGATGCCGATACTTGCAGTTATTGAAAAGTTTTTTCCATGCCAGTCAAATTTGGTGTTAAATACCTCTTCACGAAATATTTCAGCTATCAATTTTGCTTTATCGAGATTGCAGCTATACATAATAACTGCAAACTCATCACCGCCTAATCTTGCGACTGTGTCTGTATCACGGGCAATCTTTTTTAACCTATCTGATATCTTCTTTAAAAGCTCATCACCAGCTTCATGTCCGCAACTGTCATTGACTAATTTAAATCGATCGAGATCGATGTAACAAACTACATGCTCTCTATCTGAATTATTTGAACTTGAAATTATTTTATTCAATCGAGTATCAAATTCACGGCGATTTATTAATCCAGTCAATGGGTCATGATTCGCTTGCCAATTTAGATTTTTCTCCATACTCCTTTTTTCTGTGACATCGCGAAATATCATTACGGAACCAGTAAGTATATTATTCTCCTGTCTTATTGGCGTCGCACTGTATTCAATTGCGTATTCAAGTCCATCACGTCTTATTAGTATTGAATTATCAGAACTATTGATAGTGGCATTGGTTTCAATACACTGTTCAATAGGGTTAGATAATTTCATATGGCTAGATTCGTCAACGAGATTTAAGACCATCGAAAGGTGTTTCCCTCGGATATCGTTAGCATCCCAGCCAGTATATATTTCTGCTACCGGATTCATGTAAACAACCCTACCAAACTGATCAGTAGAAATTACGCCTTCGCCTATTGATTGTAATGTTATTTCTGCTTGTTGTTTTTCACGAGAGACAACTTCATTCTTTCTTATATATTCATGGTTATCTTTATAAAGGTTAACGTTCAGGTTCTTTGTCTTTTCTATAATGTTGTATAAATTATCAACTTTTTCATTTACTTCACCTGCAAGACCAAATGCATCCAATAATGATTTAGAGTAATAATTTGCAGTAACCAGCAATATGCAGTAGGTGGTAGCTAGTAATGCTGCAGTAGGATAAGCATCCTCAGGAGGCATACTGTATATCCAGAAAATCATTGGGAAAATAAATGTAGAAATATAAATAACGTAGGAAGGTAAAAAAACAGATAATAAGGGTAGATAGGCAATTGAAAGAATTGCCAATGTTAATAATAGTATTACCTGAACAAAGAAACTCGCTAAAGGTAGGAATAACAAATAACCGACACTAAACGTCAATGCAGTAATACCGACCATGAATGTTTGATAAACAGCCCATTGATTGTTTACATGTAGTGACTTTTTTTCCCCCCCAAACTCCTTGATTACTAGTGTATGTGTAAAAGCAGTCAGAACAATAAATGATAACCATGGTATATAAATATAGTCTGGCGTAGTTGGTAAAATAAACCAGGTCACTAATAATGCAGCAATGATGTTTAATATAATACCGACGGGTGCTTGTTGATATAGATAATGTAACGCCTGGTTACTATTTTTGAGCGAGTTCTGTATGGGGTGTTCAACATAATCAATATTCAGATTATTGCCCGAACTCTGTGAGTTTATATTCTCATTGATAATATTTGCTGTATCCACTTTATCTTTCCTATGATCCAAATTCATTGCAATAGCGTGTATATACGCTTTCTTATATGACTATAGAATATAGTGAATTATGACGAGATGGTTGTGATACTGGTCACAGAGCTGTAGATAAGCTTGCTAAACATGTGATTTGATTCACAAAAGCACAGAAATGTATCAAGCAGGCAACAAAATAGGCGCTTTTCAGCGCCTTTTGTTATTTTTTTCTGGCCTGTATCTTTAAGCGCAGGGCATTTAATTTGATAAAACCTTCAGCATCTTTCTGATTATATGCACCGGCATCATCTTCAAAAGTCGCAATTGATTCGTCAAACAGACTGTCTGACTCAGACTTTCTACCTGTGACAGACACACTGCCTTTAAAAAGCTTTAAACGGACAGTACCGTTAACCGTTTTTTGTGTTTCATCAATCAGGGTTTGTAGTGCCGTTCTTTCAGGACTCCACCAATAACCGTTATAAATTAGTTTTGCATAGCGAGGCATTAATTCATCTTTAAGGTGAGTTACCTCACGATCCAGTGTTAATGATTCCATTGCTCGATGCGCTTTAAGTAGAATTGTGCCTCCGGGCGTTTCATAACAACCACGTGACTTCATTCCTACATAACGATTTTCTACAATATCATCACGCCCTATACCATGTTTTCCACCGAGCTCATTCAAGCTGGCAAGCAGTTTTGCGGGTGATAATGTTTTACCATTTAATGCAGTCGGGTCACCGTGCTTGAATTCCAGTTCAATCGATTCTGCTGTATCGGGTGCTTTTTCAGGGGAGACGGTCCATTTCCACATTGATTCTTCTGGTTCACACCAAGGATCTTCAAGTTCTCCACCTTCATAAGATATATGTAACAAATTAGCATCCATTGAATAAGGTGAAGCGCCTTTCCGTTTGTCTTCAATGGGGATGCCTTTTTGTTCGGCATAGGCCAATAATTTTTCTCGTGAAGTCAAATCCCACTCACGCCATGGTGCAATAACATGCACATCTGGCTTTAATGCATAGGCACCTAATTCAAACCGGACCTGATCATTACCTTTGCCCGTTGCGCCATGGGAAATTGCATCAGCCCCGGTTTCATTTGCGATTTCAACCAGACGTTTTGCAATTAGTGGCCGAGCAATAGAGGTACCTAATAAGTACTCTCCCTCATATATAGTGTTTGCTCTAAACATGGGAAAGACATAGTCACGGACAAATTCCTCTTTTAAATCCTCGATGAAGATTTCTTTGACGCCCATTTGTTTTGCCTTAGCGCGTGCTGGTTCAACCTCTTCTCCCTGTCCAATATCGGCAGTAAAGGTCACTACTTCACAATCGTAGGTATCCTTCAGCCAGGTAAGTATCACGGATGTGTCGAGACCGCCAGAATACGCCAAAATGACTTTATTAATATTTTTAGTGCTCATTGTCTTTATCCAGTATTGGAAAGGCGCTCATTCTAGCTATTAAGACAGAAGTATCAATAGCAGAGTCTATTCGGCAATAAGTGAATCGAAGCGACGAATCTGTCTGGAGCAGATTTGAACAACCGTTAGGCTGATTCGTAAGGGTGGCTGACAGGATCTTCGCCGTAAAATGTTCCTTTTCGAGTTTGTTTTTATGCTGATTGGGGGCGAATATTTAATCTATTTAGCGAAATTGCGGATCAAAAGGGCCGGTTAAGGGGCATTTGCAACTGATACAATTATTATCGAACGGCCTATCATACAAAATTGATAAAGTTTTTTACCTCGCTCAGAAATTCTTTTGGTTTTTCAGCGTGTAACCAATGCCCGGAACCTTCGATCATGGTTATTTCAGCAGCCGGGAAATGCTTGTATATAGACGCATTATGGATACTTCTTATATAGGAAGATTCAGAGCCGCCAAGGAATAAACTGGGCATGTGGCAAGATCGAGAGTTTAAGTTTTTCGGGAACTGGCTTAATGAGGTTAGATTGGCATAAATAGTGTCCAGATTGACTCGCCAACAAAATCGTCCTCCCACTCGAATAAGATTTTGTAAAATAAATTGTATGGTATTGATGTCATTTGTCACTTTTGCTAATTCTGCTTCAGCTTCTGTGCGATGTTTTAGATTCTTTAAATCCATATTAAGCATCGCTTCAACCAAATCGTGAAAACTGTGTTCATAATCGAAAGGAGCAATATCAGCAATGATTAAAGCAGAAAATTGCTCAGGATGAGTCAATGCAATAGTCATCGCGACCTTGCCGCCCATGCTATGACCCATTAACAAGCAATCATTTAGATCTAAATGATCGCATAAGGCAATAACGTCATCCGCCATATCGATATAGGACATACTATCCTCGTGAAACGATTGGCCATGATTACGTAAATCAGGTGTGATTACACGATGGTTATCTGCTAGTGATCTGGCAATGCCTTGCCAATTCCGAGCAGAGCCGAATAAACCGTGAAGGATAATAATAGGACGCCCTTTTCCGAATTCATGATAATTAAGCAACATAATAGTTATTTAACGAATAGTAGTTTTTTGGCCATTAGCGATCCTTAAACATTCTTAAATGTTTCCTGAACAAGCAATTCAGTAAGAAAATTTCTTCCTTTTTCTGTCAAATAGATTCTTTTTTTACGCAAGTTCATCATATCAACTTTGAGCTCTATTAATCCTGGCCCCGATTTTTTCTGCGATGTAACACTACTTAAATCTGCTAGATTGCGGGAAAGTGCAGTTACTGAGGTTGAATCCAGATTACTGAGTAATTCATTTTGACTCATTCCCTCATTTAGATACACATTAACCAGTATTAATAGGCGCTGTACTGTTATATCTGAGCCAAGGCTTGTTCTGACAAACCGTAATAATTGATTTAATTTAACTAAATTATTCTTTTGATATTTTGATAAAGTCATGAATATAGTACCTTTTTAGCAACATTTGCGATATCGCAACATTTGCGATATAATATCATATATTGTTTTCTATAAAAGAGGAACCATGGAATATAAAATCACTTTATCGTCGAAAACTATTATTATGTCTGTAGCATTGATTCTGTTGCAGACTTTTAGTCTTCAAACGCTTGGATATGATTCTAATATTCCAGACGATTTAGATTTGGAGGATGAAATCCTGCAGTTGTTAGGAGGCGGTATACGTAATGAATATTTTGTCGATATATATCATGTTAGTTTGTACAGTGATGCAAAATCTATAGAAGAAATTCAACGTGCTGATATTTCACATCATGTGGCTATACGCATAAAAATCCTGACAGACATTTTGCCAGATACGCCTCCTCCGTATTGGATGAATTTGTTTGGCGAAATTCTCAATCAAAAGCAATTCGAACTATTTACCGACAGTTATTCAAAATTAAACAATGGTGATGTTCTTGCAATTAATTATATTCCAGGAAAAGGCACTGATATCTTTATGAAAAAGGAAAAATTATTAGTCATTAAAGAAAACTATCTGATTGCAGCTGTAGTAAAAAGTTTTATTGGCGCAAATCCAGTTTCAGATGATTTGAAAGATTCCATTCTGAAATCTTAAATTATATTTTTATTAATAAAATAGTGAGTTTGCTGGAGATCTTATGGACTTTATAAATGAAACAGGAAAAATTAAATGTTTAATAGAAATACACATTCAAGGAAACGAATTAGCCAAGCCAGTTGAGATAGCCTCATTTGATGAGCTTGTTGAAACTGTTCCTCCACACGTTGCATCGAAGCTTTCATCAGAAGAAATTAAACAGTTAGAATTGTGGCTTAAAGAACGAGAAAGTCTAAAAGAAAAATTACAAGAAGCCCCATTAGAAAAAACGGTTGTGGAAACTCTTCCTGCTCTTCTTCGTGAAGCAACTAATGCGCTTGAGGAGATTGATGGTGTAGATCATGTGCTTTATAAAGATATAAAGCTACAGCTGTCAGAATTTGATAACAAGTTAAGCAAATTGAAACAACTGAATGATGATGACACTCTGGCTCAAAACGAAATGAATGACAGCGAAGTATTAAAAGAACAACTTAAAATAATCAAAAAAAATCTATAAAAAGATAAGTCAAAATCAATAATAAAAATCTTTTAATAAGACATATACCTTTGGAATAGACATAGTAATTATTTAAATACAATACCCTCTTCGAGTCGTTAACTGATATAGATATAAAATATATTTATATTCAATCTAAGAAACAATGGGGCAGCATTAGAATTGAGGTGCTCTGTAAACCTGTTAAATGGCACGCCATTATTTTTATATTTCATATATAAACTATTCTATCTCTGGGAGGCGTGTAATAGAAAAAAACATAGAAAGTCGGCCTACTGACGGAGTTTATAATTCGTTCATGAAGTCATACGTATTTATTTTTTAATAAAGAGGAGACGGCATGAGTAAATTAACAGTAGGAGTTATTGGGACTTCAAAAAAAGAAGATGAGAAAAGGGTGCCAATCCATCCAAAGCATTTATCACGTATTCCAGAAGATATTTGCCGCCAATTAATATTTGAGGAAGGTTATGGGAAACCATTTGGTGTCACTGATTCGGTAATTGCTGCTCAAACGGGCGGCATTGCAAGTCGTCATGAGCTATTAGCCGACATTGGTACGGTTATAATTGCCAAGCCAGTCTTAGCAGATTTAGAAGAACTTTGTGAAGGTGGAACACTTTGGGGTTATGTGCATTGTGTACAGCAACGCGATATTACCCAAGCGGCACTCGACCGTAAACTAACGCTCATTGCCTTTGAGGATATGTTTATATGGGGGCCTGATGGTCATATGGGCAGGCATACTTTTTATAAGAACAACGAAATGGCAGGCTATTGCGCAGTTATACATGCCTTGCAACTTAAAGGTATAGATGGGCACTATGGCAATCAGCGTAAAGTAATAATTTTCAGTTTTGGTGCAGTCAGTCGTGGCGCGATATATGCTCTCAAGGCACATGGGTTTAGAAATATTACTATCTGTATTCAGCGTCCTGATCACGAGGTGCGTGAAGAGGTACTCGATTGTCACTACGTTAAGATTAGGGAAGGCGGTGAGGGAGAAGCACGTATGGTGGTTGTGGAACACGATGGAACTATGCGGCCGTTAACTGATCTGATTAGCGAATCAGATATTATTGTCAACGGAACGTTTCAAGAAACGGATAACCCTATTGAGTTTGTGACGGAAGTTGAAAGTTCATTTCTTAAGCCCAACAGCCTTATTATAGATGTGAGTTGCGACGAGGGTATGGGATTCTTTTTTGCTAAACCAACCACATTTAAACAACCGATGTTTAAATATGAAACTTTGGATTACTATGGAGTAGATCATACGCCAAGTTATTTCTGGGAAAGTGCAACGCGCTCAATCTCTGCTGCTCTTATTGTTTATTTATCTACGGTGATGGCTGGTCGTGATGCTTGGCAGCAAGATGAGACCATCCATAAAGCTATAAATATTGATGGTGGTGTTATTCAGAATAGCTCTATTTTGACTTTTCAAAATCGAGAAGTGAAATATCCACATGCTCTTATTAATTAGGCTGAGACAGGTACTCTGTAATGGACATGATATTATCACCAATATTCAATAATCCGCTTTCTCTTGGAAGCAGGCAAAAATAACAATCAGTGTTGATGACTGCTTTGAGTCTTAGCTGAACTTACTAGTTTTAATATTTACTTTTTCTTTGGAATATATAGATCAGTAATAGTCCCTTCAAATACTTCTGCAGCCATAGCTATGGTTTCTGAAAGAGTAGGGTGGGGATGTATTGTTAAACCGATATCTTCGGCATCAGCGCCCATTTCAATGGCCAATGCACACTCCGCAATCAACTCACCCGCATTCGGACCAACAATAGCAGCACCTAAAATACGTTTTGATTCTTTATCGAATAATAATTTAGTCATGCCTTCATCTCGACCTAGAGCCAAAGAACGACCGCTGGCGGCCCATGGAAATACGCCTTTACCATATTCGATATTTTTTTCTTTTGCTTCAGTTTCAGATAAGCCGACCCAGGCAATTTCAGGATCGGTATAGGCAACTGATGGAATAATGCGATTATCGAAGCCGACCTTATGTCCGGCGATTGTTTCCGCTGCAATTTTGCCTTCGTGTGTGGCTTTATGTGCCAACATGGGTTGTCCGACGATATCACCAATGGCAAATATATTATTTACATTAGTGCGTTGTTGATCATCAACTGCTATAAAACCGCGTTCATCGACATTAACCCCCGCATTTTCTGCTCCTATCTTCTTACCATTCGGTTGGCGACCGACGGCAACTAATATGGCATCAAACTTATCTATCGCAGGTGCATCTTTACCATTAAGGGAAACTTCCAAAAAGGTCTTTTTTGCAGTGACAGAAGTCACGGCCGTTTTTAAATAAATATTTTCGTAGAGGTTCTTAATTCTTTTTTGTAATGGCCGGACAATATCTTTATCACAACCGGCAATCAGTGAATCGAGCATTTCTACGATTGTAATTTTACAACCGAGTGAGGCATAAACAGTGGCCATTTCTAATCCTATTATGCCGCCACCAATAACAAGCATGCGTTTGGGTACCTTTGTTAATAACAAGGCATCGGTAGAATCCATGATGCGTGGATCATCGGGTAGAATTGGTATCTTGCTTGCTTGTGAACCGGCAGCAATGATGGCTGAATCAAAAGTAATCGTTTTTGTTTCACCATCATTTTCTATCTCTATCGCATTCGGAGAAATGAATTTACCATAGCCTTGCATCACTTCTACTCTGCGTTGTTTCGCCATAGCACCTAAACCGGAAGTGAGTTTATTAATGATGGATTCTGTCCAGTTGCGTACAGGTTTTGAATCTGGTTTGCCTGATCCAAGATCGATACCGTGTTCTTTCAATTCCTCAATTTCTGAAATGACTTTGCCGACATGGAGTAAAGCCTTAGAAGGGATGCAACCTACATTTAAACAGACGCCACCTAATGCAGAATAGCGTTCTATTAGAATTGTTTTCTTTCCTAAATCAGATGCGCGAAATGCAGCGGTATATCCACCCGGACCAGCTCCAAGGACGAGCACCTCAGCATGTGTGTCGCCTTTATCAAGGGCAGGTTTTGCTAAATTATTTGATTCGGCTTTAGATATTGATGGTTTTTCTTGCTTTGGTTTTGGCTTGTCTTCAATGGATGCTGAAGAGCCCGCAGGTTCAATTTTAAAAATAACCTCGCCTTGAGATACTTTTTGACCAACACTTACCGATACTTCTTTGATAATACCGGCTTCTTCCGCCGGGATTTCCATTGACGCTTTATCACTTTCCAATGTTAATAATGACTGTTCTTTTTCAACAGTGTCGCCAGGCGAAACCAAAATTTCAATTATTTCGACCGCGTCAAAATCGCCAATGTCAGGTAACTTAATTTCTTTAGTCAATGTTTAATAATCCAGATTTTTTTCTAAAGTAATATGTGACGAATATCGTGTAGGAAGCCCGATAATGTTGCCATAAATTTTGCGGCAGCGGCACCGTCAATGACCCTATGATCGTAGGTTAGGTCCAAGGGCAACATTAAGCGTGGTTCAAATTCTTTACCATTCCATTTAGGCTGCATATCAGAACGTGTGACACCCAAAATGGCGACTTCCGGTGCGTTGACTATTGGTGTAAATGCCGTGCCGCCGATTCCACCTAGACTAGATATGGTCATGCATGCGCCCTGCATTTCTTTCGGGCTTAATTTACCTTCTCTGGCTTTGCTACTGACTGAGGCCATTTCCTCTGCTAGGTCGAAGATGTTTTTTTTATCGACATCTTTGAATACAGGTACTACTAAGCCATTAGGTGTATCTACTGCGATACCAATATGGAAATACTTCTTCAATATAAGTGAGCTACCGTCGCTCGATAACGAGGCATTAAATTCAGGATAAGCTTTCATGGCAGCGACTAATGCTTTCATGATGAATGCCAGGAAGGTAACTTTAACGCCTCTTTTTTCTGCCTCTGCCTTTAATGATTGTCTGAAGTCTTCCATTTCTGTGATGTCTGCCACATCATGATGCGTCACCATCGGTACATTCAACCAAGAACGTGTCAGGTTGATGGCAGTAAGCTTTTTAATTCGTCCTAATGGTCGCTCTTCTATTTCACCAAACTTGGTAAAGTCTACTGCGGGGATTGCAGGAATACCTGAACCGCTTTGCACATTGGATTTGGATAATGATTGCTTAACAAATTGTTTTACATCTTCTTTTAGAATGCGATTTTTCGGTCCGCTAGCTTTAGTAATCTTTGTAACGTCTACACCTAACTCTCTGGCAAATCTGCGGACAGAAGGGCTTGCATGTATATGACCTTTTGACTGTGGTGCAGCACCATTATCATTGGATGGTTCGGGTGGTGCCGAGATAGATGCCGATTGTTGTTTTACTTCAGGTATTTCTTCGAGAGGTGTGTTTGTTGTTTTTTCAGTTTCAGCCGGTGCTTCTTGCTTAATTTCTGCATTCGCACTAACAGACAAGCTGAGGATGTTCGCGCCTTGCGCGATGTTATCGCCTACCTTTACAAATACTTCTTTTACTGTGCCGGCATGCGTAGAAGGGATTTCCATGCTCGCTTTATCGCTTTCTAGCGTGATCAGCGCTTGTTCTTGTTTGACGGTGTCGCCCGCTTGGATCAGTACTTCGATTACTTCCACTGCATCAAAGTCGCCGATGTCAGGGACTTTTATTTTTATAATGTCACTCATTCAATAAAATCCTGTCGTATGCGTTTTGATGTAAGATTAATTAAATTGTCCATGGCGCAGGACTTTCGCTATCAATGCCATATTGTTTTATGGCTTCTAAGACTTTACTACTCTCTATCGAACCCGCATAGCAAAGACCATTGAGAGCAGCGACAACAACATGATATCGATTCACTTCAAAATGTTTGCGTAGTTGTTCGCGTGTATCAGAACGCCCAAATCCATCTGTACCTAAAACTGTATAGTCTGTTTGTGTAGGGAGGTAAGGTCTAATCTGTTCAGCAAAGAGGCGAACGTAATCTGTGGCGGCAATCAATGGGCCCTTACCCTTGGCTAAACACTTTTCAATATGAGAAACTTTTTTCTTTGAATCAGGATTTAACCGATTCCAACGTTCACATGTTTGTCCATCTCGAGCAAGCTCTGTAAAACTTGGGCAACCCCATATGTCAGACTCAACGCCCCAGTCATCTTTAAGCATCTTGGCAGCGGCAATGACTTCATTAAAGATCGTGCCTGAACCTAATAGTTGCACCCGTGGTTTCTTATTCTTGGTTCCCTTACTAAAAGAATACATGCCTTTAATAATATCTTTCTCGGCACCTTTTGGCATTTCCGGGTGCGCGTAATTTTCATTCATTACGGTAATGTAATAATAAATATCTTCTTGTTCGACATACATTCTGCGTAAGCCATCTTGAATAATGACGGCCAGTTCAAATGAAAAACTAGGATCATAAGAAATACAATTCGGCACTACTGAGGACCAGAGTTGGCTATGCCCATCTTCGTGTTGCAGTCCTTCACCATTCAGTGTTGTACGACCTGCTGTGCCACCTAATAGAAAACCTCGGGTACGTTGATCAGCCGCTGCCCAGGCTAAGTCACCTATGCGTTGGAAGCCAAACATGGAGTAGAGGATATAGAAAGGAATCATCGGTTCGTTATTTGTCGAATAAGATGTCCCCGCAGCAATCCAGTCACTCATGCCGCCGGCTTCGTTAATGCCTTCTTGCAAAACCTGGCCATGTTTATCTTCTTTGTAAAACATGAGTTGATCAGAATCTTGCGGTGTATAGAGTTGTCCAAATTGATTCCAGATACCTAACTGACGAAACATACCTTCCATACCAAATGTACGTGATTCATCAGGTACGATCGGTACAACACGTTTGCCAATATTCTTATCCTTTACCAGTATGTTCAATATTCTGACAAAGGCCATCGTCGTTGATATTTCTCGACCTTCCGTAGTTGCCTTTAGTAAGGTATCGAAAGTTTTGAGATCAGGTATCTCTAAGGAGGCTGATTTCTGTCGCCTTGCAGGTAAATAACCACCGAGGTCTTCACGACGTTGCTGCATGTATTCGAGTTCTTTAGAGCCTTCTTCAAAGACAAGGTAAGGTAGCTTCTCTATTTCCTCATCAGCGATGGGGAGATCAAAACGATCTCTAAATATTTTGAGTGAATCCAGACTCATCTTCTTTTGCTGATGGGTAATATTTTGTGCTTCACCGGAGGTCCCCATACCGTAGCCTTTGACCGTCTTAGGTAGTATCACGGTTGGTTGGCCTTTATGGTTTACAGCAGCATGAAACGCCGCAAAAATCTTGGCGGGGTCATGACCGCCTCGATTCAAATTCCAAATATCCTTATCAGACCAATCAGCGACCATCTCTTTTAACTCTGGCGTATTAAAGAAATGTTCACGCACATAAGCACCGTCTTTCGCCTTATATGTTTGGTAATCACCATCGACACACTCGGCCATACGTTTTTTTAACGCACCATTATGGTCTTTTTGTAATAAGGCATCCCAGCGTGTTCCCCAGATGACTTTAATCACATTCCAACCCGCGCCACGAAAGTTGGATTCGAGTTCCTGAATTATTTTTCCATTACCTCGAACAGGTCCGTCCAGACGTTGTAAATTACAATTAATGACGAATACCAGGTTATCGAGTTTTTCGCGTCCTGCCATACCGATTGCACCGAGCGATTCTGGTTCATCGGATTCGCCGTCACCCATAAATAACCAAACTTTACGTCCTTCAGTATTACGGATATCACGGTCTTGCAAATATTTCATGAAACGCGCTTGGTAGATGGCCATGATTGGACCAAGACCCATTGAGACAGTTGGAAATTGCCAAAAATCTGGCATCAACCAAGGGTGAGGATAGGAGGGAAGACCACCTCCACCAACTTCTTGTCGAAAATTATCCATTTGTTCTTGTGACAGACGCCCCAACATAAAGGCACGGGCATAGACACCGGGTGATGAATGTCCTTGAACGTAGATTAGGTCACCATCATGCTCATCTGAAGGAGCGTGCCAGAAATGGTTGTAGCCGACATCATAGAGGGTTGCTGCTGACGCATAGCTGGCGATGTGACCACCGACATTGGTATCTTTGTTTGCTCTGAGTACCATGACCATCGCATTCCAGCGCACATAAGATCTGATTTTATGCTCAATAGTCGTATTACCGGGATACTTAGCTTGTTTAAAGACTGGGAGAGTATTGACGTAATCAGTATTGGCACTGAACGGAATGTCAGCCCCTTCTCTTCTTGCCTTATTGATTAATTTTTCCAGAAGATAATGAGCGCGTTCGGCACCTTCTATTTTTAGAACAGCTTCTAATGCTTCAAGCCATTCAGTCGTTTCATGAGGATCGATATCATGTTCTTGATCAGACATATTGCAATGTGTCCCTTTTGTACTTTTTATAATAGCCTACTCACCGACAAATTAGTGGCACAACTGTGTAACTAAAATTCTATATATTTGGTTTAGATAATTTCTATGTGTGCATTATTAAAATCACGACTTATCTAATTCCATAGAATCATATACTAAAATTGATATCAACATTGTTGACAATACCTTATAAAATTAACAAATTATCAGCTTAATATAGTTATATCAATATAAATTGTCGACAATACTGGAGTTTGTAAGAGAGTTTCTTGATTGTCAGCATTACGTTTTAATCCCTCATTCCTAATTAACTGGTTAATAACTATGCATTTTGGATACCAAAGTGTTGGCTCATGGCTATTTATAGATGCAGTGGCAATTTAGCGATCATTTTGCACTGATCTAGAAATCGTTTACTTACAAAAGTTATTAAAAGTGTTTTCCTCGTGTCAGTGACCAAAGTTCTTTATCATTACGCACAAAGTTATTAAGCGTAAGGAACCGTGAATAAAATGTGCATTACACTACAACAAAAAGAAAGTCGGCCAACACAAGCAAACATAGATGCAATTAGCAACTGGCTGATGGTCTTTGCCCACCCCATGGAAAAAGCAGTTAAGCCATCACGTTTTCCATATCAGGAAAGATTATTAAAGCGCCGACTAGAGCTCGATTTAAAGAAAGCCGATACCAGCCCAGTCATCATTGATCTTCCCAACAAGAATTCAAGTCATGTCAGTTATGCAGCAATTGAAGCCAGCATCAGTAGTTTTGAATTATTAACGCTAGCAAGAAAACTGGTGGCGGCTCATTCATCTATTAACCCGGCTCAATTAGGTTTGTTTGTTTACGGATTTAATAAAATAGAGTCAGAGCGCATTGCTGAGGCGTTAATTTCTGCCGCATTGGCAGCGGCAGCTGAGATGCCAAAATTTAAGAGTGAAAAGAAAACAGTATCACGCTTATCAAAATTATCATTGTTTGGTGTGCGAGCGACTCATGGATTTAAACAAAGCTTTGCGGTCGCGGACGGAAATGCTTTGACGCGTAGTCTTAGCATCCTGCCCCCGAATAAATTAACGCCAACAGAGTATCTGAAAAAAGTAAAAGAATTAGCGCGCGAGAATAAATGGAAACTCGAATTTTATGATGAATCGATATTAAAAAAGAAAAAGGCAGGAGCATTTCTTGCGGTTTCACAAGGTAGTCCAAAAGCTGATTCCGGTATTGTCCGATTGCGCTATACACCAACAAAACCAGCAAAAGGAAAGAAGGTGTTTCTTGTCGGCAAAGGCATCTGTTATGACACTGGAGGTGTGAACTTAAAGCCGGCTAATTATATGTATGGCATGCATGAAGATATGCAGGGCAGTGCGGTTGCTTTGGGTACCTTGTTAGCTTTAACGAAAATGAATTTTAATAGGCCTGTTGAATGCTGGATGGCATTAGCAATGAACCATATTGGACCTAAAGCCTATAAACCAAATGATGTTATCACTGCTTCAGATGGTACAACGATTGAAATTATTCATACCGATGCTGAAGGTCGCATGGTGCTATCCGATACATTGGCTTTAGCATCCAAAGAGAAGCCATCTTTGATCCTGGATTATGCAACCTTGACAGGTGCATGCATGTATTCGATTGGAACGTCTTATAGTGGTGTGTTTACTAATAAAAAAGAATGGCATGCCGGTTTGATCAAAGCCGGAGAAGATTCAGGGGAGCGAGTTTGGCCATTTCCATTGGATGAAGACTTTGATGAGATGATCAATAGTGATATTGCCGATGTAAAACAATGTTCACAGGAAAGTGGCGTTGACCATATTCTTGCATCGCGATTCTTGCAACGTTTTGTTAAAAACGATACGCCCTGGATACACATGGATTTATCAAGCAGTAGCAAAAAAGGCGGTTTGGCTCACATACCAACAGACACAATTGGTTTTGGTGTGCGCTATAGCGTTAATTTGTTGATGAATGATTATTTGAAATAATCATATATAAGGAAGTAGGCAGCATGTTCAAAAAAATCAGGGTCTTGATACTCTTGTATATCTTGTTGATGGTTGCTGTAGCTGGCTGGTTAGCAAAAGCAAGAAGCACTGATTGGGACAAATCACTCAATGTTACTGTCTATGCTATCAATGGGGATGGTAGTGATGTAAGTCAAAAGTATATTGATGAAATACAAAAAAGTGACTTCAATGATATAGAGGAATTTTTTGAGAAAGAGGGCAAGACCTATAAGTTGAACTTAAAAAAACCAGTCGATGTATCATTTGCAGGAGAATTAAAGTCCAAACCACCCATGCCACCGCGTAATGCTTCGCCCCTATCTATTATATTTTGGAGCTTAAAACTACGCTATTGGGCATGGCAGAATGATAATTACCCCTATCCTGAAGACGTGCAAATATTTGTGCTTTATTTTGACCCCGCCAAGACACCAACTGTTGCACATTCACTAGGATTACAAAAAGGTTTAATCGGTGTCGTTAATGCGTTTGCTAATAAGAAAATGAAAAAAGAAAATCATGTGATCATTGCGCATGAGTTATTGCATACCGTTGGTGCTATTGATAAATATGCCCCGTCTACTAATCAGCCGCTTTATCCAACTGGATATGCTGACCCTGAACAGGATCCCTTATTCCCACAAAAGAAAGCAGAAATTATGGCAGGTCGAATTGCAATCAATGAGAACAAGGCGGAACAACCGCAAATGTTGAAACAAGTAGTTCTTGGTGAAACTACTGCAATCGAAATTAACTGGTTACAATTAGAATAAGTTATTCTTTGTATTTTAAATAACAAGCAATGTGTGATTCACCGTCTTCTTCATATTGCTCCATTTGTCCGAGTGTGTAGGGCAAAGAATCATTTTGTTGCGGGTTAAAAATAATATCTACCAACTTTTTATATTTTTCATCAAAAGGGTAAGTATTAAAAAGTAGCTCACTCATTTTTGATGCTGTGTCACAAACTTTATCGGTGTCTATATATTGGGTTAATTCAGTCGTAAATAACATTTCTTTTCGATAGCCATTATCAACATGAATAGTATTTAATTTAAAAAGACCATTCATTAATACTGATTCTTTTATTACTGGTGTTCGATGTTGCCACTTGGCATAAAGGTAATAAATTCCGCTTAAGCTGGATATTGACAGGAGCATGACCATGGTGACTGTTAATGCTGGGTTTTCTTTATAGTTAGGTGGGGCAATAATGAGGCTGAATAATAATGCAATAAATAAGTCGACCGTTGGAAAAAGTGCAAACGGGATTTGCTCAATAACACCGTAAAGCAAGACCAGAATCAATCCGACACAGATTATTCTAAAACGATTAATCTGCTTTGTATTCCAATGCGGAACCAGCAATAAAGGGATACTGATTAAGAGAAGCGAGGGCCAATGTGACAATCCCCATATCCCAATGGGCGTGCCGTATTCTAAAAAGACATTGCCGCCGCCCCATAATGATGGATATCTCAACCAAACCGCACAATAACCCGCAAGTAGATTAACGCTGATGAAGTAGGTAAGAAACAGTAGTAGTTTTACCGGGGTTTTCCTGAAAAATGCTTTATATGTTGCTGAATTCATATTTGTCTAGAATACCGTATCTGCCGTCATATCTGCCAGAATTGGAGGTATATCTTAAGAACTTGCTTAAACAAGCCATAGATCAGTAGAAATCCATCCACTTTTAGGCATCTCTATGTATAATGCCCGCCTTTTCGCAAGAAGGCAGCCTGAATAGTGACCCTAAAACTCCGTAATATCGCAATTATCGCCCATGTAGACCACGGTAAAACTACCCTGGTCGATAAGCTTTTACAGCAATCCGGTACATTTGATGAACGATCCTCCCCAACCGAACGGGTGATGGATTCTAATGAATTGGAAAAAGAACGTGGTATTACTATTCTCTCAAAGAATACAGCCATAAATTGGAATGGTTACCGTATCAATATTGTCGATACGCCTGGACACGCCGATTTTGGTGGTGAGGTAGAACGCGTTCTTTCTATGGTCGATTCGGTCTTATTATTAGTTGATGCTGTTGATGGTCCGATGCCGCAAACGCGCTTTGTCACTCAAAAGGCCTTTGCAATGGGTTTTAAACCCATCGTCGTTATTAACAAAATTGATCGCGATGGTGCGCGTGCGCACTGGGTATTGGATCAAACTTTTGATTTGTTCGATAAACTTGGCGCTTCTGATGAACAATTGGATTTCCCTGTCATCTATGCTTCTGCGCTTGGTGGTTATGCCGGTCTTGAAGAAGATGTTCGTGAAGGCGATATGACGCCATTATTTGAAACTATTGTTAATGAAGTCTCTTCTCCCGAAGTAGATGAAGAGGGACCATTGCAAATGCAGGTCTCAACTCTCGATTACAATAGTTATGTCGGTATTATCGGAGTTGGCAGAATTAAACGCGGTACTATAAAAGGTAATATGCCAGTTTCGTTACTTGATATTGATGGCAAAACGCGCAAGGGAAAAATATCACAAGTCTATAGTTTTCATGGTCTTGATCGTATTGAAGTCGATTCGGCTTCAGCGGGTGATATTGTTGCCATAGCAGGGCTTGATCCGCTAAGCATTTCAGAGACGATTTGTGATCCAGATAATGTTGAAGCCTTGCCATCGTTAACGGTAGATGAACCTACAATTAGCATGACCTTCCAACCCAATACCTCACCATTCGCAGGTAAAGAAGGAAAATATGTTACCAGTCGTAATATATGGGATCGACTACAACAGGAATTAAAACACAACGTTGCTTTGAGAGTAGAAACTACAGAAGATGCTGATAAATATCGTGTTTCTGGACGAGGTGAATTACATCTATCTATCTTGATTGAAACTATGCGTCGTGAAGGTTTTGAACTTGCCGTAGGTCGCCCACAAGTCATTGTGCATGATCTAGGTGATCATAAAGAAGAGCCGTATGAACAACTGACTGTTGATATTGAAGCCGATCATCAAGGTGCCGTCATGGAAAAACTTGGTGAACGCCGAGCCGATCTAAAAAATATTGCACCTGATGGTAAGGGCAGAGTACGGCTGGAATACATTATTCCTGCGCGTGGATTGATTGGATTTCGTAGTGAATTTCTTACACTGACGTCTGGCACCGGTTTGCTTTATAACGTATTCGACCATTATGGTGTTTATGTCCCGGTCAGTATTGGCCAGCGTAATAACGGCGTCTTAATCTCTAATGGCCAAGGTAAGGCAGCGGGATATTCCTTATTTACTTTGCAAGAACGCGGAAAATTATTTCTTGGTCATGCTGAAGATATTTATGAAGGCATGGTCGTGGGTATTCATTCTCGAGACAACGATCTAGTTGTAAACCCGTTAAAGGGTAAACAATTAACCAATGTTCGTGCATCAGGCACGGATGAGAATATTGTCCTGACGCCACCTATCAGAATGACGCTGGAACAGGCATTGGAGTTTATCGATGATGACGAACTGGTTGAAGTAACACCCAAAACAATTCGTATCCGTAAAAGATATTTAAAAGAACATGAAAGAAAGACAGCTTCAAGAAAAGCAGGATAAATATTCTTAAGATCTACAAATAAAGTCAAAATAAAAACCGAACTAGAGTATTTCTCGTTCGGTTTTTTTATACCTGGTATATAAGTTGATATCCGTTATGTAGTAGTTTTAATTATCCACTTCCATTTTCCGCCACCTCAACAAAACCCATGTCTTCCATAATGCTATAGCTGGCAGGGAGTACAAGTAGCGTGAGAAAAGTTGACGTCATGATGCCGAAGACAACACTGACGACTAAAGGAATTAACACTTGAGCTTGTAAGCTGGTTTCTAACAATAAGGGGAACATTCCAGCGACAGTTGTAATAGACGTTAGGAAGATTGCTCGGAAACGGTCTCTTACTGCTTTACCAGCTGCATCATGTAATGTCATCCCTTCTCGGATGCCTATTTTTACGTATTCAACTAATAGAATTGAATCGTTCACGACAATACCAGCTAATGAAACAAAGCCAATCATACTTGGTAAAGTAAGAGGCAGTCCCATTAGCAGGTGCCCCCAAATAACACCAATGAGTGCTAGGGGAATATTAATCAAGACAACTATGGGCTCTAGGTAATTTCGAAAGGTCAAACTCAGTAATAAAAATACACCGGCAATACCTGCGATGAATCCACTTAGTACAGACAAATTAGTCTCGTTAGAATTTTTTACTTCACCTTCAAGACTGAAGACTAGACCAGGGTTATCTTTTAGTAATTGTGGCAAGAAGCGCTTCTTAGTGTCGTTGATGACATCATTGGTATTGATTATTTTGCTATCAATGTCACCAGAAATGGTTACGGTACGTTTATGATTGATACGAACTACTCGTGAAAACTCACGCACTTCATTTATTTCAGCGATTGATGATAAGGGAATGACATCTCCTTGCTTGGAAATAATAGGAAGACTTTCAAAATCACTCAAGGCATTTTGTGGTTCACTATCAAGTATGGCATTAACCTCATAAGCTTCACGCCCCTGATATATGTCACTGACTTTAGTGCCCTGATAGGCGGCTCTTAATTGTTGAGAGATTAGTTGTCCATCAACACCTGAGTTTAATGCGCCAGGATATAGTTTAATACTGAACTGAGGTTTTCCTGGTCGTAGGTCATCCATAATATTTGAAACTCCCGGATAACCATTCAACCAGTTTTGAAGTTCCCATGACGCTTTTGAAAGTTGGGGAAGGTCCTGCCCTTGCAAGCGTATTGATATCGCTTGCCCTGCCGGTCCGAAAGACGGTTCTTTATATTGAATAGATATTGCGTCGGCAACGGAGGGGGTAGTTTCTAACCATAAGCGTCTTAAAGTATGGAGAGAGTTATTGCGAGTTTCAGCATCAAGTAGATCAAGACTAATGGTTGCCAGATGTGCGCCTTCTTCTCCGGCATCAGCATTGTTGCTGTATGACACCTGAATATTTTTAACTAACTTGCCTTCATCTTCTGTTGGCAGTTTCGCGATAGATTTATCTAAACTATCAAGCAGTATTTGTACGACATCTTCTGTCCGTGAGAAAGGCGTACCCTGCGGCATGATAATACGAGCATCAAGTATATTGCCTTCCAGATCGGGAAACGCTTTGAATTTTACGAAACCTGCTGGGATAAAACTAAAGGTAATAAAAAATAGTGCAATGGTGCTACCGACAACGGCATAACGAAAATGAATCGCCATATCCGCAAGATTACCAACACGATCACGCAAGCGTTCGAAGCTTGTTTCAAAACGTTTTCGCCACTCTGCCTTTTCTTGTTTATGATGTGCTTCAAGTGAATGTTTAAGATGATGAGGTAAAATGAGGAAGGCTTCAATTAGGCTGATGGTAAGCACGCTAAGTAATACTATCGGTAATACACCCATAATTTGTCCCATATCACCTTTCAGAAATAAGAGACTGCCAAACAAAATTGCTGAAGTAGTAAATGATGAAAACACACCGCGAGCGACTTTATGTATGCCCTGGATGGAAGCCTCTAATGGACTTTTCCCTTTGCGATATTCTGATTCAATACTTTCAGATATAACGATAGCATCATCCATCAAAATACCAATTGCCATTAATAAAGCCACCATCGATATCATATTAATACTGATACCAAAGACACTCATCATTACCAATCCACCAACAAATGAGATAGGTAAACCCAGAGCAACCCAGAAGGTGTAACGCCAGTTAAAAAACAGAAATAAAGAAAGTGTGGCAAGTATCAAACCTTGCCAGCCATTTTTTAGTAACAAACTTAGTCTATCTTGTACTATCGATGCAGTGTCTTGCGTAATCACCAATCGAGTTGATTCAGGTAAACGTTCATTTTCTATCTCGACAAAATTCTTAACAGCATTAAAGATAGTCAGGGTATCATCGGTTATATTTTTACTAATCTTTAACGTTGCTGCAGGTTTGCCATTAAGATCCGTACGCATTTCTTCGTCAGTGAAATCATTTATAATTCGCGCTATTTCACCTAATCGAATTTGTGCGCCGTTCTCATTTTCCAGAATTATTAAATCTGCAAGTTCATCTGTGGTTCGACGCTCATTGATGAATCGGATCTGATACGAACGTTCATCAGTATCCATCGTTCCGGCAGGCATATCTATGGACTGGCTTCTGATTCGATTAGCGATATCTTCAATACTTAATTGATACTGACGTAAAGTTTCAGGTTTGACTAAGACGCTGAGTTCATGAGTAGAGAAACCCGAGACGGTAACAATTGGAATTTCAGGTAAGGTCAATAGCTGATCACGATAATACTCAGCCAATGCTTTTAATTCTGGTTGAGCCAAATCTGCATTAATTGCAATACTGACTACAGGTTTGGTTCGCCCTAATTCTTTGATGACGGGTTCTTCCGTATTGTCAGGAAAATCGGTAATGCTATCGACCGCTGAATTAACGTCTTCCAAAAATTTCTGAAGATTGCCAGCTTCCTGCATATCTAGTGTCATGCTGCCGACATTGTCGCGTGCCTCGCAACGTTGTTCTTCCAAAAAACTAATACCATCGGTTGCATCTTCCAGACGATTACATATTCCTTCTTCTACTTCATTGGTACTGGCGCCGGGATATACAACTGTGATTTTAACCTGATTAGTATCGACTTCAGGAAAGGTTTCCTTGGTAAGTGTGGGTAAAACGATTAACCCGGCCAGCAAAATAACAAACATTAAAATGTTTGCCGCGGTCTGGTGGCTGGCGAAATAGCGAACCATGATTATTCTTTTTCGCTAGCGCGATTAATGAGTTCGGTCTGATATGCAGTAGCAACAATCGGTGACAGAGGCATGCCTTCAATAACGGGAACCAAATCACTAATAATAATTTTCTCCCCTTCCTCTAAGCCACTACGGATAACGGCGAGATCACCTTGTTGTTGCTGTATTTCGACAGACTTGATCTGCATACGTTTATCTTTATCGACAATATAGACACGGCCATGGTGAATTGCTTTACGAGGAATAACAATTGCCTCACGAATTGGCGCATAAAATTCTACTGCTGTGAATGCGCCTTTGAGTAGAGGTGGTCTGCGCCCAGGGATGATTTTCTCGTAGGGACGGTCTACACCAACAACAATACCTAATGTACGGCGAATAGGATCAATAGATTCACTGATACGCAAAACCTCGGCATCCCAGATTGCATCTGGTAAGTTACCAACCAGTTTAACCCGCGCTGTAAGGTTGAGTCTGCTAAGTACGTCTTTAGTAATACCCATAGTTGCTTTGTCAAAAGATTGTCCAGCAAGATGGTTAACAAGTGAACGCATATGCATAATGGGCACCTGTGCATTAATCTCAACACCATTGATATCCTGAGCTTCAAACAGGCTTGACCCTACGCTAACAAATTGGTCTTTTTCTATAGATACTTCACTGATGCGAGCAGTAAAGGGCAAGATAAGTTCAGTACGACCAAGTGTCGTTTTTTGGCTTTTCATTTGTTCTTCGGTGCGGGTAGTTTGTGCTAAAACAGATTCTTTACGGCTGGCGTATGTATTTAGCTGACCTTGCAGATCGGATACCTGTTGCCTAAGTTGAATGACTTTCTGTTCTTCAGCATCCAGTGTCGAGCGAGCAATTAATTTACGATCCCAAATCGTGCGAATACGTTCTAGTTCTTTTTCACCTACTTCTAAATTATCTTTTGCCAGTTGTAAAGAACGCTTAGTGGTTTGTTGCTCAATTTGGAGTTGTTTTAGTGAGGATTGATTGCCAGCCAGATCTGCCACTGTTTGTTTTAATACTACTTCATAATCTTCAGGGTCAATCCGCACAACGACAGTGCCCGCAGTAATAGTATTACCCCGATTAAGATCCGGATGCATATAACTAATCTTGCCGCTAACTTCAGCTAATGTATTCAGCGTTACTGTCGGCTCTACATTTCCATAAGCAACGACCTTGGTTCTAAATGGGATGATCTTTGTCTCTATAACATCAACACTCTTACTGGGCATCTCAGCGTCAATATGTTCCGGCGCAGCGCGTCCCTTGACCAAAAACATTACAACAAGCATGCCGAGTCCAATAAACACAAAAAGGACATAGGGTTTTTCCAGATATTTTTTCATAGCAAAATTACTTGTTGGTTTTAGTTTTTTCAGTAAATCTAATTTAACACAAGTTTTGAATTAGCCAACATCAAGATAATTTAAATATTTCAGGATAAACGTCCACTCTTGTGGTATGCGAAGATAAATAAGGCCGAACTGAGGTATTTACAGTTCGACCTTATTAGGTTTATTTTAGTATCTGGCTAGCGCAGAGTATTCTAATGTTGTGCTGCTTTCTGCTGGTACTTCAATATGCCATTCGGCTGTGCCTGCCGCTACTTTTTTAAAGGGATGGCTTTGTTTCAACATCTTCCAGTCTCCGGGGATAGGTTCGCGAATAACAACTGTCACGGCCTCTGATTTTGCATTTTTAAGTTTTATTTCATATGCGCTTTCATAAGCATGATTATATTTTCCATAGGCATTACGTTTTTCAAAGTTAGTCTGTTTTTTATCGGCAGTAATATCAAATGCGTCACCTAATTTTAAGCGTACGTCTTCATTCTTTGGTGTGTGATCAATCTTATCTTCACCAATGAATTGCGCATTTCCAGCTTTGTCTTTTTTATAAACTCGTACGATACCTTTGGGTAGCGGCAAACCTAAACCAGACTTCTCTTTGTTTTTAAATTCGACATAAACGCCGACCTTCAGTTTTTGACCAATATTGCCGTAACTGCTTTGGTAGTAATAGGGTGCGCCCTGTAAAAGGAATTCTTTATTTACCGGTACTTGTGTTGCAGTTAATAGTGAGACCTGCTTGGTTTGGTTGTCGGACAGTGTAGTCGGACGGTTCAAACTGTAGAGGTGGTATTCAAAGAGGCTTTCTTCGGACATGCTATCTTCAGCGACTGCTGATTTCATTGCCATTACCTGTCGGCCTTCAAGGCGTTGCCTGAAGTCTTGTCTAACAATGTTTACATCACCCGCAACTAATTGAAGTTTGGCATTGTTATATGTCGTGCCGCTTTTATTATTTAAGGTAACCCAACCCATTAAATCTAATTTAGTATCATCTGCGTTCAGTTCTGCTACATAGTCTGCCTTCCAGGATAAGCCGGAAGTAAGATAACTGAGTTCCACCTCTTGTGGTTCAGCAGACGGGCTATTTAATTGTAATACTAGGGTAGGTTGGTCGCGAAGGTTCTCAGGTACTTTATCGAAGATATAACGTCCACGTGGATTGGTCTCTATACGATCGCCTATCTTCACAACGACCCCCTGGTTTGTACTTAACACCAATGCCTGTTCAATTATTTCTTCTCCCGTCACTGGATTCATCGTTGCAATACTTACATTTTTACCAACATATTTTTCCAATAATTTTTGTGGCGTCAGTAAATCAAAGTCAAAGTTTTGTTCAAGGATATTGAATCCATTTATATTATTCAGGCTTCTTAAGAGCGAGGTTTCAGGGCGCATCTTGGCGCTGACACCGCGAAAAGCAAGGAGGTTAAGGCCGTTATCCAGAGTGATAGTGCGCTGATCTTTAATAAGCGCCAGATTCTCATTATAAATGGTAACAGCAACCGACTTTTGATCTTCGAGCGAAGTCTTTTTCTCTTGTGAGGCTGCATGCGAGATTGTTGTACTCATAACCAATAACGCGATGCTTGTTTTCTTAATGATTGCTTTCATTAAAGATAATTTCATAGGGGCTCTCCTTTAGTTAATTAAAGTATATTTAATACTTACCGTTTTAAACGTATGAAAACCCGTCTCGGGTTATTTAATTGAAATAAATAATATATTTAAGACTTGTCCGCTTGTGATTGGTTTGGAATACAAATGATAACACTCTCTCCATAAGGATCGCTGCTCTTGAGCATCCACGCACTCCATCCTTGAAGCTAAAATAGCTTTATGTTAATTCGTAATATGGGTCTTAGAAAAACGCCATTGTTCTTACCTCAATGCTTTCTCTGGTAGGAGCATCAGGTGGAGAGGTCGGGTCTTCAAATGCGCTATGTCCCATAGAGCTAGAGAGACCGGGTTCGCTTTCATAAGTCTTGAGGAGTAGGGCTTGTTCAGGTGACATTTTTGGAAAGTAGATCCAGCGGTGTGAAGGTGAGTAGCGCATTACGTATATTTCACCCGTACGATCACTGTATTTAAGTTCCATTATCAACTTGTCTTCTTCAACGGCGGTAGTGTCATCACACATAGCCAAGGGAAATTCTTCAACAGCTCGGTACAGCGGCTTCCATACGTTAAAGAATGCCACCCTGTGTTTTAATAGTTGCTCGGCTGCATCAGGCAATATTTCTCTTACGCGTTGAGGTCCTGATTTTGGTGTGTAATCACTATGTGCCAATTGGACCGTTGGCCGTTGCACATCAGTTTGATCCTTTAAATCTTCTGACATAGGCTTACGAATGGTGTGATCAAATACTTCAACCCTGTTTGCCCCTGTGTGCTGTTTCACAAATTCAACAATCACTGGATAAAATAGTTTCTTAATGGCAGCGTTATCATCAAACTGGTCAAAACTATTGCTAATGGGCTTTAATTCAAAGCCTTCGCGATTAAGTGAAAACTCATCCACTCTTGACCATCCATTCAAGATCTTAACTTCGTGGGCGTCAGTGCCCGGTGGGTTCAGTTTAATAGAGGGATCGGGTTCATAAAAGTAATAGTCAAGCGGACTACCATTATCTAAAGAGTAGTTTATGGTTGATGTGACAAATTCTTCTTTATCTATGCTCATTGTTTATGGAGGATATTACTGTTGTGCAGATAAAAAAAGCGGAATCGAAAGTAAATTCGATCCCGCCCGGTAGTAACATCATTTCAATAAAAACTAAATAACAGCGTTTCAGTCTTTAATGAATGTTTGAATTACTCTTCTTTTAAATAGTCGTGTAATACTGACCCATAAGGAAGGTCATACCCACCTTCGAAATACCAACCGCCAATTACTTCTTCTACCTTGAATAATCCCAATGGATCAGCAGGTGAACTATTAAATTCAACAGTAGCTGGGCCTTTGTCGAGTTTAGTACATTGAAAATTAACCAGTTCCATTAGCGTTAGTTGTGCAACATCTGGTTTAGCACCTTCCACTACTGATGGGATCAATTTGTAGTTAATGAATGGCAGTGCAAGTTGAGCAACCAATGGATCGATTGGATCTGTTGGCAGTGATACGCGTGGGCTGATAGCCACTTTAAAGATTTCGTGCCCGCCTCGTTCCACAGAACGCGTCAAGACATCTTCTTGTTCAGTAAAATGGACGCGTGCCAATTTCTTAGGATAGCCATAGATCTCACGACCTGCCGCAATCGGGCTATCGTTGTCTAGATAAAGGTGCGCATTATAGTTACCAGCAACCATGCCATCTTTACCAGGATATTCGACCGGGATGGTCAAGAACATTTCTCGGTAATGACAAAAACCGGTGGTACGTGGTAAGTGGTTAACCCATGCGTAGATATAAAGATCTGAATTATATACCAGGGGTTTAGGCACAACTTTTTCCATTACTTCTTTAGTTGTACGAAATACACATAAAATTGTGTTGGTGCTTATATATTTATACGTCGGACCCTCATAAAGAGGTGCTGTAATAGGGATGCTATATCCTTCGGGTATCGGCATGAGAAAAATACTCCTAGTTTTTAAGTTCTTAATGAGGGTTTAATTTAATATGAATTTATTGTCGACAATTTATTCATTATTATGAGTTTAAAATGCATTTAATCGAAAATACACTTATATATTGTCGACAATCCATGTATTTTGCTATATTCCAGACTAAAGTCAAGAGCTATAACTGAATATATTATCTGGGACTATTTAATCGAGTCAATAAACCGCAGAGGCATCTTGTGGCCTCCAAATATCCTGTGCCGCATTTTGGTAATTGAATTCAGGGGTATCAAAGATTAACTTAAGAAATTGCTTTATAAACAACATTACAAAACTACTTCGGCTTTTAGTTTTGGATATGATTTAGATGCTGTTGTAGAAGGTGTAATTTCCAGCAATATTAGCTTATACAGGACTGCTTAGGTTTATTGGTTCCCCATAAAAAAGACCGGCTGTTGCCGGTCTTTTTGATTAATATAACTAAAGATTATATTATTTTTTCTTTTCTTCTTCTCTTGCTTTTGTTTCTGTAATAACCACCTCTGCCACATTCTTGGGGCATGAATTGTATTGTAAAAACTCCATTGAAAATTGGCCTCGACCGGAAGTCATCGTACGCAAAGAACCAATGTAACCAAACATCTCACTTAATGGCGCATCAGCTTTAATACGAACACCCGTTGGTCCCGCTTCTTGAGATTTGATCATGCCGCGACGACGATTCAAATCGCCGATCACATCACCAACATGATCTTCCGGTGTAAATACATCAACCTTCATGATTGGTTCCATTAATTGAGGACCGGCCTTAGGCATACTTTGTCGGTAAGCTGCTTTGGCGGCTAATTCAAATGCAATAGCTGAGGAGTCAACCGCATGGAAGGCACCATCCATCAAAGTGACTTTGAAATCGAGACAGGGGAAACCTGCAAGCACACCTTGATCCATGCTCTTCTTGAAACCTCCTTCAATCGCTGGCCAGAATTCTTTTGGCACGTTACCGCCAGTCACTTTTGATTCAAATACGAAACCACTACCTGGTTCACCTGGTTCAATAATGTAGTCGATTTTGCCGTACTGACCTGAACCACCCGATTGTTTCTTATGTGTATAGCTATCTTCTATGGTTTTAGTAACGGTTTCACGATAGGCCACTTGAGGACTACCGACTTCAACTTCAATGCCGTGGGTACGTTTCAATATATCGACTTTAATATCCAGATGTAACTCACCCATGCCTTTGAGGATGGTTTCACCACTGTCTTCATCAGTCTCAACACGGAAAGAAGGATCTTCTTTAATCATCTTACCGATAGCCACACCTAGTTTTTCTGAAGCAGCTTTGTCTATTGGTGAAACGGCAATTGAGATGACCGGATCAGGAAACACCATTGGTTCTAAAGTTGCAGGATTGTTTGGATCACATAAGGTATGGCCGGTCTGAACATTCTTTAAACCAATTGCCGCAACGATGTCGCCTGCTTGTGCACCATCAAGTTCGATACGTTCGTCTGCATGCATTTCCACGATACGACCAATACGTTCAGTTTTTCCGGTAAACGTATTCAGTACTCCCGTTCCTTTTTCTAGTTTCCCAGAATAAATTCGTAGAAAGGTCAGGGCGCCAAAACGGTCATCCATGATCTTGAATGCTAATGCACGCAATGGCCCATCAGCATCGACGGTTGCTACTTTTCCAGTTGGATTGCCTTCCAGATCGACTTCAGGTTGTGGCTTAACTTCAGTTGGATTAGGTAAATAATCAACAACAGCATCTAATACTAATTGGATACATTTATTTTTAAATGCTGAACCGCAATAGGTCGGGAAGAATGAAAGGTTGATAGTTCCTTTACGAATACAAGCCTTGAGTTCTTCTATGGTAGGTTCTTCACCTTCCAAATACTTCTCCATAATGGCATCGTCTTGGTCGACTACAGCTTCAATTAGTTTTTCGCGCCATTCTTCGACCTTGTCGACCATATCTGCTGGCGGTTCTTGAATTTCATAACTTAGTGGGTCGTTTTCGTCTTTCCAGATCCAAGCTTTACGGGTCAGTAGATCGACTGCACCAACGAAATTATCTTCAATACCAATTGGCAAAGTCATTGCCACGGGTGTCGCACCTAAAACATCTTCAACTTGCTGAATCACGCGATAGAAATCTGCGCCGATACGGTCGAGCTTGTTTACGAAAATAATTCGTGCAACTTCAGAATCGTTTGCATAGCGCCAATTAGTCTCAGACTGAGGTTCAACACCTCCAGAACCACAAAATACGCCGATGCCGCCGTCCAATACTTTTAATGAACGGTATACTTCGATAGTAAAATCAACGTGTCCTGGGGTATCGATAATATTCATTCGATGGTCATTCCAGAAACAACTGGTTGCAGCAGACTGAATGGTAATGCCGCGCTCCTGTTCTTGCTCCATGAAGTCAGTGGTGGCATCACCATCATGTACTTCACCGGTTTTATGAATCTTGCCCGTCAGTTTCAGGATTCGTTCTGAGGTCGTGGTTTTACCTGCGTCCACATGCGCGAAGATACCTATGTTTCTATACTTCGATAAGTCAGCCATTGTTCTACTCTATAAAGTTAAATTAATTAATGAAATCGATTATTGTCCCTGCGCCTAGTTTCAGGAAACTGCGCTACCCAAATACCCACATCTTTTTGAATTATCACTGAGATGACCGCATGAGGTGTAAACTGGCGGGCGGAGTATAAACCAGATTGTCTAAATATGTGAAATCAAGTGTCATTTCTGCACAAAATATTGCAAATATGGCATAAATTTCGGAAATTTGACTCGAATCGGACACCTTATATATACAAGATTACGAATTCCAAACTTTAGGATCAGCTAAACTCGACGTATAATCAGCTTAATGCACGATATACCAAACCGAATTGCCGACGTTTTATTAGAAGTCGAGGCTAACCTACGTACCCACGGAAAGTGGGATAAGTACAAGCCTGATGCTAGTGATCTCGATAGCACGATCCCTTTTTGTATGGATACACTTAAATTTGAGCAATGGTTGCAGTGGATATTTTTGCCGAGGATGAAAGATACCATCGAACAGACCAAACCGTTGCCGGCACAAAGCGGGATATATGAATATGCAGAAGAATGCCTGCATAAAGATGACCCATCGACAAATACTCTGCTAAAACAGCTTAAGACATTTGATGATTTAATCAGTATTCAAGCGGGTGTGCTAAGACACTAGAATCATTCGTAGGCATTGATTGTATTCATAACAGCTCATATAACTCTAATTACTAATAATGGTTCATGGATAAGCTAGATAAAGTTGTTGCAGAATCCAAGCGGAATGCCGAATCAAGAGGACATGGTTATCGCGAGAAGGCGCTAAAACTGTATCCTTGGGTCTGTGGTAAATGTAAGCGAGAATTTACTAGAGAAAATATCATCGAATTAACCGTTCATCACAAAGATCATAATCACGACAACAATCCAGAAGACGGCAGCAATTGGGAGTTATTGTGCCTCTATTGTCATGATCATGAGCATGCAAAATATTTAGATAGAGATGTGTCGGTGACAAAAGCAAATAACGAACTTGATCGGGAGCATGGTACCGGTAAGCCATTCGCAAATTTAAAGGACTTACTAAAGAATAAATAATAAAGCTCAACGCTCAGCTCATACCGCATTATTTTTCTTCTCAAATGCCATTCTATGCTGATTAATTTTATTCATATTTGTCTCAGCCCATGACTTTACTTGCTCGATTACCGGAACCAAATTATTTCCTAATGGGCTGAGTTTATATTCAACTTTTAGCGGTAATTTATCGGCATATATTGTTCGAATCACTAAACCATCACGTTCCAGTTTTCGTAATGTTTGGGTCAACATTTTTTGCGACACACCTTCACAGAGTCGCTTGAGCTCACCAAAACGTAAAACCTTTTGTTTGCTTAACGCACAAACTATCAGGCACACCCATTTCTCGCTGATTAAAACAAGGACTTCTCTGGACGAACATTTTGCTGCAAAAACATTGGCTTTTAATTTAGTCATTAATCACTCTTGCTGGTTACTTATAGGAACCTAGTTTACAAAATAAACCATATGAATTATAGTGTTCAGACTCGTTATGTGCAACAGATAAACTGACAGGCTGTTAAATGGAAATTGTTATTTCTGTTCATACAGTATAAAAATAGTGTTCTCTATAAAAAATGTACACATGAGTTACCACAAATCATCATTCAAATTAATAGGAGTTATTTCTAATGCCCAGGATTGTTCGTTTTCATGAATTAGGTCAGCCCGATGTTCTTAAGCTGGAGGAGTTGCCATTAGTAGCGCCGGGAGAAGCTGAGGTTCGTGTAAAGGTTGAGGCGATTGGATTGAACCGTGCTGAAGTAGTCTTTCGTAAAGGACAATATATAGAAACTCCGACATTACCTTCTCAACTAGGTTATGAAGCTGCGGGAATTGTTGATGCGGTTGGAACCGGTGTGACTGATTTTAAAGTTGGGGATCGTGTGAGCAGCATTCCATCTTTCTCGATGGTTGATTATGGCGTCTATGGCGAATCTGCGATTTTGCCTGTGACTGCAGTCGCACATTATCCCGATAAGCTTTCTGCGGCTGAGGGTGCAGCGATCTGGATGCAGTACATAACGGCATATGGCGCTTTGATTGAATATGGAAAAATGAAAAAAGATGATGTTGTCTTGATAACTGCAGCGAGTAGTAGTGTTGGTTTAGCGGCAATTCAGCTTACTAAAGCAATAGGTGGATTGGCGATTGCGACGACACGTGGTGCAGACAAAAAATCATTTCTCCTTGATGCGGGTGCTGATCACGTTATCGTGACCGATGAAGAAAATATAGCAGAAAAGGTGATGGAGATTACATCAGGAGCAGGGGCAAATTTAACGTTTGATCCTGTTGGTGGACCTACGCTACTTGATCTTGCGGATGCAGCGGCTAAAGGCGCAATTATATATGAATATGGTGCTTTATCGCCTGAACCGACACCTTTTCCTTTGTTTCCAGCACTAGTCAAGGGCTTAACTATCCGAGGGTATACCTTGTTTGAGATTACGCAGTCGCCAGAGCTATGTGAACGCGCCAGAGAATATGTCTTTAATCTACTAGAGTCTGGAGATCTGAAACCGATTATTGATGAGCATCGCTTTAGTCTGGATGAGATTGTCGAGGCACACCGCTTTATGGAAACTAACAAGCAAAAAGGGAAGATCGTGGTGACTGTTTAAGATCGAGTATTGAAGTGTCTTATACATTCAAAAAAAATATTGAGAAGGAAAATTTTTCATGAGTAAAGATAGTGCCTTGTTAAATTCATTTTCTTTAAATGAATCATTAGAATTAAAAAATCGTGTTGTATTGGCACCGTTAACGCGTGCACGTGCTGGTAAAGAGCGAATCCCGAATGAGCTGATGGCTAAGTATTACCGCCAGCGCGCATCAGCAGGATTGATCATTTCAGAGGCAACCGTTGTTTCAGAACAGGGTATTGGTTGGATCGATTCGCCCGGCATGTATAACGATGAACAGCAGCAGGGATGGCAACAGGTTGTTGATGAGGTTCATGCAGAAGGTGGTCTGATATTTTTACAATTGTGGCATTGTGGCCGTGCATCACATAGCAGTTTTCATAATGGTGAACTACCTGTTTCAGCGTCCGCTATCAAATTGAATGGTGATGAGATCCATACGCCAAAGGGTAAAGAAGACTATGAAACGCCACGTGCGCTCACCATTGAAGAGATAGAGCAAACGATACTGGACTATAGGAATGCAGCGAAGCGTGCGATGCAGGCCGGTTTTGATGGTGTTGAGGTCCATAGTGCGAATGGTTATCTGCTCGACCAGTTTATACAGTCGCGTACCAATCAGCGTAGCGATGAATACGGTGGCAGTATCGAAAAAAGATATCGTGTGTTAGATGAAGTGATTAAGGCTGTTACTGAGGAGGTTCCAGCAGAACGCGTCGGGGTCCGTTTGGCACCTAACGGCGTGTTTAATGATATGGGTTCACCAGATTATCGAGAGTCGTTTACTTATGTCGCGCAACAGTTAAACCAGTATGGCCTGGCCTATCTACATGTCATGGATGGTCTGGCATTCGGTTTTCATGAACTGGGTGAGCCGATGACGCTGGATGAATTTCGTCAGGTCTTTGATGGTCCGTTAATGGGCAATTGTGGTTATACACAAGAGACTGGGGAACAAGCCATTACGGACGGCAATGCTGACCTTATCGCCCATGGACGGCCTTATATCAGTAATCCGGATCTGGTAGAGCGGTTTAGTAATGATTGGCCTTTAGCACCTGAGGCAGATGTGGAATTATGGTGGACACCTAGGGAAGATGGTTTAGCTGATTTCCCGACTTATGAAGCCGCTTAGTTACTTTGGACTGAGAAGAGCTTAATTGCTCCATAGTTTTTCGACTGCTTGCTCCAAGCGCAGTTCTACCACCTACGTCCA
>Ga0209630_10000368_pt1 | contig 51767 bp, 55 predicted proteins | sample COG_01_FD_184745 | JGI IMG/M metagenome (GOLD analysis project Ga0209630, IMG submission 184745) | Pelagic Microbial community sample from North Sea - COGITO 998_met_01 (SPAdes) (version 2) | ecosystem: Environmental > Aquatic > Marine > Neritic zone/Coastal water | place: Helgoland, sampling...
TCCGATCTCGACGGCGTAGAGCAGGAGGAATGCCTGTGGCGCATGTTCGGCGGGCCAGTGGCGCGCCGCCTCGCGCAGCTTCGCGAAGACGATGCCGCGTTCGTAGGGGTCTATATGGGTGTAGAGGTGGCGTGCGAGCGGAATGCCGGGAGCTATCTCGACGCGCTCGGCCGCGCTGCGCAGCCGTCCGAACTCCAGCGCCATCGACGCCTCACGAGGTTCTCCCCTACCCAGCGGCTCGACAACGTTGACCTGAGCCATTTCCATTAGCTGCCAGAGCAGGCGCGCAAGGCGCGGTATCGCAACGCCGCGCGTGCGATCATCTGGCTCGTCGTCTTCAGGAAGCTGGGCGAGCTTCTCAGGCGCGAGCCGGTGCGCGGAGAAGAGACCGTCTGGCTCGTTGATGGTGCGCGGCGTCGCGGTCGCCTTCTCGCGGATGCGGGGAGGTGCCTGTTCGCGAAAGAACGGGCAGTCGACATGGTGCTCCGGTCGCCGCTGCCGGATGCTCGTAAGGCGCCTGAGGTAGTATGTCTCGGCCTCAGACAGATAGGCTGGCGATAGCAGTGGTGGGTCAGCCGCGTCCCCGAGGCAGTCGCATGCGATCCACTGATGATGATCGCGCGCTTTGACCACCATGATGACCGAAGCCCGATGATCGCTGTCTTCGCCATCGCCGCTGTACCAGCGCACCAACGCGCGTCGCACGACGTCGGGGACGCCGGTGCGTGACGTAAGCCCTCTGGTGTCGCGCGGTACGAGCCACATGAGCGGGATCATATCGGAAGATCAGAGGGTGAAAAGGTGCCGATGAACACTCGCAAGGTCGCAGATGTTCACGTTACGTTCGGAGGACAGGAGGATTAGGTCATGAAGCTTCAAGATTTCACCGGGCCGATCGATCTCGACCTCACGTTGCGCGACGCCTCGCTCAACCCCGACGTCCGACCGACCCGCCGCGCCATCGCCGCGGCCTCGATCGGTATCGAGCCGGAGGATGCCTACTATTCCGTGCGTGAGCTGCGGGAGGCATGCGAGTGGATCCACGAGGGCGACCCTGCCGGCAAGGCGAAGCTGGCGCAGATGCTCGGCAATCGCTGCGACGATTATCAGCGGTGCATCTACTACAATCTCGCGGGTCGTGGCGTGTGTGTGCTGATCGACGATCTGCTGTGGCTGGAGGCGCTGCTGCTCGGACGGGGACGCGTGGCAGGGTATCTGCATCGCACGAAGGCGCCGAAGCGGATCGCGCCGGCTCCCTACGTGGCGGCCGAGCCCGATGGCCCGGTTGGCCGTTTCGAGGCCGAGTTTGCGATCGGCGCCTCCTGGTCGCACGACCCGGGTCCCGACTACGATCCGATCGATCGTCCAGCAAAGCGCGATCGCCCGGCATAGGGCTGGAGCCTACCAAACAAAAAAAGCGGTCCGGCATCGTCAGCCGGACCGCTTTGTGTAGCGGGTACAGGCATCAGGCCCGCTCGCATGTGAGGCGTTCCCCGCGACGCCATTTCTCGGGATCGATCCAGGCGCCGGCATGGGCGCCGCGCTTGTTGGTCCTCGCATCCTCGTAAGCGCTCATATACCGCCCGGCGCGATCCGGATCGCTCCTGAGATACTTCGTGGCCGGCACCGCCCACCCCTGAGCGATCAGTTGCTCGCCCAGGTCAGAGCCGTTCACACTGACCACGGCAACCGGTCGACCGTAGCTGCTACTGCCAACCAAACGGATCGTCGCCTCCCCCGAGCGGAGCATGCGGGCGGTCGCGTCTTGCGCGAGCTTGCCGCAAGGATAGCAGCCGCTGGAGATCTGGCAGAGTTGCTTCCGCTCGAAGGCGTCCGCCCCTGAGAACCGGAAGTCGATGCTGATGGTGTCGCCGTCCAGCGCGCGGCCTCGTCCGGTGAGATCCTGTGCGGGCTCGTGCCCGGGCTCGGCTGCCCCGCAGGCCGCAAGTGCGACAAGGGCAAGGAGGATCGCCGTCTTCATGCGTAACGCAGCTCGAGCTCGACGTTCGGATCGTCGACGAGCGCCGGGATGACCCGGAAGGGCTGAAGGATATCTCCGGTACGCACGACCGAGACTTGGCGCGCCCCGGCGTCGAACATGCGGGCGGCGACCGCCTGCGCGTTGGCGCGGCTGCATAGATGCGATCGCTTGGGGCTGATCGGAGCGGTGAGGTCATCGTGACGGAGCATGGGATTGATCCTGATGCTGGACGGCTCGGCGATCAACCGAACACCGTCTTGTGGACGCGGGTCTGGGTCGGCGGGGGAACGATGGTCCACGGCATGTCGCGCAAGCCAGAAATACGATAACCCGGAAAATCGGAACCGAGCTTGGCGAGCGCGATCTTTCGGCCGCGCTTGTGAACGACGAAGTCAGTGCCCTCGTGCCCGTCAACGAACTTGATGGGGTGTGGCAGCCGGATGTGCATGCCGTGCTCGAGCGGCCGCTCGGATCGCTGGGCGAGGCGGTCGAGGCAGCGGCGCCGCCAGTTGAGCGCCGAGGCGTTGTCGGTGTCGCCGAGCAGGGAGAGGATACGCTCGGGGCACGCGGCCTCGTTCGGCCCCATCGTCTCGTCCAGTCGGGTAGGGTTGGTGCTGCTCAAAGAGTCAGCCCTGACCCCCCCGCCGAACCGTACGTGCAGCTTTCACTGCATACGGCTCTCCGCTGCGATAATACCATTCATGTTCCGGGTATCGGACAAGCGTCCACGGTGTAGGTCAACATGACACAGGTCGCACAGGACTCTCGTCCTGCGTGACCGCGCAGCCTTCATCTCCGCAGCGAAACCACGTTGTGCAATATCGGCCAACCCTTCGACGTGATGAACCTGACACGGACGGTCCGTCCGCCCGCACGCCGAGCATTGCTTGGCGTTCTGACGATCGACCCAATCCGTCCGTGAATGGGAATAGATTTGAGTCCGCGGTGGGATATCCACCTTGGCCTTATCTACCCACCCACGGTCCAAATACATCAGCTTCCAGACCTTAACCGACCGAGGCTGGCCGTCGACCAAATAGTCGACGCGATATTCCTGCCCCGACCTCATACGGGCGGCAACAGCACGTACGCTACTCTTGTGCTTGCTGGCCATGGTTTTGAACATACTCCAGCGGTGGATGAACTCTAGCCTGTTGAGCTTTTGCTTCACGTCCCTCGCCAAGGCGTAATAATTCGCAAACCCCCGTAGTTCGGCATTATATGCAAGGACGATCTCGACATCGCTACAGCTAAGAAGGATGTTTCGATGCTTGGCCTTCAATACAGCCATGTCACCATACCCCTTCCTTGCGGCAAACCCGAAAACCTTCTCCCAAGGAACGCTGAGTTGCATCACCTCTGACGGAGGCCGACGGCTGAAGTGCTGCGAGCCGCGCTGGCTCCGCACTGTCCATTGACGTCCCGTATAGGTTCGCACCTCGTAACCGAGGAAGGCAGCTCCATCGCTCGCCTTTCGAATACCGCTTTTCTCCTCGGATACGCTCAGTGCCAACTCGGTGGTCAGGAACGACCCAACCTCCGCGAAGATACGTCGTGCATCGTCTTTGCTACCGATCACACCGATAAGGAAATCATCAGCATACCGGCAGTAGCGAAGTCGGCGATATCCGGCGTCCATGGCGTCTCGCGACGGCAAGGTACGCATCTGTTTCGACAAAGCTTTGATCTCGAAGATTAAGACCTCGATCGCTGCCAAGTCAGCGTTATCGCTGGCCTGTAGACGCTTGAGCCGCGCTCGCCTTTTAGCGATGCGTGCTGCCACTCTCCCGTACTCCGGGTTCGTGGCACGGACCTTTCCCTTCTCGAAGGCGGCTATCCGGCCTGCGATGAACTCATCGAGCTCATGCAGGTAGATGTTTGCCAAGATTGGAGACACGATCCCGCCCTGTGGAGTGCCGCTGTAGGTCGGATTATGCGTCCGCCCCTCCATGACGCCCGCCTTCAGCATGTCACCGATCAGGCCAACGAACTTTTCATCGTTGATCCGTTTCCGCAACAGCTTGAGCAGGACGTCATGGTCAATGTTCTCGAAGAACCCAGCGACATCCACGTCAACAAGCCATTTCACGCCCGTCCAGACGGCTTTAACGTGTTCAAGCGCCGTGTGACACGATCTCCTCGGCCGGAACCCATGCGAGGCGTTCGAGAACACCGGCTCATAGATCCTTTCGAGGAGTTGGCGCGCCACCTCCTGGACGAGGCGGTCGTCGCGCGTGGGTATCCCCAGCGGACGCCGCTTACCCTTGCTTTTCGGGATGAATACCCGACGCACTGGTTTCGGTTTGTAGGCTCCAGCCACCACACTGGCGATCAATGGGTCGAGGTCTTCCGGACCGAAGTCCGCGAAGGTCTCGCCATCGACACCCGGCGTCATCGCCCCCCGATTGGAGACGATCTTCTTGAGTCCCTGCTCCCAGAGAAGCCGAGACCCCATCAGACGATGAAGCCCATTTACTCGTTTGCCCGACGCTGCCAGCGTCGGAATGGCCTCCAACCGGGCCATCACAGTTTCAGGTAGCATCAGCACACCCCATGATTTCGGTTGAAGTATCGCAACTGCCGCCCTTCCCCCGGCGGTCTCCGCTTTCGGCCCGGTCGCCCGTTCCTTATGCGGATGCACCGTCTCCCCGACTGGAAAGCTGTCCCAGGCATTACCCCGGGCGTTTGAGTACTATGGCGGCTCCGTACCCATGCAGGTCGGCCGAAGCCGCCTGTTTAGGGCATCCCGTAGTTACACTGATCGGAGATACGACGCGGTTAGGTGTCCCGTTCATCCACTAAACCCCTCGACGAGAGGCGCGCCGGACGGGCTGAGGAGCAAAGAGCCAAGACATGAGACTCTTGCCATCGTCCGGGACTGGCGTGTCAGTCGCTTTCGCCAGCTTCCGCTATATAAAACGCTGCAGACTGGGATTTAAGCAGTGTAGCTTTCACCTTACGCGTCTTGCCCTGACCGGCATCGCTCCTTTACGACTGGAACGCATTCGGCCTTACTCCAAGCATGCTATTGTCCCCTGTCCGTTTCCGGATTTCAGGTCTTTCGAACCCAAGGTTAGCTTGGCGGGCAGAGGTTTCCTCAACTTACCTCATCATTACTGATACTCCTTTCAGCGCCACAACGGCGCACTATCCTTGTAGGCGAAGACGAAGCCGTCCTTTGCGCGGGGGTTCCAGCTGACCAGGCACACGACGGCGATGGTGGGCTCGTCGATGCCGTCGGTGCTGGGCGTGACGGCCGCGTACCAGACCTTGTTTCGCAGGCACGACGAAGCGACGACGCGCAGCGCCCTGCCCTTCCCCTCCGCGTCGCGCCGGTCGTACGTGAATTGCGCGTCGAGATAACTTTTGGGCGTCGAATGAGGGGTCATCGACGACCGTGGCATGCTGAGCCAACCCATGGCGATGTTCCTTGCTTATAGGGGTCGGAGACGGGCCCGATCAGTCCGCCAGGAGCGCCGGCGCCGGCGCTGACGTCGTCAGCCGCAGCTCTCGCTGCAGTCGTTCAGCGAAACGCTCGGTCGCGAGCAGCTCGCGTGCCATGGCGTAGCGGGCACGATCACCCAGATGGTCGTGACGGCCGCGAACACGACGATAGTTGACCTCGTGGCCGGGACCGAGTGCGGTCAGCGAGAGTTGCACGCGCACCTCGTCGGTGTGGAGCGTGATCTCGCCGGATTGAGACGCGTGGCCGCGGTTCGATCGAAGGTCGTAATCGCCCTCGCTCAGTCCGAGTGCGACAGCGAGGCGGTGCAGGGCCGCGCGTCCTTCGACATGGAAAAGATCCTTCGCAGCCGCATCGTAGGCGACGCCCCGGATAGCGAGAGTGGCGAGTGCCGGGTGCTTCTTCAGCTCGGCGATCTTGTCCTCGCAGCGGCGTCGCAGAAGAGAGTCGTCGGATCCGGCTCCGGCGATGTGGCCGAGGTGACGCGCGAGGAGCAGCACGCCGGGATCTGCGTCGAACGGCACGCCGGCGTTGCGACAATCGTCGATCGCGGTGGTGATGGCGTGCAACGCAGCGACGATGGTCGTCAGCGCGCTTGGATCGAGTGCCTGCTGGTGGCGGAAGGCGACGTCGTAGGGCATCGTGGAGGTCTCCCGAGCGCCACATCGCGCTCGAAACCTCGCTCCCCCTTCCCTCTTCTCCCCCGGCTGGATCACGGTGCTCGGAGGTTAATGGCGCTCACGTCGACCGGAACGATCCACGCCCTAGTCGGAAGGCCCCCACGACGGTCCCGCCATCCCAGTGCCCGCCGAGGATCCCACGCCGTGGCACGCTTCCGACGGGGTAGCGTCGCGCCGCGAGCAGTCGGGCTCGTCGCGTGTCGCGGTCGACAGGCGTGTCGGTCATGAAGTGAGTCGCGAAACGAAGGGGAAGCATGGGTCACCTCCTATCGGGCAGCTGCAAGCAATGTCGGCTTCACAGCATGAGGCCAAGCGGGTCGCTGGAATGGGCCGCGGCATCGAAGCCACGATGCCAGGCACCTGCCAGTCGGCTGCCGCGGCGGTAGCAGCACGCGGAATTGCCCATCACCTGGGCGCGCCAGCCCGCCTTCTCTGCCTCCCATTCGGCATTCGGAGGACCGGGCGCCAGTAGGTCGAGGAGATGGTGCGTCACCTCCCGCCGGCCAACTCGTCGGCTGCGATCATGATGGTGATCGCTTCCTCGAGCGCGGCGTCATCGCCATTGACCACGCGCGCTGCGGGCTTTTGACGCTTGATCGCGGAAGCCACGGTTTCGGCCGGTCGGCCCTTGAGCGGGTAGGACCAGACCTTTCCATCCTCGATGACGACGAGGTTCTTGCGGAAGGTGTGCCGGAGCCGCTTGGCTTCCTCGATCCGGGTCATCAGTGCGGCGACCTCGAACTCCAGCGTGTGCTTCAGCACAGTGTCTCCGAAGCGGGTTGGCGCGCGGTTGGCGGCGAGCCACACGTCGACGTCGGCTTCGCTGAGCGAGCCTACCGGATGGAACATGTCGGCCGCGCCATGACCATGGTTGGACGCGAGGAAAGCGCGCTGCCCATCCACCCAGATCTCGGCGCTGTAGCAGGTCGTCTCCTCCGACAGCGCGGCGACGATCTTCAGCTTGCGCAGCTCGATGTGCATGGTCTGGGCTCCTGTGATGACGCGCGGTCATGCCGCGAGCGCTTGCATGTTGCGGGCTTGAGACCCCTCGTCAGCGGCGTCCTTGAGCCACGCGACGGCCTGCTCGGCCTTCGACGCGGCCTTGATGATCGCGCTCGAATCTCCCTTCAGGATGCGCAGCCAGTGATCGATGTAGCTGGCGTGGTTGTCGTGCAGTTCGCCTGGGAGGCCGAGGTCGGCGCAGATGAGGCACTGCCCGATCGAGGCGACGAGCTCCTCGAAAGCGTAGGCTTGATCGCCGAACTTCTTGCCGAACTCGCGATTGAGCCGCGACTGCGCGCCCGAATAATGAACGTATTCGTGGCCGAGGGTGCTGGCGTAATGATCGTCCGACCGGAACATCGTCCGGTGCGGCATCTGGATGTAATCTCCAATCGGCGAGAAAAACGCCTGGTCGCCACCATGCCGCACGGTAGCGGGCAGCGCGTCGAAGAAACCGTCGATAGCGGCACGATGCACGCTTTCGACCCGCGGTTCGGGCGGCGCGGCGACCGGATAATAATAGACCGGCAGGCCGTCGATCTGCTCGACGTTGAAGACGGTGTAGGAGCGAAGGAAGCGGATGTTCTTGTTCGCCTCCTCACCCGTCACGCGATCGGTCTCGGTCTTCGAGAAGCTCGAGAAATAGACGCTGTGCGAACCGTGCTCGCCGCGGCGAACCTGGCCACCGAGTTCTTCGGCCTGACGGTAGGTCATCCAGGTACGCGCTGAGTAGCCGCGTGCGTCACCGATCGCCCAGAGGTAGAGATTGTTGATGCCGGTGTACGGCGTGCCGCAATGGCGCAGCGGGCGCCCCCCGGCGCCGGTGAGGCCCCACGGGCGAGACCATGGCAAGACGCCGGACTCGAGCTTCTGGATGATGAGGCTGGTGATTTCGGCCGCGACGTCGCGGCGCGGTTTGTCGACGGGTTTCCGACGAAAGGTCATGTCGAGGTCTCCCTTGTAACGGGAATTGGCGGCCGCCCCTTTGTGGAAGACGACCGCCAGTCAGGCCCGGGAGGTCCCAGGCCGCGGGTTGGCGTTGGACCTATTCGGCCGCGATCAGCGCGTGGTCGTCGTTGACCGAGCCGAGCGCGCCCTCCGCCTCGTCGCTATCGCCATCGGCGGGATCCTCGATGTCATCGCCGCTGGTGACATCGTCCTGCGCCGTCTCGGAAGCTTCATCATCGACGCTCTCGTCGAACTCGGCGTCGGCGACCGCGGCCACCACGTCGAAGCGCATCGCGTCCGGCACCCAGGCAAGGGCGGCTTCCTTGGTCTCCGCCTCGGTGATGGCCTCACCGGCGAACAGCTTCTCGCACGACGTTGAGATCTCGCCCTTCTTGGAGCCGACATAGCGTGCCGCCAGCACTGGCCCACCCACGTCGGTGAGAAGGGCGAGCAGCGTCCCCTTCGACACACGGTCGAAGAAGTTTGCGGAGGTCGGCCGCCACCATTTGGCGACGTCGATCTCGAGGATCGAGGCGAGGCGGGCGTGGAGCGGATTGGTCTTCGCCGAGCTGTAATCGGGCTTCGCCTCGAGCGACGACGCAACGGTGAGGGCCAACCAGGATGCCTTGGCATCGTCATCGAGTGCCCGGAATGCCTCGAACCGTTCGACCGGGCTGCTCGACGTGGTCCAATCGCTGTTCAACGATTCACGCGCCTCGGCGATGGCGAGCTGCGCCTGGGTCGCGGGCTGGTCCTTGGGCATCTGAGGATCCTGCGGCCGACCCGCAGTGACGGTGGTGCCATAGCGACTGTAGCTGCGGCTCTGGTCCGTCATCGCGAACAGCATGTAGTCGAGGGCCAGGCCGGGGTCGGCGAGGATCGATGCCGCCAGGATGTCGCGACGCTGTATCGCGAGCTCGTCGTGGAGGCGTGCGCTCAGCGGCTTGCCGCCGGGAGCAACCGCTTCGGGCGGAAGCGACGAGGTGTCCCGAGCGCTGCGGGTCGAGCCGGACGTGCCGTCGCCGGCCCAGCCTTGAAGCGGCGTTTCGCTGAAGTAGGTGGTCTCCAGCGTCATCTTGCCGTCGCGGCCGAGGGTCAGGAAGGTGCCCACCTTGCCCCTCATTTCGTCGGAAAGAACGGGCGGCCGCGAGTGCAGCGTCTGATATTCCTCACGGAGCCGCTCGAACTCCTCCTCCAGAGCCGCGTACGCGGTCTCCTCCATCTCCTCGTCGGCCATCAGCTCCTCGAGCGTCTCGCAGCGCGCGACGATGGCGTCGGAGCGTGCGGCCTCCTCCTCGCCGAGCGGCGCGGGCTCGAGCGTGACGCGGTGCAGATCAGCGGTCGCCCCGTACAGGCTGGTGGTCGCGATCGGCCGGACCCAGGCGAGGCCCTGCTCCTCGCCGACGCGCTTCGCCTCGGCCTCCATGATCGCGGCCGCGAGCGTCCGCGCAAGCTCCGGATCCGACCAGCGATCGCCGTCCTCGCTGAACAGGTCGCACTCGACCTTGCCGCCTGCAGCCACATAGGCGTCGGTGCCGACGAGGACCGCGACCGGGTCGCTCGCCTTCATCGTGTCGTTCACGATCGCGCGGCGGATTTGATCGGCGTTCACGTAGGAAGAATGGGCGTACTGCTGGAAGACGCGCTCCTGCTTGGCCTGATCCTCGGTGGAGCCGTAAGCCTTGGCCATCTCCAGCGTGATGCGTCCCTCGCTCAGCGCTTCGAAGATCGGTTCGGCGAGATTGGCGAGCCGCAGCCGGCCCTCGATGAAGCGTCGCGTCTGGCCGAACCGGTTCGCGACGGCGTCGATGTCACCGTCGGATTTGAGGAAATGCTGAAATGCGACGCATTCCTCCGCTGCGGTCATCGGCTCGCGCTGGAAGTTCTCGGTGAGCGACACCTCCCGCAGGTCCGCGTCGTCGCCGGAGACGATCTTGACCGGCACGCCGTAGGTCGCCGCGTCGATCTCGCCAGCGTCGGCGAGCATCATCGCGCCGAGATAACGCCGATCGCCGGCGATGATCTCGTACGTCCCCTTGGGCCGTGCGGCGGTAACGAGCAGGTTCTGCATGATGCCGCGCGCACGGATGCTCGAGGCCATCGCCTCGATGTTCCTGGGCGGGGTGGTACGGACGTTCTTCTCGGAGCGCTTCAGCTTCGCGAGTGGCACGGTCTGGGTCATCGTCGTCTCCATCAGGTGCCCGGCCGCGCGACGTCTCGCCGCACCCAAACCGGACACCTTCCCGCTCCCCCTTTCCTTCCTTGTCCCGATCGCTCCGGTGCCCGCGCTCATGCGCGGGCGGCGCATCCCGGACGCCGTTGGCGGTAAAGAGGCTCCGCTCTCATCGATCGCCAAGCACACGCTGCAGGATCACGGTCGCCTCGGGCACCGGTACGAACACGCGTGTCTTGTAGGCGATCACCTCGGTGAAGCAGCCGAGGGACTTGAGCCAGGCAAGCTGGCCGGCGGGCGCACCGACGATCTCGATCCGCGGAAGGCCGTTCACGCGTGCCCGCTTGATCTCGCAGGCGAACGGCCGCTTGAGCGGGATGACATTGCCGTTCTCAACGGCCCGCGCGATCTCGCTGGGTGTGAGCGAGGTCTCCTCCGAGAGCCCGAGCTTGCCGAAGAGCTGGTGCAGGTCGGCGGGGAACACGACGCGGCCAAGCCACGACCGTCCCTCGGCGTCGACGATACGGCTGACCGCCAGATGTGTGCTGGGCAGCGCGGACCAGATCGGCAGGAGGAGCCCTGTTGCAAGTCGGATCGTCTCCGTGTCGACGTGATTGCGCGCCTGCTCCTCCTCTTCCGCCCAGGCCTTGGCGAAGGTCTCCCGCGCGCACTCCTCCCAGGCGGTCTCGTAGAGGTCGTCTGCAGCTAGGTACTCTCGGCGGGTGGGTCGCATCAGTTCGATCCGCAGCACCGGCATGCCGTCCTCCGTCATTCCGGCACGCGCCGGAGTTTTGAGGGCGACCTTTCCCGACTTGGCGTTCTTTACGAAGACCGCGGTGTCGTCGGCGTCGGCGAGGCGCAGTGCTCGGTCGAGCGAGACTGGGTGGCGGCGACGAGCCACCTCGATCGTCAGAAGATGCGAGGTGGCGCCGCTGACTGTGTCGGTCCGCAGAATGCGATCATCGAGGACGGTCGCGGTTTCCACCAGCATGGTCTCGACCCCGACATCGAGGGTGCCGGCATCCCGAGCGGCCGCAACGCGTGTCTCCACCAGCGCGAGAAACTCGTCGAAGATGACGTTCTGCAGCCCGATCGGCAGGGCTAGCAAGCGGTTGAGCCAGCGCTGAATGGGCGGGAGTTCCTCCTTCAGGACCCCATCCTGATCGGTCAGTTCGAGGCCGGTGCGATGAGTGAAATCCTGGAGGCTGGTGCTTTTCAGCTTCCCGCTCTTGAGAAGGTGATACCAGCTGATCAGGGCGGCCTTGGCGTACTCGCTTTCGAGATTGTCGGCAGGATCGAACAGGTTTTGTCCACCGGTCTGGCGCTGGCCGCGGGTGAGCGCACCGAGACTGTCGAGCCGGCGCGCGATCGTCGAGGTGAACCGCAGTTCGCCCTTGCAGTCGGTGGTGACAGGGCGGAACAGCGGGGAGCAGGCCTGATGCGTGCGATGGGTACGTCCGAGCCCCTGGATCGCGCGATCGGCGCGCCAGCCCGGTTCGAGCAAGAGGTGGACACGCTGCTCCTGGTTCAGGGCGTCGAGGCTGGCATGATACGACCGGCCGGTTCCGCCCGCGTCGGAGAATACGAGGATGCGCTTGGTGCCGGCCATGAACGCTGCGGCGTCGGCTTGGGTCGATCTGCCCGATCGCGTCTCAAGTTTCTGGGTGCCGTTCGCGGCCGGGACGAGGCGCTTGGTTCGACCCGTCACCTCGGCAACGGCGTCGTGGCCGAAGTAGGTGAGGACGCCATCGAGCACCGCGGCGATCGGCGGGAGAGCGCAGAGCTGCTCGATGAGATCGTCCCGCGCGGCTTCGGCCTCCGGATTGGTGACCGCGTGACCGTCGTCGTCGATCAACGGGCGCGAGCGCACCTCGCCAGTGTCGTCGCGGTAGTCCCGCATCTGCTGGACGGGAAACGCACGCGTCAGATAGTCGATAACCGCTTCGCGCGGTGACAAGTCGATATCGAGTTCGGCGCGCTCGTCTGGAGTGAGCTCACCCAGGCGACGGTTGAGGATCGCCTCGGCGGTGCTGACCAGTTGAAGGACGACGGATTGCCCGGCATCGAGATGCTGGCGAACCGCCGCAAGCACGGTCGGTAGCTTGCATGAGAGGAGCAGCGAGCCGAAGAAGCGCTGCTTGCAGCTCTCGAACCGGGAGCGCGCTGCCGCCTTGGCGCCGGCATTCTTGGTCGCACCGTCCATCGCGTCGACCACGCCGGTGATCTCGAGCGCCTTCTCCATGTTGCGATGGATGATGCCCCAGGCATCGGCGTATCGATCGTAGACGTCGATCTGATCGGGGGTCAGTTCGTGTCGCAGGATGTCGTACTCGACGCCGGCGAAGCTCAGCGCGCGCGCCGTGTAGAGGCCAGTCGCCTTGAGGTCGCGGGCGACGAGCTCCATGGCGGCGATGCCGCCTTGACGGATCTCGGAGATGAATGCCTCGCGATCGGCGAAGGATGTTTCGGGTCCCCACAGACCGAGCCGGACGGCATAGGCCAGGTTGTTGACCTCTGAGGCACCGGTGGCAGACGCGTACAGCACGCGGGCGGCCGGGAGACGGTTCTGGAGGAGAACGCCGGCGATACCCTGGAGTGAGCCCGCCTTGGTGCCCATGGCACCCTCCCCGCCGGCGACGCCACCCATCTCGTGTGCCTCGTCGAAGGCGATCACCCCGTCGAAGTCGTCGGCCGCCCAGGCGATGATCTGATCGAGCCGCGTTGCGTCACCCCGACCCGACCGGAGGGTCGGATAGGTGACGAACAGCACGCCCTCGCTCATCGTCACCGGCTCATCGATCTTCCAGCGCGACAGCGGCTGCACGTCAGCGGCCATCCCGCCTAGCGCCGTCCAGTCGCGAACCGCATCTGCGTGGAGCGCCTCGTTCTTCGACACCCAGATCGCCTTGCGACGCCCTGCGAGCCAGTTGTCGAGGATGATGGCAGCGACTTGGCGCCCCTTGCCGGCCCCAGTGCCATCGCCAAGGAAGAAGCCCTTCCGATACTGCCGACCGGCAGCGTCGAGGACGAGCCCAACGCCTTCCTTGTCGCAGGAGAACATCCCCGGGATGAACTGCGTCCAGGCATGCCCCGCGTAGACGACGGTTTCGAGCTGCGACGACGACAGGAGGCGGTCCGACACGGTGCGCTCCGGCAGGTGCGGAACGTGCGAGGGGATGGGAGCCGGGATGGAGCCCATGGCCACAGACTCGACCAGCGAGGTCGGATGCTCGCCGGCCGCGTCGAAGACGATGCGGCTAGGCCGGTACGGCAGATAGACCCCGACCTGCTCGGCGATAGGCGCTGGCGTGTCGAGCACCTTGTAGCCGACCGGTAGCACCTCGTTGCGGGTCGGCGCCCGGAAGATGCGCGGCGCGGCAGCCGGGCGCGACTTCATCGCTCGCAGGAGCGACACCGCCCCTCCCCGCTTGACCGCCGAGGATGCGTTGTCCTCCTGCAGGGCAGCGCGATCGGGAATGACAAGCAGGTCGACCAGCTCAGCCACGTTCCGACGAGCGATCGTGACCCCTGCGATGTCGCCCACGATCTTGTCGATCACGTAGATCCGAACCGCGACGCCGGTGCCGTGCTTTCCGTAGCCGTTCGTGAGGCGGATGGAGGTGCGAAGGGCCGTTCCCGCAAGTGTCGTCGTCCAGATATCGGCCATCCGTGCGGAATGGGCGAACCAGTCCGGCATGATGGCAACGAGGCGCCCGCCTGGCCGCAACCGCTTCAGCGCGGCTTGAAGATGGCGGACCGCGGCGAGCGCGTCGGCACCGCGACCGACCGAACGCGAAAATGGCGGATTCATGAGGATGAGGCTGGGGCGCTGCAAAGCTGTGAGCGTACTGCCGATCGTTGCCCCGTCATGACCGGAGACAACGGCATGGGGAAATGTGGCGGAGAGCCGCGCCCGCCGCGCCGGATCGATCTCGTTGAGCTGCAGGGCGGCGATCGTCGACAGTTGAGCGACAAGCAGTCCGTTGCCGGCGCTGGGCTCGAGCACGACATCCGTCGGTCGTGCAGCCGCGAGCAGGACGGCCACGACTGCGATGTCGACAGGTGTCGAGAACTGCTGCCAGTCGAGCTGTTCCTCGCTGCGCACCGTTTGCGTCGGCAGGCGATCGAGCAAGCCGAGGGCGAGTGGGAGGTCGGCCGCGGTCTGGAGCGGCTGCGAACCGCTCACCAGATGGAGCGCCAGCGCATGCTCGAGCACCTCGAAGCTCTCGCGCTGCGTCCAGCGCCCCTCTGCGTCCGAACCACCGAAGGCGTGGACCATCGCCTCGTTGAGGTCGCGTCGGCTGAGCTTCGTCTGTCCGCCGAGGAGCGGCAAAAGCATGCGAGCAGCGTCGGTGCAGGCGGTTGCGCGGTCATGCTTGGGATCGAACAGGTCGGTCATGGGGTGGGTCTCCAGAACTGTCTGCGTGCTGCAGCTCAGTTCCCCCGCTCCCCCTCCCCTTCTCAGCTCCTCGGCCTAAGCACGTCGGCCCAGTCGCCGTACTGTTCCGGCGGTGGCATGCGGGCGAGCGCAAGCCGACGCTCCCGATAGGCTCGCCAGGCCTTGCTGCGCGCGCGCCGTCCTTCGGGATCGTTGTCTTCGGCGATAATCAGTCGTGTGACGTTGCTCGGGATCTGGATGCGATCAAGGCGGGCCGCCCCCAACGTCGCCCAGCATGGTATGCAATTGATCTGGGTGAACGCCGCAGCCGTCTCGAAGCCTTCGGCAATGGCGAGGGTCTCCCCCGCCCTGCCCCCCTGCCAGGCACCGGCAGCGGGAGCGCCGAGCATCACCTTGTCCAGGTAACCACCGTTCGTCGTGTCGAGGAAGATACGTTGGATCGCACGGAGGTGGGAGCCCTCTCGGACCGCTACGATGAGCGCGGGCAGGAAGCGCGTGGAAGGCTTTGGACCCCACGGGCAGCGTGGATGAAAGCGGATATCGTCGAGTGGCAGGCGCAGGCCCCGCCCGTCGAGATACTCAGCGGCTGCCGTACCGTCCGCTGGAAGAGCCTCCTCCCAGAGCCGTCCGACGTTGCTCCCGCTAGGGCGGTACCGGGCGGGCGGTGGCTGATGGCTTCCGGAGGGTCGTAGGCGGGAGATTTCGCGCAGGACGTCCCCCGGATCGCAACCGGCAAAACAATGGACGAGAATGCCGTCGTGCCCCTGGCGCACGGACAGGCTAGGATCGCTGTCCTGGTGTGCTGGGCAGCGGCAGGTAGCGATATAGCCCCGCCAGGTGCCGCCGAGGGCACCCACGATATCGACAACGCGCTGGGTGGGTCTGAGAGCGATCAGGGACATTCCCGTCTCCTTTCACCCCCTCCCGCCCTCTTCCCTCCTACAGAAAAGCACATCGCAGGGTTTGCGAGTAGACGACGAAGCGGCAAGCCGATAAGACGGCTTTACGTTTTGCAGGTTTTACGATTACACGTTTCCACGGAAGGTGCCTCTCATGATCGTTGCGTTGCTCAACCAGAAAGGCGGCGTCGGAAAGACGACCCTGAGCGTGAACCTGGCCTCAAGCCTCGCACGCGACGGCTCGCGCGTGTTGCTGATCGACGCCGACCCCCAGGGCAGTTCGCTCGACTGGGCCGCGGCTCGCGAGGAGCAGCCGATGATCTCGGTGGTCGGCTTCCCTCGACCGACCATCCACAAAGAGTTGGACCAGATCGGCCAGGGCTACGATCATGTCGTCATCGACGGACCGCCTCGCGTGACCGAGCTGGCGCGATCGGCGATCATGGCGGCGGATGTGGTGCTGGTCCCTGTCCAGCCTTCGCCTTACGACATCTGGGCCGCAGACGAGGTGGTCAAGCTTATCGTCGAAGCGTCCGTATTTAAGGAAAGCCTGAAGGCCACATTTGTGGTAAATCGCAAAGTCGCAAAAACGGCGATTGGGCGCGACGTGGTTGAGGCTTTGGCAGCATATCAGATTCCGACCATGACGGCGCAGATCGTCCAGCGCGTCGTGTTTGCCGAGGCAGCGGCCACCGGGCGCGCCGTCTTCGAGATCGACGGCAAGAGCGCAGCGGCAGCGGAAATCGAGGCCGTACGGGCCGAACTGATGGAGCTTGTGGCATGACCAAGAAAGTGACGATCGGCCGACGCCCAACGGCTGGCGCGCCTCCCGCCGCTGGCGCCGATGCCTGGGTGGGAGCGGGAGCAGAGAAGCTTGCCGAACCCCCCGCCGCGGACGTCAAGATGAAGCGGTTGACGATCGATATACCGGAGAGCCTCCATCGCACGATCAAGTCCCAGTGCGCGATGCGAGGCACGAAAATAGCTGACGAGGTCCGTGACCTGCTGGTACAGAAATACGAGGCGCCGTAATTACGCTTTTGCGTATCGGCATATCGGCGTGTCGCCGCAAAGCCGGTAATGCGCCTTTCCGTATAGCCGGCTTTCCGTAAATGCGACCTGCCGGTTGCAGTGTCGGCTAGGGCGATCCCACCTCCCTCCGATCGCGGAATAGCATCCGGTTCGATGAAAGGTTCAAGCGAGTGGCAGCAGGGCAGGGGTCCACCTTCTTCGTGCCGGGCGTTCCGGCCAAGGACCAAGAGCAAGCGTATAATGAGCTCGCGCTGGCCTGCGGGTGTGCACCGGCGCCGACAGGCAAACGCATCCGCTCAATCACGTTCCGATCGAACGGAGAGACGTGGACAGCCACGGTTGGCGAAAAGCTAAGCGGCTCGGCGACGAAGAAGAGCCGGGCAGGGGGGCAACGCATCGAACGCGCCGTTCCTCTCTCAAACGGCTCGACCGTCCTCGCCATCTTCGCTGGCGTGCCCTTTCGGGTCTGGCATGACGGCGCGTCCAGGGTTTGGTCCAACCCATTCCTCGCTGGCGAGCCTTCCTCCGTCACGATGTTCGCGGACGGCGGAGCATAGCCACTTCGACAGCGATGGCGCCCGCATTTCAGCAGATGCGCTTCGTCGTAAATCTGTTTAAGCGCAAAGTCGGGTTCCCGATGCGCTCTCCTCCCGGGCAGGGTAATTTTTTTCCACGTTGACCATGCCTCCTTCCGATGGCTGTTTCGACAAATGAAGCACCCCGGCGCGCTGAGATTAGTCACAGGATTGGTCGCGGCTTCCGTCGCCCTCGGCCCTGCCGACGCGTCCCAGCGGCAAGCTGAACTGGTCGCATTCCGTGATTTGGCTGACGGTGTGGTGATTGATGTAGGCCGCACGGCGCCGAAGCCACTTCCACCATCAAGCGAGCAGCAGGGCGTCTCGCCCGAAGCCTTACAGGATGACTTCCGCAGCATCGCCGCGGCCGAGCAAGCACATACGACTACGGATGTTCCGAGCCCGGCGATCGCGATACCGCTTTGGATGCAGACGGGGAGGGTGATGACGGGTGCGGCTCAGGTCGCTCAGAGCGTCGTCGCGCCTTACATGTACAGTCCGGCCGCTTGCTCGATGACGCCTTACCGTCCGCGGGGCGATCTGGCTCCGTGGCAGGAGGCACGCCGCGCCCGATATTTCCCTCTCATCTCCGCCGTCGCCTGTGAGGCTGGCGTGCCTACCGGGCTCCTTGATGCCCTCGTCGCCCAGGAGAGCCGCTACGACCCGCTGATCGTCTCCAACAAGGGCGCGGTAGGCCTGACCCAGTTGATGCCCGACACGGCCCGAGGCTTGGGTGTTCTCGACTCCCGAGATCCGCTGGCCAATCTGAGAGGAGGGGCCAGATACCTTCGGTCTCACCTGGACGAGTTCAAGCGCGTCGATCTCGCACTGGCGGCCTACAACGCCGGCCCTGGCAGGGTACGAACCTTGGGAAGGATCCCACCCTTCAGGGAGACGATCGATTACGTTGCGGCGATCACCAAGGGGTGGAGCAGCGGTGCCTATCGAGCCGCATCCGTGCAAACCGCCGCGATGCCGAGTGCGGCAGGCTGGCGGGGCAGGGGGGTCCAGCTGCTGGCTTACACGTCGACGAGCGTGCCGAACCCGAGGTAATGGGCAAAGTAGATCGCGATCCCGAGTATAGCCGGTGCACCCAAGAGGTAGTTGAGCTGCCAACGAACCCACAGCCGCGGCGCGACGAGGACCTTGTCGAGCATGGTCGTGGTAGGCAGCCGGCTGTTTCCCGTGCGATAGTCATAGGCGGTCTTGATGACCGCGAAGACGGCGCACATCGCGACCATGACGCCGACGGCGGCATAGAGGGAGAGCCAGGCCTGGAGTGTCGCTTGGGGCATATTGACCACCTAGCAGCAAGATGCTGACGATCGCTTAACCCTCTTGGGGGTGCAAAGTTACCACCTGGCCGGACGCGTGAGTGCTCTACGTGGCCGACGGGATCGATGCGGGACTCCCGTTTCAGACGAACTACCAGCGGATCGCCCAGGCGTGGACGTGGCCCATCGTTGTCACCGCAATGGCGACGATTGCCGCCGTACCGCTCGCGGCGTTCGTCCTTCTGGGTCGCCGAGAAGATGCCGAGAAGGACACTGCTTCGAGCTGAATGCGTCTCCGGCCACCTCACAGCCTGCCTGATTGGAAGAAGCAGGCGAGGGGCGGGGGGCCTCTCGTTGCGAGCTTGGCAGGGGTTGGCCATCAATGCGCAGCCATTCGCTCGGTCCTGAAACCCCATAGGCTCTTTTGAAGGTCGAGCTCGCCGCGCTTCGCCCGCGCGACCATCCCGGCGTAATAAGCGCCCGCTGTAAGGCGGATCTCATTGCGCGCCTCTCTCTCCGCAGTGATCATGACTGCGACAGCAGCGCCGTCGCGACCCAGCGTATCGATCGCATCCACCCACGTTCCGGAACGGATGCCGAGGTCATGCCGCAGGCGCGCCGCGGCGTTATGAACGTCGGGCCACCGCGGCCGGGCCTCCGTTAGATACATCGCGGTTGTCGGGAACATCTCCGCAAGATCGCAAGGCCGCACCTTGAGGCTGCTCTGAGAAGGGGAGGGGGGCAGCACCGCTTGATCGGGCAGGCTCACGTCAGGATCAGAACTACATCCTCGCTCAGCATGTACGGTATTTTTAGAGGGAATGGTTTGTATATGTATGTCGGGTGATTCAGCTGACCCCGACGGGTTATTTAGTCCTGTGAACATGAAACGATCGATGGTCTCTCCGACCAGATCCTCTACGCCGGGAAGCCGATCGAGCGCGGCCTGGTAGCCTTCGCCGTCGCCCATGGTCCTGGCCTGCGCGGCAGCGAACGCGATCTCGTCGATCGCGTCTTGGAGTGCCATCCAGTGCAGTCCAGTGAGGCTCAGATCAGCGGCCTGCGCGAGTGCCTGTCCGACGATCCGGCGAACGCGCGCGATCTCCTTCTTGCCTGTCTTGAAGAGTGCATAGAGGGCGTTGAGGCGGTCGCCGGCATCCTTCAGCTCGGCATAGCGCAGCCGAATGGGCGAGAGGTCGAGGCCGTAGGCTTCGACGATAACGCCGTCACGGTTCCGGAAGCCGCTTCGGCGTCCCGACGCGCTATCCCGCGCGAGGATCAGGCCTGCGGCGCGCAGCTCGCGCAGCCGCGCCTTGATGCACGCGACGGTCTTCCTGACCTCGTCCGCAAGGTGCTGGTTGCTCGGCCAGACGACGAGCGGGCGGTCGGCGGCCCAATCGGCCTCCCAGGTGAGCTGGACGAGATCCATTAGCGTCTCGATCGCGCCGTTGCTGACCGCGATCGCGCCTTTCAGCGCCTTCACGACCCTGCGAGCGTCTTGTTTGGATATCTGGACGCCGCTCCCGTCGACGACCTTCATCCTCCGGGTGAGCTCGCGCGTCAGCGCCGTGATCGGCCGCGCCCCGGTCCGGCCGGTGAAAGCCGTTTGCGTATAGTTCATCGTTCGCCCCCTCGGATGGAGGGACCGTCAGCAGGCATAACTCGTGCGTGGCGCGAATCGCGCTCCCTTGAACCGGGTGTCAGGATCGTCTAAATGGGAGGTCTATCGCGGACCGGTCAGCGTTTGGCGACGCTGCCCATCTTACGGTTCCAGGGTGCCCGGCCTTCGTGCCGGGCATTCGTTTATGTGGCCACGGTCATAGCTCCAGAAAATGCGACGGAAGGTCGCCCGAGCACAGTGCCGCAGATGCAAAGGTTAAGAAACCACGAGGATTCGTGGTATCGGCTACGCTCGCCGGAAAAGATTCGTGGTATCGACTACGCCTGCAGCGATAAGTTCGTGGTATCGACTACGCGGCAACGCAAAGTTCGTGGTATCGGCTACGCCTAAGCGAATGGTAGTTGGCCTTCGACGCGATCGGCAGTGCTGACAAGGCGGGCAGGGGGAATGAGTCGCGCCTCCGACTGTCGTAATCAAATCCGATCAGTTGTCGGACACGGATTTCGATCGCTTCATCGGCGCCAGGACAGTCGGAACCTCGCGAATGACAACAACCTCGTCCGAGACCTTGCTGCTTTTCGAGGCACCTTCGGCGGCTTGGATGGAAAACTCGAAGCCCGGGACTGTACCGTTTGCAGCCTCGACAACGTAAGGCTTGAAGAGACGGGTCAGGCTTTGATGGCCGATCTGGTGTTGTAGGTCACCCAACCTTATCGAGGTCACGCCGGAGAAGCGCAGGAAGCAAGCGACTTCATAGAGCCGACGGTTGATCGGGCTCAGCTGGAAGTAGCTGGGTGCGTATTGCATGACACTTCGATCCTTAAGGATCGCCCGGAACAGCCAATCGCACAGACGAACGTTCACGGCCTTGAGCCTGCGCTCGCCGGTTCGCGTCTTGGTATATTGAAGGCGGGCGGTCTCAACCCAGGAGAAGAATCCCGCTTCGCCCTCGCCACCAGTCTCGATGTCAGTCTTGATCTGCGTGCTCTGCAGTCGTTCCAATGCCTCGTACAATCTTGTATACGCGTTGGATGACGGTGTAGCTCCGGTGACTCGGAAGAAGTCATTGGCAGTGAACTGGAAGTTTTGGCTTACTGGCTCGCCGTTCTCGATCTTCGCAGCCATAAGGCTGGCGATGTAGAGGATAACCTCTTTGTCGTAGATGTTGGCGACACCCTTATGGCCAGGCTGCACCTCGATACTGATCTCGCCGGTGCTGTAGGCAAGCGGCTTCATCCATGCCTGCTTCGTAAGCGCGAAGAAGGGGTATGCCATCAGCGATAGCTCGCCATGAACACCACCGCGTAGTGGGCTGTCCATGGAGAAGAGGTCGCCTTGCATCGGAACCACTGCGTCTTTGGCAGTGCCGGTCGGCGCCCGATCTTTCGACAGGCCTGGTTCGGCCGCCTTACTCTTCGGCATGACCAACTCCGTCGTCTACCAGTCGGCTCACGCGCGTCCGAACCGCGGCGACTCCATAGGCGTAGGCGATACCACGAGCCGGTCGACCCGTAAGGCCGGTCATGGGGTGAGGCGTAGTCGATACCACGAACTTCAGGCGGGTTTCGGGCGGAAAACGTAGCCTTCCGACGGGAGGGTGCCTGCCATTTCGGTCCAACTTCGTACTATCGACTACGCCTACGAGACCCGCACCGGGGTTGGTCGGCTTCGTCGCAAACGACCGGGCCTGTTGAAAAATGCCGGACATGCCGGGTTGCTCCTTCGTTTCACCCCTGCCGAAAGGAGCGTCGCTATGATGGGACCAGCCTGTCGCGGTAAGCGGGAAGGGGCGTCCCGCCGCACCATAGAAGCCATGTTGCCCGCAGACCACCTGCTGCGTCGCGTCGATCGATGTCTCGACATCGGCGAGTTGAGACAGGCACTGGCCGGTCACTACAGCGCAAGGGGACGGCCATCGATCGATCCCGAACTCCTCATCCGCATGGCCTTGGTCGGCCGCATTTACGCGATCACGTCCGAACGGCGCCTGTGTGAGGAGCTGCGCTACAATCTGGCCTATCGCTGGTTCTGCCGTCTCGCGCCGGGAGACAAGGTTCCGCACCACTCGACGTTCAGCAAGAACCGGCACGGTCGTTTCCGCGATGCCGACGTGTTCCGGATCCTGTTCGAAAGCACGGTCCGACGCTGCATCAGTGAAGGACTGATTGGCGGAAAAGACGCCGCGATCGATGCATCGTTCATAGCGGCTGATGCGAGCTGGCAGCGCAAGACCGTTCCTGGCTACCTGCCGTATGTCGCCAACGCGTCGCGCGCGGTTAGGGAGTGGGTGCACGACACAGGAGATGCCGTCTTTGAAATGGCGCGCTCGAAAAGCTGCCAAGGCGTCTCTCGAACGGACCCTGCCGCGGCTTGGTCGGCGCGAACGGTGCGTGGCCGGTTCGGCTACGCCCTGAATGCGCTGGTCGACACCCCGAGTGGCGTCGCTCTCGATGTGAAGGCGACACCGGCTCGGTTCGCGGAGGAAGTTGATGCGAGCCGCGTCATGCTCGAGCGATCGGCCGATCGCTTTGATTATCGTCCCAAGCGGGTTGCGGCCGACAAAGCCTATGGCAGCGCCAACTTCCTCGGCTTCGTAAGGGATCACGGCGCAATCCCGCACATTCCGGTAATCGACCGTACGCAACAGACCAAGGGCAAGCTGCCGCGAACGGCCTTCAGCTATGATCGTGACATTGACAGCTTTACCTGTCCGACCGGAAAGCCGCTCCGACATCATGCCTTCCATCTGCCCACCGGCGTACACCGTTATGCAGCCGATGCGCGTGACTGCGAGGCGTGCGTGCTTCGGAAGAAATGCACGACGGCGCGGCGTCGTACCCTGGTTCGGCTGGACGATGAGGACGTCCGCGATCTTGCCAGAGCCGAAGTGGAAACCGGGCTCTACAAGCGGTCTATGCGGTTGCGGCGCGGGGTTGAACGGTTCTTCGCTGACGCCAAGGGTAAGCATGGCATGAGGCGGCTTCACCTGCGCGGTATCCGCGGAGCGGAAGAAGAGTTCCTGATCGGCGCGGCGGTGATGAATCTGATGGTCCTGGCGCGACCCCAGCGGCTGACGGGCAAGCCGCGCCGGGGAGTATGCGTCCCCGCAGCGCTGACGCCGGCTGCGATCTCGGCCCGGTCGATTGAACACGACGTGATCGCCTCGCCTGCTCGACGATATGCCTGATCGCTGAGGCGCGGCGTGATCTATCACGCGGCTTGCAGCCGTTCTTTGCGGTATGGCACACCGTCGAGCAGTGCCTGGCCCGGCGCCTTGGGCGTGCCGTCACCGTTCACGTACATATAGAGTGTCGTCGTCGTCATCCCGAGACGGCGCGCGACATCGGCTGCGATCGCGTTGCGATCGGACATGGCGGCCATCGCTATCGCCAGCGTTGCCTTGTCCATCTTGCGGGGTCGCCCTCCCATGCGCCCCCGCGCGCGTGCCGCGGCAAGGCCGGCCTGTGTGCGCTCGGCGATCAACTCGCGCTCGAACTCTGCAAAAGCGGCGAAGATGCCAAAGGCCAGGCGGCCGTTGGCGGTGGTGGTGTCAATCTGCGCGCCGGCGCCGGTCAGCACCTTCAACCCAATGCCGCGCTCACGCAGCGCCTCGGCGGTGATGACCAAATGCCTCAGGTCGCGTCCGAGGCGATCCAGTTTCCAGAGCACCAGTGTATTGCCGGGCTGCAATGCCTTGAGACAGGCAGTCAGGCCGGGACGTGCATCATGACGACCCGACGCGAGATCCTCATAAATGCGCGAGGCATCGACGCCTGCGGCGAGCAGCGCATCGCGCTGCGGTGCCAGCGTCTGCGATCCGTCAGCCTTGGACACCCTCACATATCCGATGAGCATCGCCACCCCGCCAGAAAAGATATCTGACACCCTGCAATGTGCTGGTGGTTTCCGCAACGGGTATTCCGACCACAAGGCAGGGGGGACGAGGCAAAAACAGCAATCGCCAGAAAACCGGTCGTTTTTCTGGCGGTTGGTGTGCGCTGTGAGTGCCCCGTCGCTTCACGGCCAAAGACAGTTACGGTGGAGGCTTCGGGAAACTTCGGCAACAAATTAGCGTGGTGCCGGATACGATCAGCTTTGCGAAAGGGGGGGGCTGACCATAGGCGTGGGTGGCGATGCGTTTGCTTACTCGTTTTCGGGACGTAGCGGTGCGGACTAGTGTCGCATCGCCGCGGGCAACGAAAAGCTTTTAAACCACCGCCCCGGTGAAAGCCCCAATAAGGGCCGTCATCCCCATCGCAAGGACACCCAGTAAAACCACCCGGATCATGGCGCGCCCGATCGGGGCGCCGCCCGCCTTCGCTCCAAGCGCACCCAGTACGCCAAGCAGCACCAATGCCGTTGCTGGTACCGCATAAAGCACAGCGCTGCGCGGTGCTAATGCAGCGATCACGGGTAGGATCGCGCCGGCGGCAAATGCCAAGGCCGAGGATACCGCGGCCTGCATCGGCTGCGATGCGCCGTCGTCAGCAAGGCCAAGCTCATCACGGCGATGCGCTCCCAGAGCGTCATGTGCCATCATCTGTTCGGCCACCTGAATCGCTAGCGACGGCTCGACGCCACGCCCTTCATAGATTGCGGCCAGTTCCCGCGTTTCGGTCACGGGCGAACGTTCCAACTCGGCCGATTCCCGCGCAAGGTCAGCGTTCTCGGTATCCGCCTGCGAACTGACCGAAACATATTCGCCCGCCGCCATCGCCAGTGCACCCCCGACCAATGCTGCTACCCCCGCAACAAGGACTGTGCTCGCAGTCGAGCCTGGCGCGGCTGCGACACCGACGATCAGGCTTGAAACAGAAATGATTCCGTCGTTGGCACCGAGCACCGCTGCGCGAAGCCAGCCTGTACGGTGGACGAGATGATGTTCTCCTGGCGCGTGATCGATGGCGTCGGTCGTCATTGGCTATCCTAAAGTATGTCGAACTCGGTGAGCCGCCGAGTGGGCGGGAATTGGATTGTATTTGGCTCCGGACAGCAGTGCAGGGATGATGGAGCGATGTAGCTACGCCAGGTGCGTTGCGGCACGGGCCTGACGAACAGCTGACGAAAGCGATGGCTCCCGTAATTTCAAGTCTAGACCTCGAGTCGGACGCGAAACGAAGCACCCCCGCCTGTCGCGTTTTCGACGCTGACCGTTCCACCATGCGCTTCGGTCAACCGTTGCACGATGCCAAGGCCTAGGCCCGCTCCGGTAGAGCTGCGGCGGTCCTTGCGCCAGAAGCGGTCAAACACGTGCGGAAGATCGACCTCTGCAATCCCCGGCCCGTAGTCACGGACCGTCAGCTGTGGACCGGGTCCCGCGCTTACGTCGATGGGCGTGACGCCGGGCGCGTGTGACAGCGCATTGTCGATCAGGTTGCGATAGATGCGGAAGATCGCTTCCGGGTGCCCGATCGCCGCGGTGTCGCCGAAGCTCTCGAAACGTAGATCACGCTGCGCCGCGAACACCTTTGGCGCCATCGCGGCCACGACGTCCCGGCCGATGTCGGCGATATCGATGGCAACGTGGCCATCGAGGGCCAGCGCGTCGGCTTGGGCGAGATCGAGCATCTGTTCGACGAGACGGGTCAGGTGCCGCGCATCGGCCTGCAGTTCGTCCCGTTGCTTGCCTGCGGGGAGCCGATCGAGCGATAGCTGCATGATCGACAACGGTGTGCGCAGCTCATGTGCGGCGTTGGCAGTGAACTCCCGCAGAGTCGCCATCGCTGCATCGAGCCGACCGAGCGCCCGATTGACGGCACTGACGAGCGTGTTGACCTCTCGCGGCTCACTCGGCTCCGAAAGGCGAAGCAGGGTGTTGTCGGGTTCCAGCGCGTCCACTTCGCGCTCGGCATGGCGGAGCGGTTGGAGCACCCGGCGGACGGCGAAGACGTTGAACAGCAACAGCAACAGCGACAACGGGATCAGCGGCAGCATCACGTGCTGAATGATCTCGTTCACGATCACCGGCACATAGGGGCGGATGCCGTCGCCCTCGAACTGCATCGCCAGCCATCGCCGCTCCTCGCCGCGATCGATCGCGCGAACGCCCGATATCCGATAGCCGCGAGGAGTCTGTTCGCGCCGCGTCCAGTCGACCAGGGTTGACGCGCCGTCGATCCCGATTTCCCCTACCCGCCGGAGTTCGGGTGATCCCGGTTCGACATAGCGCGCGGACCAGGATTCGGCCCCCGGCGGTCCGGTTAGCAGGTCGGGCGACAGCACGCCGCCTGCCTGAGCCTTCGTCGCTTCAAGCGTCAGCAATTCCTGCGCGAGCGATTCGGGCTGGCGACTGTAGGTGAACACGACGATCCCGACGTCGAGTGCTGCGAACAGCAGCGTGAACGCCGCCAGACGCGCCGCAATCTGTCGGAACAGCGTAGGGGGCCGTCGCCTTGGCCGAACCGCATCCATCCTATTCACCAGATACGCTTGGCGCGAACAGCGCATAGCCGACGCCGTGCACGGTGCGGACCTGCACGTCCGCCCCGGCGGCGGTCAGGCGCTTGCGCAGCCGCGATACTGCCGCTTCCAACGCGTTGGGCGTTACCTCGGCGTCCATCGCATATAGCGTATTCTCAAGCGCCGGCTTGGCGACGACGTGTCCGGCGCGGCGGAGCAGAACTTCGAGCAGGTTGATTTCACGCGGCGTCGCGTCGATCGCGACGCCGCCCACGTCGGCCGACCGTGAGGCACAATCGAGCACGACGTTGCCCGCGGCGAGCTGGGTGCCGAGCGACGCCCCGGGTCGTCGCAGCAGGGCACGACACCGCGCCGCGAGCTCGGGAATCTGGAACGGCTTCACCAGATAGTCGTCAGCGCCCGCGTCGAGTCCGGTGACGCGATCGTCGAGGCCACCTCGCGCGGTCAGGACAAGGATCGGCGTCGCATTCTTGTCCCGGCGGGAACGGCGGACGATGTCCAAGCCGTCTCCATCGGGTAAGCCAAGGTCGACCAGTAGCAGGTCATATGTCGCCACCTTCATCGCCAGCTCGGCGTCCTCGACGGTCTCGACCCAATCGACCGCGAAACCCTGCGGGATCAGGCCGTCCCGAACCAGGCTGCCGAGCCGGGCGTTGTCTTCAATCAGCAGCAGGCGCATGGTCGATGTCGGTCCCCGTTGGTGCACGTTTGTAGCCAGTGACCATCGCCAGCGGCAGGTTTTCCCGGTGCCGCACGCTCTCGACGATCGCACCGATGACATGCAGGGCTACCGCGCCGATCAGAACATTGGCGGCGGTTTCGTGCAACGTCTCGACCCAGCCCACACCCCAGAATTGGTCGAGCCCCATCATCCATCCGCTGGTCCCCACCGTCGCCAGCAGGACAATGAGGACGACGATCATTGCGCCTCCGGCCGGGTTGTGCCCGATGTAGCGCGGCTCGCGCCGGGCAGCCAGCGCGCGAAAATAGCGCAGCAACACGAACGGGCCTGGCACGAAGCTGGCGAATTGCGCGTGACGCCGGCCGATAACACCCCAGATCAGCCGGATCGCCAGCGCCGTGACGACAACGTAGCCGACATAGATATGCGGCGGCTCCTCATGCCGAAGGAACGTCAGGTTGGCGATCACACCTCCTACCACGGTCCAGTGAAAGATGCGGACGATCGGGTCCCAGACCTTGACCCTGCCGCGGTTGCGAGCAGGGTTTCGGGAAGGAGCCGCTGGAGCGACGTGGCTCATCGTCAGTCGACGTTGTTCTGAACGACCGCGCCGTTCACCGGGTTGAAATAGACTTCGGCGCGCTTGCCGTCCTTGGTGTGAGCGTAGATTTCGTAGCAGCTGCCGGACACCTGAAAGACCTTGACGTCGCGATAGCCCATTTTGGCGATGCGGCCTTTCATTTGTGCCGGCGTCATCCATTTGGCCTGAGGCGCCTTGGTGCAGACGGGCGATGCCATCGCCATCGGCGCAGCTGCGACGGCGGCGAGAAAGGCTGCGACCTTCAAGGGGGCAAATCGGATCATCGAACGAGCTCCTGTCAGAGGCGGGATAGCCTCGATGACCGGGAGATCGCAGCACCGCCTGACCGAAACCTGACGGCACAGCGAGTTTTTCCGACGGCTCGAGAATGCGGTTGCCGCGGACCTGTCAGGTCGTCGTCAGGACCGGGGTCGATAGCGGGGCAGCCGCACTTCCGGCGGCAATGGAGTATCGACCATGATGAAGTCCCTGATCGTCGCTGCCGCCGGTGCCGCGACCATTTTCGCCGTCAGCGTGACCGCCGCGCCGTCGGCGCCGACCCGCCCGCTAGCCGCCAGCACGCGGGCGAACCTCGAAGCCGCGATGCACGGGGAGGCTTATGCCAACCTGAAGTATCTGCGGTACGCCGACCAGGCGCAGGCGGCGGGAAAGCCCGAACTCGCCAAGCTCTTCCGCGCATCGGCCAACGTCGAGGCCAACGAGCACTTCGATCGCGAAGCGCAGGCGCTGCGGCTCGGCAGCAGCAACAATGTGAACCTCGAAGATGCCATGAAGGGCGAGCACTACGAGAATGTCACGATGTACGTGAATTTCGCCAAGGAGGCGGAAGCGGCCGGCGACAAGAAGGTGGCGCAGATGTTCCGCCAGATCGCGGTCGACGAAGGCACGCATTACGCGGCTTACAAGGCTGCCCTGGCAAAGCTCCCCCGTCGCTAAGCCAGCTGCAGGCGCCGGCCCGGCCATCCCCCCGGCGGGCCGGCGCATCAAATCGGGATCGTTCGATAGGTTTTTAACACACGCCAGCCGAATGGGGCCTGAAAGAGCGCTCAGTGCCCTAATCGCGCAACATCAATTCGAACGCGAGATTTTCAACAGCCACGACCTGTTTTGACGAGGCACCATGGGAATGGATCGCCCGGCGCGATCGGCCGAGAGGCCGGCTGCGGAATGTGACTTCTCAAAACCCATCGCCAATTGTAATCCCGATCGATGAGCCTTGTCGATGAGTTTTGAGAAAAATCGATGCTGATCGGCTATGCGCGCGTGTCGACGCCCGAGCAGGATCTGACCCTGCAGCTCGATGCGCTGCGACAAGCCGGGTGCGAGCGGTGCTTTTCCGACAAGGCCAGCGGCGCGAAGATCAGTCGCCCTGGTCTGGTCGAGGCCATCAGCTACGCGCGCGCCGGCGATGTGCTGGTCGTCTGGAAGCTGGATCGGCTGGGCCGAACGATGAAGGGTCTGGTCGACCTCGCGGCCGAGCTTGAGGAGAAGGGCATCGGCCTGCGTTCGATCACGGACGGCATCGATACCTCCGGTACTGCCGGCAGGTTGGTCTTCAACATCCTCGCCGCCATGGCGCAGATGGAGCGGGAGCTGGTCAAGGAGCGCACCACCGCGGCGCTTGAGGTCGCCAGGCGTCGGGGTCGCTTTGGCGGTCGAAAGTCGGTCATGACCGACGACCGTCGGAATGCGGCCGAGAGCCTTCTCAAGACAGAGATGACGCCACGCGAAATAGCCGGTGCGATCGGCGTATCGCTGTCGACCTTCTACCGCCATTTCCCGGGTAGGTGACCGCGGCGTAGATGGGCGGACGAGGGCCTTCCTAGCTGGCCAGTGGAAGAGCGACCCGGCCGTACGCGCGAAGGCTACCGATGCGATTCGAGAGCCTTCGCCGGATCCTCTTCGGACGCCGGTTCGCCGTCGCCACTCTGTGGCACCCGATCCTTCTGTAGGTGCGCGGTTGGAGGCGATCGAAACCCCTCCGAGCCAAGGAACTCGTACTTGACGTAGCGGTCGGAATCGATGCGCTCGAGCACCGCGTTGATCACGGCTTCGCGGGAGGGCAGCTGGAGCCGCTGCTGTAGCCGCTCCGCGATGGCCACCGCCACGGGCGACAAGGCGATCGTTGAGCGCCGGTAGCCGGCTTGATCCTCGCGCTGCTTCTTCAGTCGCATGGACCGGGTACTGCGTTTTATAGGCTGCTCGTCGCTTGTCATAAGCGGACGACAATCTGCCAGCATCAGGCGACGTGCAATATGACTTCGGCATGACGAAACTTAGCCGCGCCGGTCTGCATAGCAGGCGATGCCACGGTCACTGCGCAGTTTGATCGAGAGTGTCGTCGTCGGCCTCTAGATCGAGAGTGACGTCGTCCTCAGGAGCGTCCTGCTGCGCGCGGTAGGTGGTGAGAATGCGCTCGTACATCGCCATCGTTTTATTGAGCGACTGCAGGAAGACGGGTTCGAAGTAGATCATCGGCTCATTCAGGATATCGACGGCGAAGTAGGCTCGGACGACGTCAATCTCCAGGATCTCCACGAGCTGGTCGATGAGATGCCCGGTGAGGGGCGTACGACCCGCCTTGATCTTGACGACAAGGCTGAGGCTTCGCCCCAGTCGGGCGGCTACCTGTGGATTCGTCAGCCCCCGACGACGCCATTCCTCGCGGAAAAGCGTGAGAAAACCTCGTTGTCTGTCAGCGCTGACGGCGAACGCTTTGCCCTGGTGGTACATGGTGCGACCCCCTAACGGGTCGTAATACTCCGTTATTCCGCACGATTGTCAATCACGCGCGTCCACGGCAATGTGTGAACAATCGATAAATGTTCCGTGAAATACGGCGAGTAGTGCTGTTACGAAGGCGAGCCGAGTGGGAACCGGGTGGTCGGCGTGTTTCATCGCTAGATCACGCGCTCGTTGGAAGATGGGTTTCTGGCTAAGCGGGATGCGCAACGTCACTCGCACGTCGCCGGGCAGATCTAGCTTGAGCGCCTCGGCAACCAAGGCCTTGGGATCCTCCATAGACAGGAAGATTTCCATGCCTTTCAGGGCTGTAGCGGACACGCTCTCGAACGCCAGTGTGTGGTGCGAGTGGATGCGGATGGCGTGACTCGCCAGCCGGAACACCGACTTATCGAACGTGAATGTGTAGATCACCTGAGACATAGGCGATCATATTCCCTCCCCCGGGGGATAGGCCATACCTGATACGCGGCGATTGCGGTTGCCGCCGGCCTCTCGTGCCGCAGTCCCTCCATCGTTCACAAAGATCAGGACAAGTAAACAGGGGAATTATTTTACCCTGTCGATCGGTCCACGGCGGGAATGAACCATTTCGGCTGGAAGTGCGCTGCGGTCGTGCGTTGCCTACTAGATGTTACAATCACTGTCACAAACAGGGTAACTTTTTTCCTCTGTTCAAGTCTTGAAATTTGGTTCCTTTTGAAGACGGCGCAGCAATTTGCTTCGTCTATCAAGGGGAAAGAGCATGTCTGCACTTGCGATGCCGAAGGGGGGTCGTACCAACGCCGTCCTTCTCGGCCTGGCAATCATCGCCATGGTGATGGTGCTGGGCGCGTCGGCGGCGTTCGCCGGCACCGACACGACGTTCAATACCGCGCTGACGAAGTTCACGGACTTCCTCGAGGGCTCGGGCGGCAAGATCATCACCGTGATGAGCCTCGCCGGCGGCATCGTCGCGCTCGCGTCGGGTCGCTTCAGCCTCGGCCAGGTGGCCGTCCCGGTCGCGGTCGGCGTCGGCGCCGGCACCGGCATTCCGATCGTCACCTCGACCGTCACCGCGACGATCTGAGGCGCGGCTGGATCAACCGCTGGGAGGGCGGCTTAGCTTATGGACCGGTATTCCATCCCCTCGCATCTCGACGACCCGGAGCTGATCGGCTTCTGGACGCTGGACGAGTTCCTCGCGATGGCGATCCCCTTCGTGTGGGGCATCCTCTCGCAGCACGTCGTGATCGGGTTGGTGGTCTCGTTGCTCGGATGGTGGGGCTTTCGCAAGCTCAAAGCCGGGAAGGCCTCGTCGTGGATTCTCCACATGGCCTACTGGCACCTGCCCTCGAGCTTCACCGGGCTAAAGGCGACGCCGCCCTCTCACCTTCGCGTGATGGTGGGCTAAATGGATTACAGTGTCGGCCTCGCGCAATCGCAGCGGGTCATCAAGCAGCGCAACATGCTCGGCATCGTGGCGCTGGTGCTGGCAGGTCTCGTTGTCCTCCTATTCCTGGTCGGCGCCACGCGCGACCGCGAGATCGTGCTGCAGCCGATCGTGCGCACGCCGCTGACGCTCTCTTCGAGCGGTGTAAGCCGGGACTACCTCGAGATGGTCACGCGCGACACAGCGCTGATGACGCTCAATCGGTCCCCCGAGAACCTCCAATACTGGATGGACTCGATCCTCGCGATCGCCACGCCAGAAAGCCACGGCGCGCTCAAGCGCGATCTCATGAAGATCGTCAACGAGCAGAACGGCTCGACGATCAGTCAGTATTTCACGCTCACCGGCATGAAGGTCGACCCTGAGGCTCTGACCTCTGAGGTGAGCGGCACCCTCCACACCGTCGTCGGCTCGAAGTCGGTCACCGCCGAGCCGAAGACCTTCCGCTTCAACTGGGCGTATCGTGGCCTGTCTCTGCAGCTGAAGGGCTTCGGGATGGTGAGCAAGGCCGACAAGGACGGCGCCGCATCCGGAGACGCGTCATGAGCCCTCTGCTTGCCTATAGCCTGATCGGCGCTGGAGGGGCGGTCACCACGCGCTGGTGCCACCTCTCGCGCCTGATCGGCGGTTGCATGATCGTGGTCGGCGGGGTCGCGCTCGCGGCGCCTGCTTTCGCCGACGAGCACGTTCTCGCACGCGACAACAGCGAGGTCGCCTGCACGATGTCGAAGTCCGGGCTGACGCGGGTCAGCCTCAAGGACGATCGCTTCGCCAGCGTCTCCAAGCTCACGACCGGCGTCGACAGCGAGGACTTCACGGTCGTCAACGAGCCCAATCGCGGCGACATCTACGTCTCGGTGCCGGAAGGCTACTCGCGCGCCACGGTGTCGTTCTTCGGCACGACCGCCAAGGGATACGTCTACAAGTTCGCCTGCAGGTTGGCCGGCGACGACGCGCAGCAGGTGTTCGTCGAGAACAAGGACGTCGAGGCGGAGAAGCAGACGCAGGTCGCATCCGCTGCCGCGACGCCGCAGGAGGCGTCGGCGAACCTCGTCCAGGCGATGTACGAGAACGCGAACATCGACGGGTTCGAGATCCGGCCCGCCTCCATGTCGGCGGTGATGATCGGCACCCTCAAGGTGCAGATGATCTCGGAATACCGCGGGGCGCAGATCGCCGGTCGCGTGCTGCGGATTCAGAACACCGGCAAGGCGCCGGTGTCGCTCGGTGAAGGCACGATCGCGCCGTCGAACGCGATCGCGGTCTCGGTGCCGCACCCTGACCTCAAGCCGGGCGAAGCCACCACCGTCTACATCGTCACGCCTTCGGGCCTCGCCAACGGAGTGCGGCCATGAGCCTCAGGGACATCTTCAATCGCAACAAGGCCAAGCAGCTCGATGCCGAGCCCGAGGAGGGCGACGACACTGGCATGATGGCCGGCAACGATGCCGTGCGGAAGAAGCAGACCATGTGGCTGGCGATCATCGCCGGCTTCATCGTGATGCTCGGCGGTTGGTACATCCTCAAGCCGTCAGGCAAGGCTGCCATCGCATCGACCGACGGCAAGGACGTGACGATCGCGACCGACGACATGGTCAACCGCAACATGTCGCAGCGCGAATGGCAGGCCTCCTCCGAGGCGCAGATGCAGTCGATCAACAACCAGCTGAAGTCGGTCGACGGCCAGGCCGCGCAGATGCGGGCGCTCCAGGAGCAGGTTGCGGCGCTGCAGGGCCAGAACCAATCGATGGCCTCGGACGGTCAGCGCGTCATGAGCGCCTATCAGCAGGAGAACGATCAGCTGCGCAAGCAGCTCTCGGACCGCTCGAGCACGCCCGCGCCTGCACCCCTGCCGACCCAGATGTACGGCGCCGCGCAGCAGAATTACCGGGGACCCGGTGGGGCAGGGGGCCCGATGACGGCGGGTGAAGCGGCCGCGGCTGCCGTTGCGTCGCGGCAAATTAAGCTCGTCTCATTCGAGGGTGGCCCGGCCGGCACCGCCACGCGGATCTCGGGAGGCACGACCAGCTACACCGACAGCCCCAACTACCTGCCGCCAAACTCGATTGCGAAGGCGAAGGTCATCGTGGGCGTCGACGCTTCGGCCGGTGTTCAGTCGCAGTCGGACCCGCTTCCGGTTGTGCTGCGCATCACCGGACCGGCGCGGTCGGTCTACCGGGACGGCAAGCTGCTCACCACGCGGATCGAAGGCTGCCTCATTAACGGCGCGGCGCGCGGCGACCTCTCGTCCGAGAAGGTCTACGTCAAGCTGCAGCGGATGACGTGCCCGCAGTCGAACGGCCGCTACGCGGTGTCCGACGTAAAGGGTTTCATCAGCTTCGCCGGCAAGACGGGTGTCCGCGGTCGCGTCGTAAGCCGGGAGGGTGGCCTCGTCGGGCAGGCGTTCCTCGCCGGCGTCGCAGGTGGCATCGGCCGCGGCTTCGCGGCGAATGCCAACTCCTCGCTCCTCGGCTCGAACATCACCGTCAACGGCAAACGCCAGATGCTCGGCGTCGGCGAACTGGCGACCGGCGGTATCGGCAATGGTGTCGCAGAGGCCGGCGACATGGTCAGCAAGTACCTGATCGAGCGTGCTGAGCAATATCAGCCGGTCATCGAGATGCCCACCGGCATCGATGTCGAGATCGTCTTCCTCGAGGGCGTCTTCATCCAGAACTGAGCGGCCTCGACCAGGTCGGAAAGGCGGGAAGAGTTATGATGCAGGGTTTGGGATCGGTAACGCTGGCAGCGATGGCGGCGCTTCTCACCGGGAGCGCTGCGGCCCCCGACGGCGAGATCGTCAAGGCCGCGCTGACGAAGCGACTGCCCAAGACGCAGGTGACCTCGGTCGACTGCTCCAAGGTGGACGGCCTGTGCGAGGTCGTGGCTGGCTCGAACCTCTTCTACGTCGACAAGTCCGCGCGCTTCCTTGTCATCGGACGCGTCTACGACATGCAGACGCGCCAGGACCTTACCGCCGCGCGGTTGCTGGCGCTCAACCCAGACATGCTGGTGGGCGGTGCGGCGAAGGCGAACAGCGCAGCCGATGCTCCCGACGCCGCGCCGCCTTCGGTGGGCGCAGGCACGCGGGTGACCCAGGCGGCGTCCCCGCAACGCCTCGACCTTTCGCGGCTGTCGAAGAAGGGTGCGATCGTCTGGGGTTCGGGGGCGCAGACGGTGACCGTCTTCTCGGACTTCCACTGCGGCTACTGCCGCGCGCTCAGCCAGTCGCTCGAGACGATGAACGTCACCGTGATCGAGCGACCGATCTCGGTCCTCGGCAGCCGCGAGGTCGCCGACCTCGTGCTGTGCGCGCGCGACAAGCATGCCGCGGTGCGCGCCGCCTATGCGCAGGACGAGATCCGCACCGGCCCCAAGTGCGACACCAGCGGTCTGGATGAGAACGAGGCCTTCGCCAAGGCGCACGGACTCAACGGCACGCCGGTCATCGTCCGCTCTGACGGCGCCGTGATGGAGGGCTTCAAACCGAAGCCGCAGCTCGAAGCATGGTTGAAGGGAGCCAGGTCGTGAAGAGCGATGTCATCTATTTGCCGGCAGGTCCCGTGCCGGCGCTGCCTTCCCGCCGCACTCGGCTGATGACGGGCGTCGTGCTCGCTGTCGCCGGCTTGGCAATGACAAGCTGCACCACGTTCGGCACCAACATCTCGGGCAAGTTCGGTTGCGGCGCGCCGGCAGGCGGCAGCTGCGCCCCGGCGACCGTTATCGACGACAAGGCGCTGGCCGAGATTACCGGCGACACCAGCTTTCGGCCTGCGGTGCAATACCAGCAGGCACCCGTCCGCGCCGCGCCGGAGAGCGTAGCGATCGCCGCGGCCGGCACGGTGGGTGTTCGGCCGCAGAAGGTCCTCCGTATCGTCTTCCCGGCGCATACCGACGGCGCCGGCCGGTATCACGAGACGAGCGTCGTGCAGGCGGTGGTCGACAGTGGCCAGTGGGTTGCCGCGACCAACGGCCATGGCCCGGGCCTCGCCGCCTCGACCACACTCAACGTGAGCCCCGAGATCCTTTCGCAGCTCGGCGCGCCGATCGACGCCGTCACGGCCAACGAGCGGGCGACTGCAGAGCGCTTGGCTGCGGAGACGACGCCGGTAGCCGCCCCTCCTGCGAGCGGGGCCGCGCCGAGCGTCGGCGCTGTCGCTGCCGCTCGAGCCAAGGCCAAGGGCGGTCGCCCGCTCGCCGCGACAAGGCCGGTCACGCCGGCGCCGACGCCTGTGTCGACCCCGGTCGCGGCGGCATCGCCTGCTGGACAGCGGATCGCCTCGTCGTCGCCGTCCAACCGCCCCGCACGCTTCAGCCCGAACGTGGAGGACTGATCACATGGCAGCCAAGAGGGGTTTCATCGCTCGCATGCTGGGCGACACGCGCGGAACGGACGAGGGCACGCCGGCCTTCGACGCGCCGATGCTCTCGAACTGGCTGCCGTACCGCAGCTACGATCAGCGACACGACATCTTCTACCAGACCAACTCGATCGGCTTCGCGCTCGAGCTCGCGCCGCTCATGGGCGCCGACGAGCGGACCGGCGAGATCCTGGCTCAGCTCCTTTCGGAAAGCATCCCCGCCAACGCGCGCGTGCAGATCCTCGCGTTTCAGAGCCCGCGCGTCGGCAAGCTAATCGCGCAATATGCGCTCCCGCGCTTCAAGGCCGGCGGTGTCCACCGCAAGATCGCCGAGCATCGCTCAGCCTTCCTCCGCCAGGGTGCGTGGGTGTCAATGTCGAAGGACGGTCCCTTCCACGTCCGCAACCACCGCATCTTCCTGTCGGTGTCGATCGCGAGCGGCAAGTCGAGCCCCGAGGAGCTTGTCGGCGTGCGCGACGGCATCGTCTCGACGCTTCAGTCGATCGACATGCCGTCGGCCCGCATGAAGCCGGTCGACCTCATCTCGCTGATCGACGACATCACCGCTCCCGCCTTCAACGTGGCGGAGGAGGTGCTCGAATATTCCGAGCTCGACCCCATCGCCGATCAGTGCATGCGTCGTGACGTGCAGACGGTGGTGCAGGCGGATCGCCTCCTCGTCTCGGTCGAGCCGCTGCGTGCGGTCACCAATCTTTCGGGCGAGACGGCCTATGAGGAGATCCGCCCGGACACGTTCGACTACCGCTTCTTCTCGGTCCGAAACCTGCCCAATCGCTGGGCGCCCTGGGACGTGCAGAAGCTGATCGGTGACATGTTCTCCGACAAGCTTCGCCCGGGCTGTCCTACGCTGACCTCGCTTTGTCTGTGCTACCAGGACGAGCAGGCGGCATCGTCCAAGGCCGGCTACAAGTTCATGCGCACCTCGAGCCTCGCGGACTCCAAGTCGGCAAGGCTCCTCCCGCAGCTCAAGGATCAGAGCCGCGAATGGGAGCACGTGACGCAGGAGCTCAGGCTCGGCAAGAAGCTCGTCCAGGCCTATTATTCGGTCGGCATCATCAGCCCGAAAGGGCAGGGCGATGCCAACGAGCGCACCGTCAAATCGATGTACAAGGCGGCGGGCTGGGACCTGCTGGACGAGCGGTTTCTCCAAATCATGGCGTTCATGTCGTGCCTGCCGATGACGCTCGGCAACGGCATCGACAGCGACTTGAAGCGCATGAAGCGGCTGCGCACGATGCTGACCAGCACGACGGCGAACATGCTTCCCATCCAGGGTGAGTATCTCGGCGGGCACCTTCCGCACCTGATGTTCGTCGGCCGGCGTGGCCAGCCCTTCTTTTGGTCGCCCTTCGAGAACAAGGCGGGCAACCATAACGTCGCGGTGTTCGGCAAGTCGGGGTCGGGCAAGTCGGTGGCCTTGCAGGAGCTGTGCGCCGCCTTTGCCGGCGTCGGTGCCAAGATCATCGTGATCGACGACGGCCGCTCGTTCGAGCACATGGCCAAGAGCCTCGGCGGCAATTTCGTCGAGTTCCGCCTGCGCGACGGGTTCAGCCTCAATCCGTTCTCGATGATCGATGAGACCCTCGTGGCGAAGGACGAAGATTATCTCGTCGACGCCCTCGCGATGCTCAAGTCGATCATCGGGCAGATGGGCCGCCATATCGACAAGCTCAACGACACCGAGCGGGGCCTTATCGACCGGGCCGTCAATCGGGTGTGGGAGGCCAAGGGGCGCGGCGGCAGCGTCGACGACGTTGTGCAGGAGCTGCGCACCGACGGCAGCCCGCAGGGCACCGATCTCGCGATCGCGATGTTCCCGTTCTCCTCGGAGGGCACCTACGGCCAGTTCTTCGTCGGCGAGGCGTCGGTCGACATGTCGAACGCCTTGACCGTCTTCGAGCTGTCAGACCTCGCCAGTCGCGAGGAGCTCCGCTCCGTCGTGCTCACCGCGATCATGTTCACGTCGAGCCAGACGATGCGTCGCATGGATCGCCAGATCCCCAAGGCGCTGCTGATCGACGAGGCGTGGCAGATGCTGCGTGGGGGATCGATGGCCGACTTCGTCGAGACCTATAGCCGCACGTGTCGCAAATACGGCGCCTCGCTCATCACCGCGACGCAGAGCCTCAACGACTATTACAAGTCGGAGGGCAGCCTTGCGGCGCTGGAGAACAGCGACTGGTCGGTCATTCTCATGCAGAAGCCAGACACGATCTCGGACTTCCAGAAGCACGGTCGGTTCGACATGGACCCCTATACCGAGAGCCTGCTTCGATCGCTGAAACGCAACGGTGCCGAATATTCCGACATCATGATCAAAGGCCCGGATAGCCAGGCGGTCGGCCGGCTCGTTCTCGATAAGTATTCGGCCACGCTCTATTCCTCGAGTCCGCAGACGTTCGCCGCGATCGAGCACCTGATCGAGCAGGGCTTTTCGATGGACGAGGCGATCGAGCGCGTCGCGTATCCGGAGCAGTATCTGGAGGCCGCGGAATGAGCGCGACCGACGGTTACGGCTTCGACAGCGACTGGCAGGTCGTGACGCGGCGGCGAGTGCCCCGCCGCTGGCAGCACGACCTCCGCCGGGCGATTGCTGACACGAGCTATGTCGCGCTGCGCTTCTCAGGATGGCTAGCGATGACGACGCTCGCGGCGATGGGCGTGACTGTCCTGTTCTTCCTCATGCTGGGCAACTTCACCCCGCTCGGCTTCTTCTCGCAGGTCGCCAACCTGGGATCGCGCTTCGTCTCGGCCGATGCCGTTCGGCGGGCGACGTTCGTCGGCGAACTGCGAATCGTCGCCATCCTCATCTTCGGGGTCATCGCTCTGCTGCGCTGGCAGCTGCTCATCGCGATCCTCGTTCCCTCGAAAGGCCCCCGTCATGGTTGACGTCCTCGACACGCCTGCGCCGGCCGCGGCCGCTCACCCGACCGATACGGCTTCCGATCGGTTCGACTTCTCTGGCGCCGAACTGCCGAGTTCGCGCAGGGCGCCTGGTGCACCACCGCCGGCCGCCAAGAAAGCCGAGGGCCTGCCGCCGATCACCTGGGCGATGGCCGCGATCGCGACCGTCATGCTGCTGTGGGTAGCCTGGGTCACCAAGCACATCGCCAGCCCGGCCGCGGCGGTGCCGATGGCAAGCGTTCGGCTCGAGACGATCGTCAGCGAGTACGTCCAGGCGCAGAGCCACAGCAATGGGCAACCAGAAGCCGTGGCGGCTCAGACGCGCGCCTTCATGGGGGCGCTCGATCAGGAGCTGCAGAAGATCGGCGCATCGGGCACCACCGTTCTCGTCGGCGAGGCCATTCTTTCCAAGAACGTACCAGACATCACAGATCAGATCCGCCGTGCGGTCTATGCGAAGGCCCCGCTTCCCGCGGCCGCCCCAGCATCGCCGGCAGGTCCCGCGGTTGGCGCGGTTGCCCCATCAGCCTCCGGGGCAGCCGCGCCGATCGCGCCGGCCGCATCACCCTTCGCACCGCCGGCGCAGGGCTCCGCACTCGATGCCGCGATCGCCCCCTCAGTCAGCGGGTCGAACAGTGGCCAGTAAGGCCGCCCTGCTCGAACAGACCGCACCGGGGCAAACCGCTGCTCCGGGTGCGGTCGACCGGCGCGCTCTTCTCACCAAGCGCGTGAGGCAGTGGAGCGCGGTGGCGCTGATGGCTGTTGCCTGGGCCTCCTACAACACGATCGCGGACTGGCAGAAGAACAACGCCTTCCTCATCAACGCCAGCGATAGCCTCCCGAACTGGGCCTTCTTCGTCCACCTCCACCATACACCCGCGAAAGACGACTATGTCTTCTTCGCACCGCCTGCGAACCCGCTCGTGCAGCGCCATTTCGGCCCGACCTCCGGGCCCTTCGGCAAGCGCGTGATTGGCATGCCCGGTGCGCTCGTCGAGCACCGCGGATCGGACGTTTATGTCGACGGCGTTCGCGTCGCGCACATGAAGCCGCTGACCCGCACCGGCGAGCCGCTTACGCCCGGACCGGTCGGCCGAGTGCCGCGTGGCTGCTACTATGTCGGCACGCCGCATCCCGACGGGTTCGACAGCCGCTACGCCGAGATCGGCTTCGCCTGCGCGAGCCAGATCATCGGCACCGGGACACCCATCCTATGACCGCGCGCCGTCTGCTCGCCGCGGGCACGTTCGCTGCGGCGCTCGTCGCCAGTTCGTCCTGGCCGCTCGTGCAAGGCGCCCTCGCGCGCGACCATGGCGTCATGGGGCAGACCTGGGGCATCGCTGAGCCCGATCTCCTGACTACGATCGATGGTCGCCTCAAGGCGCTGCAGGCGAACGGGGGTATCGAGCGCATGCAGGCGACCATGCGTGCGAATGCCGAGAACCGCGTGCGCAACCCGCTACCGGTGAGCGGCATCACGCCAGTCCGCGAGGCGAAGAGCTGGACCTTCGATCCCTCGATCGTCCTCGATCGGGATCTGCGCGATGTGAAGGGTAACCTGGTCGCTGCGGCCGGCACCCGAGTGAATCCGCTCGCGTTCGTGTCGCTCAAGACAGACCTCGTGTTCATCGACGGACGTGATGACGCTCAGGTCGATTGGGCGCTGAAGCGCTGGAGCGCGACCGCCGCCAAGATCATCTTCGTCGCCGGCTCGCCGTTCGAGCGCATGGGCGAGAAGAAGCGTCGCTTCTTCTTCGACCAGCAGGGCCGGCTCAGCGGCCATTTCGGCATCACCCATGTCCCCGCGATCGTCGCGCCGGAAGGTCAGGCGATGCGGGTCAGCGAAGTCGAACTGCCGGGACGTGCGTCATGATGTGGCTCGACATGCTCCGCACACCGATGGCGGCTCCCGAGACGCCACGCCTCAAGGCGATGAGGCTGACGATCCTCGGATGCGCTGCGCTGCTGGTGATGACCATCGTGTCGCTGGCTCCGTTGCGCAGCGTGATCGGCAACGGGGCAGGGGGGATCGCGGCGCTGCTGATCGTCGTGCTCGCCATCCTGGTGCCGGTCTACGCGACGACCAAGAACCGGGCGGATAACGCCTATCTCGACCAACTCGTCGCGGTTCGCGAAGGGGGCGACGTCGCATGATCCGCCGGCTGCTCGCACTTCTCGGCATCGTTGCAGCTTTCGCGCTGCTGCCGGCGCCGGCGAGCGCAGGCCCGTCGAATTGCACCGGCAAGTTCGTCAATCCCATCACGGACGTCTGCTGGTCGTGCCTGTTCCCGCTGTCGGTGGGCGGGCTGCATATCTGGCCGGGTTCGCGTCCCGACACCAACAACCCTGACTTGCCGGTCTGCGCCTGCGGCAGCCCGGTGCCGCGGATCGGCATCGCGATCGGTTTCTGGGAGCCCGCTCGTCTCGTCGACGTGACGACCAAGCCGTGGTGCTTTCCGAATCTTGGTGGTCTGCGGCTCAACCCGGGGCTCGATATTGGGCAGGGCCAATATACCGGGCCGCTGATCAAGGGTGGGGCGACCCAAGCTTCGGCCAACTGGCAGGCGCACTATTACGTCTATCCGCTGCTCTACTGGCTCGAGATCCTCACCGATTTCGCTTGCTTCGAGCAGACGACCTTCGACGTTGCCTACATCACCGAGATCGATCCGCTCTGGAACGACGACACCCTGACCACGGTCATCAATCCGGAAGTGGCGCTGTTCAACAATCCGATCGCGGTGGCCGCCTGCGCGGCCGACTGCGCCGCGGCGACTGCCAAGCTGCCGATCGACCAGATGTTCTGGTGCGATGGGTGCAACGGCTCGATGTTCCCGATGAACGGCAATGTGGCTGCCCACAACTCGCCCGTTCAATCCTCACGCCTCGCCGCGGAGCGGCTGTTGTTCAAGATGCACCGCCAGGGTCTGGCCTGGGGCACGGCAGGGTCAAAGGCCCTTTGCAACAAGTACATCATGCCGATCCTGAAGAAGTCGCAATATCGGATTCAGATGACCAACCCGACACCGACCGTCAGTGGGAAATATGCCTGCTCGCCAATCGGCGCTTCAACGCTTCCGCCCGATGCCGGCCGTGCCTTCCCCGTAGGGGGAGAGGACTTCGGGTATCTGCTTTGGCGCAAGCGCAACTGCTGCATGCTGTGAGGATAGTCCCCATGCGCAAGCTCCTTCTCTCAGCTGCGGCTCTCGCGACGTTGGGCACCGGTGCGGCGGTGCTGGGCCAGACCGTGGAAGGATTGAACCTCGACGCGATCCGCGCGCGCTCGGAGACGATGGCGGCCGACGCGCAGGCGCTTTCGACCGAAGTGCAGCGGCGCGGTGATGCGTTCCGGAAGGACGCGGAGACGGTCCACGCGGTCGCGATGGAGCAGGTACGGACGATCGATCGCGCGAACCTGCCCAAGGGGCCGGCGGGTGCCGTCGACTTCGACGAGATGATCCAGACCGCCTCGGCGAACATGAAGGACAATCGCGGGAGCGCCCCGCAGTTCATGGTGTTCGTCTCGACCTCGATGCCGGAGCAGGCGCTCAAGCAGATCATCGCCGACACGTCGGCTGCGGGAGGCGTTGTGGTCTTTCGCGGCTTTCCAGGCAATTCCGGCAAGGCCTTCATCGCCGCGCTCTCCAAGGTCGTCACCAAGGATCAGCAGTTCGCCTCGATCGGCATCGATCCGCGGCTCTTCCGGGCCTTCAATGTCGATGCGGTGCCGGCGATGGTCGTCACCTCCACGGATTTCACGCCCTGCGATGGGCTCACCTGTCGCAGCGAACCGCCACCCTTTGACCGGATCGTCGGAAACGTGACGGTCCGCTATGCGCTCGAGACCTTCTCGGACGCGAACGGGCCGGGCGCGCTGATCGCCAAGACCGCGCTCGCCAACCTCGGCCGGGCACCCTGACCATGGCTGGGGGCCGCGCCATCCTCGCCGGTTTCGCCGCCTTGCTCGCGGTGCCGGTCGCGCTCGAGGCTCAGACGAGCGGCCAGGCGCAGACCCAATCGGGCGGCGGCTATTATGACATGGGCGATTACACCTACTTCAACCAGCGCACCGCCCCGACGCCGACGCCCACGCCGACACCGAAGCCTAGTGTCACCTCGGCACCGGCGCTGTCGGTAACCCATTCGCCGACCCAGTCAACCGCTCAGGCCGCTGTCCGTGCGCAGGCGGTTCAGCAGCCCAGCGCGCAGATCCAGGGTCAGCCCTATGTCTTCCCCAAAGGCGACCTCGACAAAGCCCGCGCAGATGCGAAGGCGCTCGCGAAGCCGGCGCGCGCTAGTGCCGCCAGTCTCCCCACGTCGACGCCTCTGACCAGTGTCCCGGGCTACTCGCCGGCTGCGAACCCCGCTGAGGCGTATGCGGACGATCCCGACGGGCTGACCGCAGCCGGCAACGCCGCGGTAGGTAGCAACGAGGCCTGGAAGATGGTCACCGATCCGGATCGGGTGAAGGTGACGCTCGCACCAAACGAGATCACCCGTGCGCAGGACGTCGAGAAGGATCCGAACAGCTACCTCGACGGACAATCGATGGGCGCAACCGACGGCAGCTGCAAGCCGCTCCCGCCGAGCGGCAGCACCGGCTATTACGAGGCGAGCTGCAACTCGGGCACGAAGGTCGAGGAAGGCGAAGCGATCTGCCGCACGCCCCTCGTCGTCGACGTGATCCCGGGCTCGACCAAATACATCTATACCTGCGAGAACTGGGTGGGTCGCCGCCCGATGTCCAATGACAACACCGCCCGGCGTTGCACGCCGGCTTTCACGCAGCCAGTCGCCCAAGGCATTTGCCGCGAGCGATCACGCGCCACGGTTCTCTACAACGTCTGTCGTCAAGGCACGATCACCAAGTGCTACGAGCCCGACGTCGAAGAGGGCGAGGAGATCACGTACGAGTGCGACTCCCCGGCCGCGCAGCGCTACTACGCAACCGAGACAACCGGTCAGGTCGTGAACGAGCGCTGCAACGAGGCCATGTGCAACGCGGCGACGAGCGGCAAGACGTGCGAGCTTAAGGGTGAGACCTGTGTCGATCCGGATCCGACCACCCGGACGATCAATGGGGTTCAGGTCACCCGCGCGTGCTGGAACTGGGAGCGCACCTACACCTGCACGAGCATGATCCAGACCTCGGATTGTGCCAGCCTCGCCGGCAATCCGAAGTGCAGCTACGTCCGCGACGAGTGCCTCGACGATCCGCAGGACGGGCCGTGCAAGGTTTCGACCAAGGTCTACAAATGCCCGCTCCCCGATAAGCAGGACGACGCCAAGCAGTATATCTGCGGCGACGACGTCTATTGCATTAACGGCGACTGCGAGCCGGTCGAGCGTGAGGCGTCGACGGAGTTCAAGGACGCGGTCGTCGGGCTTCACGCGCTGGGTCAGGCCAATGCGGAGTTCAACGAGAACACGCTGACGCTGTTCTCGGGAACCCGAGAGACCTGCAACAAGAAGATCTTTGGTGCCTCTAATTGCTGTTCGGGCAAGGGCGTGCCGCTGCTCACCCCCTGGCTATGCAGCTCGGCCGAGAAGCAGTTGGACGAGAAGGACGACAAGGGTCTCTGCCACAAGCTTGGCTCTTACTGCTCGGACAAGGTTCTCGGCATCTGCGTGACGTCGAAGGATGCTTACTGCTGCTTTGCATCCAAGCTGACGCGCATCCTCCAGGAGCAGGGCCGACCGCAGCTCGGCAAGCCTTGGGGGAGCGCCAAGAAGGGCACGTGCGAAGGGTTCACGATCGACGAGTTCTCGCGCCTCAACCTCTCGGTGATGGACTTCTCCGAGGTCGTTGCCGAGTTCACCGACGCCGCGAAGCTTCCGGATGAGCTCGCGACGTCGACCATGATCCAGCAGCGGATCAAGGATTACTACGAAACGAGGAAGCCGTAATGAGCGATGTCGCGCCCTTCGACCGTCATCGCCGCTTCACCGACATGTCGGTCATGGAGTTCGCGTTGCTGATCGCGCTCATGCGTGCCGGGCCGCACCCGCTGGCCTTCCTGCTCCCGACCCTGGACGCGTGGTTCGACTGCAAGCTTGGCGTCTCGGATCTCGAGCCCACTGCGGGCCGGCTCGTGCGCGCGAACTACGTGCTGCGGCGTGGCGACACGCTCTACCCGCGCCGGCACACCGCCAGGATCGTGATGGGTCTCTACGGCTCGCTGTTCAGGATCCTCGCCGACGACGTGACCAAGCTCGTCTCGGCCCAAGAGCCGAACATGCTCTCGACGATGAAAGCCTACCTCGATCGCAAGGCGAGTGAGGAGGGAAACCAGCACAAGGACGGGGACCGATAATGCGCACCACACTCACGCTCGCTCTCTTCGCGTCGCTTGCCGCTGGCGCGATCGTGCCACCAGCGGCGATCGCCCAGGCTCGGTATGCGGAAGAGCCGATCGCCGGCGACGAAGCGACGTCCGAGCTATCCGACAGCGTGACGATGCGCGGGCAGGGTAGGCCGGACGCCGTTCGCGACGAGGATGACCGCCGCGTCGCCAGCCAGATGGGCGACGCGTTCTACTGCGGGGAGCGTAAGCTCGGAACGTGGTTCTACTGTGAGAAGCCGAAGCCCAACCCGTCGGATCGCAAGGCGGCGCAGCCGGCGCAGTCCGCGGCCGAGCAGCTGGCGGCGATCGGCAAGGAATTGGACGAGAAGAAGGCGAGGGCGATCCTGGACCCGACCCCGGAGAACGTCTCCTCCTACATCAGCTACCAGCGGCAGCAGCTCAACCGGGCTTCGTCGTTCGCGGACATGTGGCGCCGGTCGATCTGGCAGAACCCCGAGCTGGATTACACGCTGCAGCGCCCGGTCAATCAGCTGGGCAAGCGGACATGGCTCGACACGCGCACCGCGGACAAGAACCGCGTGCTGGGATCGATCTCTAAGCGCTACGGCGTGTTCTACTTCTACTCGTCCGCCTGCGCGGCGTGCGAGGTGTTCGGGCCGATCATGCGAAGCGTGTCGGATCGCTTCGGCCTGACGGTCATGGCGGTCTCGCTCGATGGGGGACCGTCCAAGACGTTCCCCAACTTCACCGTCGACACAGGCCAATACCGCGCGATGGGCATGCAGGGCGGCCAGGTGCCTGCTCTCGTCCTGTTCGACACCGTCACCAAGCGTCCGATGCCAATCGGGTACGGTGTTATGGCCGCAGACGAGGTGATGGACCGCATCTTCACCCTCACCAGCGTCGAACCCGGGAGTGACTTCTGATGCGCCGGCTCATCCAGTGCCTCACCCCGCGCCGCCTCGCGAGGGTCACCGCAGCGACCTTCGCGCAGCTGACCATGTTGCTGGCGGTGTTCGGTCTCGTCTCGCAGCCCGCCATGGCCGACGTCGGGCAGGAGATGAACAGCTATTTCAACTCGGCGGACGCGTCGGCGAACGTCACCGGTCCTACCGCGTTCAACGGCCAATCGGCTGGCTATTACTCGGGCGGCTCGGTGTGGAGCCGGTTCCCCCAGAAGTCGATCAATCCGGTAAGCGTGGCGCTGCCATCGGCGCGCGCAGGCTGCGGCGGCATCGATCTGTTCGCCGGCAGCTTCAGCTTCATCAACGCCGACGAGATGGTCGCCACGTTGAAGGCGACAGCGAACAACGCAATCGGCTTCGCGTTCCAGCTCGCGATCGACAGCATCTCCGCGCAGATCGGCGGGGTAATGAAGGACATGAGCCAGCGCGTTCAGGCGCTCAACGCCTTCAACATGTCGAGCTGCGAGGCCGCGCAACAGGCGATCGGATCGATCTGGCCCAAGATGGACGGCGCTAGCTCCACCATCTGCCAGCAGGTGGGCGGCGCCAAAGGCTTCTTCTCGGATGCCGCGTCGGCCCGTCACGGCTGCACGAACAAGGGCGAGCGCGAGGACACGATCGCCAAGGCCGGCGACGCTGCCGAGCTGGTCCAGTCGAAGAATTATACCTGGTATGCGCTCAACGCGAAAAGCGCGACCAAGCCATCGAAGGAATATGCCGAGTTCCTGATGACGATGGTCGGCACGATCATCTACGATTCCACCAAGAAGGCCGACAGCATGGGCGGCTTCCGCTTCATCGCTCCGGCAAGCTGGGACACGTACCAGGCTCTTCTCGACGGCACGGCATCGGCGCCGACCGATGTGTGGTCGTGTGACACGACGGATGAAAAGGGGTGCATCAGCCCGACGTCGACCAAGCTCAGCATCCCTACCGAAGTCGCGCTGCGCACCCGGGTGCTGAAGATGATGGACAGCATGAGCGCGAAGATCCGCTCGAACGCCGCGCTGTCCGGCGACGAGATCAACCTCCTCGGGATGACGTCGATCCCGCTCTACAAGATCCTCGTGGTCAACGAGGCAGCGCACATGGGGTTAGGCTCGGGCGACAAGGCTACCCTGTCCGAGATGGTGGCAATCGATATGCTCATCTCGATGCTCGACCGCATGCTCGACGTCATCTCGCAGTCGCAACAGGGTGCCGCTTACGTCTCCACCACGGAGTTCGAGACGTGGCGCAAGCAGGTCGACAACGTGAAGACCGAGTTGGCGCGCCGGAGCACGAAGATGTCGGCCGACGTGCAGAACACCTACCGTGTCATCCAGCAAACGCAGTTCCTGGAATCGACGCTGAAGAACACCATGAGCCCGCAGATGACCGCCTCGCTCCGCTTCGGGCGCGGTCTGAGCTCGCAGGGTCTTCGGTAAGCAGCAGGGCAGGGAGCGACTACGATGGGCGCGCTTGAAGTCTTCACGATCGGCGGGGGCGAGTTCATCGTCAACGTGCTGAACGCGGTCGCGGCGTGGTGCGGGGGCGGGGGCTACCGCTCGATGCTTCAGGTCGTGATGGTGATGGGGCTCACCTACTCGCTGTTCGTGGTCGCCTTCTCGTTGGACTGGCGCGCCTGGTTCAACTGGTTCCTGCAGTCGACCCTCATCTACATGATGCTGATGGTGCCGACCGTCACGATCAAGGTCACCGACCGGATCAACCCGGGGCTCGCGCCGGCCGTCGTGGACAACGTCCCGCTTGGTCTCGGCGTCATGGCATCTTTCACGAGCCAAGCCGGTGACTGGCTGACCCGGTCGGCCGAGACGGTCTTCGTCATGCCGAATGCGCTCGCCCTGTCGACCAACGGCATGATCTACGGCGCGCGCTTGATGGACAAGGCGCGCTCCTTCGAGCTGACCAACAGCGTATTCCGCGCCAACATCGACGAGCACCTGAAGCAATGTACGTTCTACGACGTGCTGCTTGGCTTCAAGTCGATGAACCAGCTGACGAAGTCCAACCACCTTTGGGAGGACATCGGACCGGGCTCGCCGGCGCGCAGCCAACGCTGGATAACGTCGACCGGCACCGACACTACGGAGAACTCGATCATCCCGTGCAACGAGGCCTACACGCGGATGTCCAACCAGTGGAAGGCCGAGTACGACAACGACATCCCCTGGTTCTCCAAGAGTGCCTATCCAGGTGTTGCCGACGACATCGCCGCGCAGCGCCTGAAGGACGATCTGCCGATCGTCGCGAAGGAGATGCACGGATCGAGCGGAGACGCATATAGCTATCTACGCCAAGTCTCGATGATCGATGCTTTCCTTGCGGCGCGCGAGAGCTTCTCCGAGGCCGGCTGGGACGCCTATGCGGCGCAGCGCGCTGACGCTCAGGCGAAGAACACCTACACCTCTATCGCGCAGCAGGCGATGACTTGGGTGCCGCTCCTCGGGATCGTCCTCACCGTGGTCTTCTATGCGATGTTCCCGGTGCTCTTCCCGCTGTTCCTATTCCCGCGCACCGGCGTGCAGACGCTGAAGGGCTATGCGACCGGCTTCTTCTATCTCGCCTCCTGGGGGCCGCTCTACGTCATCCTGCACATGTTCGTGATGAGCAGGGCAGCCAGCCTCTACCACGCCGTCTCGCCAACCGGGCCGAGCCTGCTGGTGGTCGACGGGATGGCGAGCGTGAACGAGTCCATCACGACGCTGGCTGGCTTCTTGATGATGAGCGTGCCTTTCATCGCCGGCGGGATGGCCCGCGGCGCCATGGCGATCGCCGGGCACGCGACGTCGATGCTGCAGCCCGCCCAGAGCGCCGCGGAGCAGGCCGCGACCGAGCGGACGACGGGCAACTATTCGTACGGGAACACCTCGTTCCAGAACCTCACGGCCAACAACACGCAGGCAAACAAGTTCGACGATCAGCCGAAGTTCAACTCGGGCTATGCCGTCAGCTCCTTCACGAACGCCGATGGTGGCGTGACGTACGGCTTCTCGGACGGGTCCAACGCCTTCGACACGTCTCAGGGGATCTCGCGTCTCGGGTTTACGCCGACGCGCACGGCCGGGTTCGATAGCCAGATGAGCAGGGCTCTATCGGACGGCCAATCTCATACGGACTCGCTGCGTAACTCGGCTTCCCAGTCCTGGAATGCGACCGCTACGACGGCCACCGACCTGCTGAGCGCGGCTGAGCGACGTCGTGGGAGTTCGACTGAGACCGGATCTGGCTTCAACAACAGCGTCGCCAAGATGACCGATGTATCCAGAGGCATGGCGAACGGCCTCACTAGCCGGTTTGGCTTGAGCGAGGCTGACAGTCAGCTGGTCTCACGCGCCACTCAAACCACTGGCGATGCGAATGCAGGCATTGAAGCACTTGCAAAGGTTTGGAAGAATAAGTTTGCCGACGTCAGCGCAAAAGGTGGCCTCGCTATGCGGCTTGCCTCGATAGCCTCTGAAAATACCGGTCGAACAGTAAGCGGTGATCAGGCGCTCGGCGAGATGAAGGAATATCTCACCAGGGAGACTAACTCCACCCAAGCGAAGGCAGCACGGGACGAGTTCTTCCGCGAGACAAGCTCTAGTGGCGACAGCGAAGTCCGATCGCTTTCGCAGAAGCTCGGGGTTAGTGTCGGTGAATCGCGGTCGGCGTCGCTCGAGGCGACCCGCGCGGAGGAGACATTCCAGCGCGTCAGCAACGACGTTCGTGAAGCCTCCTCGAGGGGCTGGTCGCTGAGCCGTAACGAGACCCAGGAGTTCGTAACGTACGCGCAAGAGCGGTTGCTGCAAGATGACAACCTTTCGCAGTCTGGCTGGACGCCCGGCATGGTGATGCCGCGTACTCGGGAGCAGGAGCAGGTCCGAGACATCCTTCTTGGAGACTTCATGGAGCGACGAGTTGCCGAGGTGCGGAACGAGCTCGGCGTCAGCGTTCCCGAGCATCTGCGTGGGACCTTGCATGGTCCCGCGTCGACGACTGCGGCTGGTGTTCGCCAGTGGGGCGGACATCGGGCTGCTAATGTGGCTGCTCAGGGTCCTGATGTATCTATCCGCGAGAGCTCACGTGATCACGATCTCGCGGGTGAGGTCTCGGACGCGATCCCGAACGCCTCGGCACGCATCACCCGTCAGGCCTTCGAAATTGGCAATCAGGTCGACGACGCTAAGGATACGGCCGGACGCCTAGGCGACCACGTTCGGGAGCGGAATGACGCATGGATCCCGGCGACACTCCCCGGCGTCGAGGGAGCGCGTGATTGGGCGCGCGACACGCTCGGCATGGGCCAGGGAACAAGCCACGTTTATGAGCTACCGCGGGGAGAGCGGGCAACGCTGCCGATCTCCGGACGATTGAGCTCGAACATGGGGGGCCGCATAGACCCGGTGACCGGGCAACCGGGGCATCATCACCGCGGCGTCGATATCGCGGCAGCACTGGGCACTGAAATCCGTGCGCCAGCGTCCGGTCGAGTGGTGAAGAATGACTTCCAAGGAGGCGGTGCTGGAAACTACCTAGTGCTGCAGCATGGCGATGGATCGCAAAGCAAGTACTTCCACATGCAGGACCGGTCGGCATTTCCGGTAGGCAGCAACATCGAGGCGGGCTCAGTTCTTGGTCGGGTAGGAAGCACGGGCAAGTCGACCGGCCCGCACCTTCATTACGAGCTTTGGAAGGATGGCAGACCGGTCGACCCCAAGCGGTTCCAGCTTAGGAATGCCCAGGAATAAGGAATAGGCCGATAAACATGGCAACCAGCACGGCAACAACGATCCAACGTGCGTGCGGCGACACTTCGTTTTCCACGTCAGCGGTGCGGGACGGGTAAACCTCGTCGAGCAACTCTCTGCCGCGAGGGGTAGAGGGGTCGAAAAGATTGTCCGGATTTACTGAGAAGGACGAGGCGGGGAATGCTGGTCCTTGAGCTCGGCCGGCATCCCAGTCCATCTGACCAGTATCGTGGTTCAACATGGCCGCTCCTCCTGCACCGATCGGCTTAATCAGGCGCGATTTACGCTTGCAAAGCGTAGCAGACCGTATTGAACTTAGCGAGCGGTTTTCCGTGTTTGTTCTTTCCGACGTTGCAGGAAGCGCGATGACGGCGAAGGAGGCAGTAGAGGATCCTAGCGTAGCTGCTCGGTACGAGGAGCTGCTGGCGGCGCATTTAGGCTTTTACGAAGTGTGGATCGGCGTGGAAAAGGGACCCCGGTAGCGGGGTGATCGGCGTCGAAAAGGGACCCCTCATCCCGTTGGTCTAGGCTGTTCGCTTGGCGGTGTGTCAGGCGGC
>Ga0209630_10000372_pt1 | contig 51637 bp, 55 predicted proteins | sample COG_01_FD_184745 | JGI IMG/M metagenome (GOLD analysis project Ga0209630, IMG submission 184745) | Pelagic Microbial community sample from North Sea - COGITO 998_met_01 (SPAdes) (version 2) | ecosystem: Environmental > Aquatic > Marine > Neritic zone/Coastal water | place: Helgoland, sampling...
ACAGGGCCGTTGGCCATGTTAAATACGGGTTGCTTGCCTTCTAGATAAGCAGCCTCCATGCATTCTTCGTAATAACGGCTTTTGAACATATTTTCATACATCCAGCTCTGCTTCTTTGCATCGGCTTGCATCGAGAGGATCTCCTGGTCAATTTAGTCAAAATTAAACTGTTACGATTTTTACATCATATAACCTCTGGTCTTATTTACAAACCTGAAGATTTTTTAGAGGCACAAAATTCATAGTGTATGAACTACATTGATACAGAAGAGGAATGAAGTACTCAATAAAGCTAATTCGTTTGTAAAAACTAAATTTCGCTGTACAGTTCAATCACTTTTTTGCAGCAATTCAAGAATCAGAATTGTTATAAACAAAATGACGCACTAAAACGCAACTGGGAGGGCCTTTGTGCTTGAAGTAAATTCATCCGCAACCATTGAATCTGGGAACGGATTTAAACGCATGTTTGTTGAAGATAAACTATCGCTGGGAATATTTTTTCCACTTGAATCTTTCGAAAGTGATGTTCCGGCAATGCAAGATCAAGAGCGTCTTGCTAAATTGACCGAAGAATTGGGTTATGCGGCGCTTTGGTTCAGAGATGTCCCTTTACGTGATCCTAGTTTTGGTGATGTTGGTCAAATCTTTGATATCTGGGTTTATCTCAGTTGGATAGCTGCTCAGACCAAAGATATTGCACTTGCAACAGGTTCAGTCATTTTACCGATCCGACACCCACTACATACTGCGAAAGCGGCTGCGTCTATAGACCAATTATCAAATGGCAGATTGGTATTAGGGGTTGCCTCTGGAGATAGACCTGTAGAATTCCCGGCATTTAATGTTGATATTGAGACAAGAGGCGAACTATTTAGAGACCATTTCGAAGCGATGAAACAAGCTTTGGAAGAAAATTTCCCACACATTCAGAGTCAATCATCAATTTTGAAAGGAATGGCGGACACCATACCCAAGGCGGTAGGTAAATTACCATTTCTGGTTACCGGAAACAGCCAGCAGAATTTAGGTTGGATAGCAGCTAATGCAGACGGTTGGATTACTTATCCACGGCCTATTAATCAGCAAGCGAACAAAATACAAGAATGGCGTGAAGAGTTGAAAAAAAATGCTAATGAACAATTCAAACCGTTTGCGCAATCGTTTTATATTGATTTAAGCGAAGATCCTGACGAAGCACCGACACCAATTCACCTTGGCTTCAGGGCTGGTACTAAAGTACTGACTGAATTTCTGAAACAATGTCAGCTTATTGGGGTAAACCATGTGGCCTTGAATCTTAAAATCGGCAAACGACCGGCTGAAGAAGTTATTGCTGAAATCGGTGAGACAGTGCTCCCAAACTTTAGAATCAATTATTAAATAGTTACAAACGAAGAGAAAAAAGATGATCAATAAAATTTATGCTATGGATTTCGCCTTTTACAATACACAAGGCGTCTACGATTTTGATGCTCAGTGCGAAATGGTTAAAGAGATTGGCTATGATGGAATTCATCGTTCCATCTGGGATGGCACGCGCTGGCAAACTGCAGACGTCCTCGCTACAGTTAAAGAAAAGCATGATCTTGATGCTACAGGCATTTATATTGTCCTTGATTTAGATTACCCGACAGATCACCCGCATAATAGTGGCATTCTGACGCTACTTGAAAACATAGAAGGTTGTACTCAAATAGATCTATCCATACGCAGTGCTGGCAAGGGGATAACGCCGTCTTCAACGCAAGGAGATAAGCCTGTCAGTGAATGGCTAAGGCAGGCGTTGGCAATATGTGAGCGTCGCGGTATTGATATACTTTTATATACACACATAAAATTTTGGCTAGAACGACATAGTGATGCGGTTCGTTTATGCAGGGCAATCAACCATCCCAACCTTGGGATTGTGTTCACGAGTTTCCATTGGTATGCATTAGAAGGGGGCAGCCCAAGCCGCGTTCTCAACGAGATTTATCCTTTTCTACGTAAGGTGCATTTGTCAGGTAGTCGACAAAGTCCGCTGGGATTCGCCGGTGTTGCCACAGTAGAGCCCCTGGATGTGGGCGAATTAGACAACTTTGCCATCATTGGCGCCTTAAAAAATAAAGGTTACGAAGGTATGTTCGGTTATCTTGGTTGGGAAGAGGGGGGAGATCCCTATGTGAAATTAAAAAGATCACATGATGTGCTTCGAGATATGATTAAACGCGCTGACGATCACCCAGATTGGACAAGTCATGTCCCCGTTTAAAGTTATGTAAAATGGGACATCAACACTCGTCATTGTAGGTGTTAAATATTGCTCATATGCCTTTAGAGCGTGTCCTCATAAAGCCATAACGGGCAATCACATCCGGGGTGTGTTAATGCTCCCGAAATTGCTAGATTAATTTTCTTCGATTCTTGGGTGAATATCACATACTATTAAGCATTGGCCTGTTTTGTTTAATGTCTTCCAAGACTAATGAAAAAAGTAATGATTATTGAAACCATAAATGCATGGTCTTCTAATTCTCAATAAGAGGAGAAACAAGATGTCAGATCGAATATTGAAATTACTCGTTATTATTTTATTTTCTATTTGTTCCTTTTCAGTTAACGCTGAACCTGCCGAGCCTGAGCAAGCCAGCACATGCTCCATGAATAATAGCAAACTGGAAGAGATCATTCTTCGTTTGGACAAGGCCCCTGAAGGCGGCGATGGCTTATGGCAATTAAAAGTGGGCAATCATGCCGTTACTGTCATCACCGATGAGGATGCTGATCGAATGCGTATCGTTGTTCCCATCACGGAAACATCCGAACTCTCTGAGAAACACCTGTATCGAATCATGCAAGCAAACTTTGATAGCACTTTAGATGCACGGTATGCCATAGCCAAAGAAATATTATGGAGTGCTTATATACATCCGCTATCAACGTTAAGCGATGAAGACTTTTTAAGTGGACTGGGACAAACAGTCAACCTTGTTGATACTTTTGGCGGTAGCTTTTCTTCTGGCTCAAGCACCTTTATCGGTGGTGATACTAGTGACTTGAAAGAAAAAGAATTAATAAAAGAACTGCTAAAGAAGGGAAAAGCAATATAAAGCGATCATGAATTTAAAATAAAATAACTATGAATAAAAAAACACACATAGCGATTGGTGGTGCTAACGGACAGCTTATAAGCCAACTCGCAAAACTCAGTAATCGTCACGGTATGATTGCCGGTGCTACAGGCACAGGTAAGACTGTAACATTGCAAATACTGGCAGAAGGATTTTCACAATTGGGTGTGCCAGTATTTGTAGCAGATATAAAAGGTGATTTATCCGGACTTGCAAAAGCAGGCGCGCCCCATCCCAAGATTGATGAACGCCTTGCCGAGATCCCGATTAAAGATTTTGCCTTCAATGCAAACCCGGTTGTGTTTTGGGATATGTTTGGGAAAAAAGGACATCCGATTCGAACAACTATCTCGGAAATGGGACCGTTGTTGTTATCGAATTTACTAGAACTAAATGATACTCAGAGCGGTATCCTCTATGCCTGCTTCAGTATTGCGGATGACGAAGGTTTGTTATTGCTAGATCTTAAAGATCTACGTTCGATGCTCAGTTGGATGGCTGAAAATGCCAGTGAGCTAAGCTCAAATTACGGTAATATCTCTAAAGCCAGTGTCGCTGCGATTCAGCGTAGATTGTTAGTTCTTGATGCGCAAGGCGCAAAGAATTTTTTCGGCGAACCTGCATTAGAGTTACGCGACCTAATGCAAAGAGATGAAGATGGTCGTGGTATTATTAATATACTTGATGCGACCAAACTGTCATCGCAATCACCAAAACTCTATGCTTCATTTCTACTATGGTTGTTGTCAGAGTTGTTTGAACAACTACCCGAAGTAGGGGATGCTAAAAAACCAAAATTAGTATTCTTTTTTGATGAAGCGCACTTATTATTTGATCGAGCACCGCGTTCATTAGTCGATAAAATCGAACAAGTTGTTCGCTTGATTCGCTCCAAAGGTGTGGGTATATATTTCATAAGTCAAAACCCCACTGATATTCCTGAAGATATATTAGGGCAACTCGGTTTACGTATTCAGCATGCCTTGCGAGCCTTTACTCCAAAGGATAAAAAAGTTGTTAAGACCGTTGCTGAAACATTTCGTCCAAATCCAAGCTTTGATTGTAAACAAATTATTACTGAGCTGGGTACAGGTGAAGCACTGGTTTCTGTTCTTGATGAAAAGGGTAGTCCTACACCAGTTGAGCGTACTTTAATCAGACCGCCGCAATCACGTATAGGACCATTAAAAGCAGCAGAGCGCACCGTGGTGATTGAAAACTCAATTATTGGTGATAGTTACAATGAATCTTTGGATAGGAATTCAGCGCATGAGATATTACAAAAGCGTGCAAAGAAGACTGTGCAAAAAGTAGAGAAGGTCCAGGCAAAGCAAACTGCAAAGATAAAACAACCTGCTCAACGACGAAGTAACCGACAGGGTATTGGAGAAGCGATGATGAAAAGTGTCGCGCGAAGTATGGGGAGTGCCTTGGGACGGAAAATTATTCGTGGAATTTTAGGTTCAATGTTTGGGAAATAATCATACATCAACCTGTCCGCGGTTCTTGATTAGTAGTTAAAGATAATTAAACGATGCAAATTAAAATTTTGCTTCAGACAATTCGCGTACCTTTTCTCGTGTTAACACCGGTCTGTATCTTTTTAGGGGTTAGCACTGCATACGCAATCCATCCTCCGATTGATTTATTTACAGTCATAATAATATTATTCGGTGCTATTGCCGCTCATATTAGTGTTAACACGCTTAATGAATACTATGACTTTAAGAGTGGCTTGGATCTGATTACCAAGAAAACAGCTTTTAGCGGTGGTAGCGGAGCGTTGCCAGATAATCCTGACATGGCCAAATCAGTATTAGTTCTTGGTTTGGTATCGTTAGCGGCGACGATTATCATCGGCGTGAGTCTTGTGCTTGAACATGGTATGGAAATTATGCCGATTGGTTTAGTTGGTGTAGTTCTTATAATTGCGTATACAAAATGGATTAACCGTTTTCCCTTCTTATGTCTTATTGCCCCAGGATTGGGATTTGGGGTGCTTATGGTTGTTGGTACTAATGTTGTTTTAACCGGTGGAAATTCCTACCTAGCGTGGATGATCGCACTTGTGCCTTTTTTACTAGTCAACAATCTTCTCTTATTAAATCAGTATCCAGATATAGAAGCTGATTCAACTATTGGAAGAAATACTTTCCCTATTTTCTACGGTATAAAAAACAGTAACATTGTTTATGCCATTTTTATGCTGTCTGCATATTCATTGATTGTTTATTTCATTTTCAGTGAGACTATCCCAAGCTTGAGTGTCATCGCTCTCATCCCTGTATTGTTTTCGATATATTCACTTTTAGGAGCAATAAAATTCGGCGCAAGAATTGGTGCACACTCTAAATATTTGGCAACAAATGTAGCAGCGGCATTATTAACGCCATTACTACTTGGGGTATCTATTGTCTGTGGTCAATAATTTATTAAAACAATCAACCTCGTGTGTGAATACTAAATGTCACGAGTAAAGGAAATCAAAGACGATTACGGTTTTTTTGGAATTGGAATTCTAAATAATAGTGATCAAATAAATATAGGGACGCTCTGGCGTTCAGCTTATTTATTAGGAGCAAGCTTTATATTTACGGTGGACAAAAAATACAAGTATCAGGGAAGCGACGTAACAAAGTCATGGACTAGAATACCGCTGTATCACTTCAAGACATTTGAAGAATTGAAAGATAACTTGCCCTATTCAACTAGATTAATCGGCGTAGAAATGGGTGAAGATGCGATACCACTAGCTGAGTATGATCACCCAGATAGAGCCGTATATCTCTTGGGAAATGAGATAAGCGGCTTACCCCCGCAGATTTTGGAACAATGTCAATCTTTGCTAAAGCTCCCAGGTGAGTATTCTTTAAACGTAGCCGTAACAGGCAGTATCGTGATGTATGACAGGATTGCAAAAGGCGGGGGATAGCCCTGACAACGCTATACTCAGGCTAGGAGTGAGTGTTGATTCTTGGGTAATGATTTTGTAAATCACTCGGAACTGTACTGAATACTCAAGTACCGTTAGAATTCGGCTGAAAATATTAATAATTTCGAGGTTTTAAAATAAGCATGACCATACTAACAACCTTTTCAGAGGCAGAGTTTGAGCAAGTAGCTGGAGTACCAATCAAAGGTGAAGAAGAAGCACAAGTTTCAATGTTTATTGATTTTGTGCAAGAGGCTATACAGTTTTGTATGGTGCAAGCAGATATTGAAGAGACGGGATGTTCGTTGCGCTATTTGTCTATTGACGTACATCCCTTCAAAGATATGGGAGATCTTTATGAACTTGGCTATATCGACTTTCATAAAATACTTGAACTTCCTGAAAAAGCAGAAGATACGCTAAAGGTCGAATTGCCTGTCATAGAAGAAGGCGTCGGGCGAATAATTGAAGTCGCAAAAATACTTGGTGTTCCTTCAGCTGAACCGGCAGATGCAATTTTAGCTTTTTTCCGAATACGCTTAGCGCATAAAACCCTAGAAAACACGCTGGATTTTAACAGCATCAAAACTGTCATACGAGGCACCAAAGATTCTATGGCAATCCTCAAAAAGAAAGGACTGCACCCGACTAATATGGGTGGAATTTTAGATACGACAGAGACGGTAAGGATGAGCGATGTCTGGGGACTGGAAGATGATGCACCGGAAGAAATGCCAAATTTCTTTATATTTGAGTAGGCTATAGGCCTGTATACGTTACCATCCACATCAAATGAGGATTATTGATTTTTATTCTATGTTTTAAATGTGAATTAAAATTGCTGTCCTGAGTTAATTATAAAACTTAAATCATTAAGGAATAATTATGGACGAGAAAGTTAAAGAATTATTAGCTCAGATATCTGATATAGAAGATGAAATAGAAAAAATCATTAGTGAACGACAAGAGAAGATTCTCTATTTTTATGAAGATGGAAAAGTAAAGTTCAAGGAAGGAATCGAAGACGCACATAAAAAATTGAAGAAAAGTTTATTCAGGTTTTTTCTGGATAGTAAATTAAGAAATCTGCTTTCCGCTCCTTTTATATACAGCATGATAATTCCCTTTGCTATTCTTGATGCCAGCATGACGCTCTATCAGGCAATTTGTTTTAACTTATATCGCATCAAGAAAGTTAAACGCTCACACTATATCGTCATCGATCGTTACCGATTAAAACATCTGAACAGCATCGAACGCTTTAATTGTGTCTATTGCGAATACGGCAATGGTGTTGTTGCATATGCAAGAGAGATAGCCGCACGAACAGAGCAATATTGGTGTCCTATAAAACACGCAAGAAAAGTCATTGGACGGCATGCTCGCTATCAGGACTTCATTGATTATGGTGAGGCGATTGATTATCACAAACAACTTGCAGAATTTAGACGGAAACTAGCCCTGCCATAAAATAAATTATTGCGCTTCAACACCCCAAGTCATTGAATTATATAATAACAGTTCAATTCATTAGATTATTGTCATTCCTATTATTCTGAGATAATTATTGTGCAGTGCAATAATTTGCTAATATGTATCATTGCTTTACATCTAAATCAGGAGAATTTAAGGCAGTCATATGAGCGTTATTAATCTAAATAAACTGTTGAACCCAAAATCGGTAGTTTTAATCGGCGCATCGGATAAACCGTTATCGATCGGTAATGTGGTGATGAAGAATCTTTTGAATGGTGGTTTTGATGGGCCAATATTGCCAGTCAACCCTAAGTACGAAACCATCTGTGGTGTGTATTCCTATAAGTGCATAGCCGATCTACCTGTAGTGCCTGACTTTGCTGTAATTTGCACACCCGCACATACTGTCCCTGACATTATTATGCAATTAGGTGAGAAGGGAACGCGTGCAGCTGTTGTTATAAGCGCTGGTTTCCATGCAGTAGATGACGCTAATGGTTTTGAACAACAAATGCTAGATGTCGCACGGCATTATGACTTTCGTATCCTTGGGCCTAATTGTGTTGGTTTACTCATCCCCGGAATCGGCTTAAACGCGAGTTTTGCTCATACTGATTCTCTCCCCGGTAATATTGCGGTGATTTCGCAATCAGGCGCGATTTGCACATCAATATTAGATTGGGCCAAGTCACGTGGCATTGGTTTTTCGTATTTTATTTCGCTAGGTGATAGTTCAGATGTTGATTTTGGTGATTTACTTGATTATCTCGGCACTGATCAACACACAACAGGGATATTGCTATATGTAGAATCAATAAAACTTGCTCGTAAATTCATGTCAGCTGCACGTGCGACTGCGCGAAATAAAAAAGTAATTGTTATTAAGTCAGGGCGAATGGCAGAAGGTGCGAAGGCGGCTGCATCACACACAGGTGCATTAGCCGGAAATGACGATGTGTTTGATGCGGCGATACGTCGGGCAGGGATGTTGCGAGTTTATTCTATTCAAAACCTATTTGATGCCGTGGAAACACTGGCACACGTATCAGGTATTAAAGGCGATCGATTGATTATATTAACCAATGGCGGTGGTATTGGAGTATTGGCAACTGATAGTTTGATTGACAGTGGCGGGCGCTTGGCTGAACTTGCACCGAAAACAATTCAAGCCTTGGATGAATTTCTTCCCGCCACATGGTCAGGTGACAATCCGGTCGACATTATTGGAGACAGTGATGCGAAGCGATATGTTCAGACTTTAAAGGTACTGTTGGATGATCCTAATTATGATGCCATTTTGGTTATGCTGGTTCCGGTAGCAATCATCGACAATACCGAGGTTGCACGTGCGATTACAGAGGCTATAAATGAATCGCACAAACCTGTCTTGACCTGTTGGATGGGTGAAGATGCCGTTCAAGATTCAAGAGAAATCTTCGAGAAAAATAGTATCCCCCAATACGAAACGCCAGAGTCAGCAATCAGTGCTTTTCTGCAAGCTGTTGAATACAACAAAAATCAAAAAAACCTAATCGAGTTACCGCCATCTATACCTGAAGATTTCAAACCCGATAAAGAAAGAGCACGTATAATTATTGAATCGGTTTTAACTGAAAAACGAAACATACTAACCGAACCAGAAGCGAAAGATGTGCTAGACGCATATCAAATCCCTATTGTTAAAACATTAATTGCGCATGATGTTGATGAAGCTGTCAAACAGGCAAAATCAATAGGTTTTCCAGTAGCATTAAAAATACTGTCAAAAGATATCAGTCACAAGTCTGATGTTGGTGGTGTGTTACTGAATATTGAATCTGCTTCGATACTACAACTATCGGCTGAAGGAATGTTAGCTCGTATTAAAAAAAGTAATCCTGATGCAAAAATCGAAGGCTTCACTGTACAAGCAATGGTGGACTGTCCCAACGACTATGAATTGATCATTGGTGTTACTTCTGATTCTATTTTTGGACCTGTTATTTTATTCGGGCATGGTGGTATTTCAGTAGAAGTAGTTAACGACAAAGCTGTAGCATTGCCGCCGTTAAATATGAAGTTAGCCAATGATCTTGTTCAGCGTACTCGTATTGCTAGAGTTCTTAAGGGGTATAGGGATGTTAAACCGGCAAACATGGAGGCCATACTTGTAACATTAGTAAAAATTTCACAACTGATAGTCGACCACCCTGAACTTCAGGAACTCGACATTAATCCACTTGTTGCAAATAACAATGGTGTTATTGCACTGGATGCCAGAATAAAAATAAATTCAGTAGTGTCTGATGACACCAGCCATCTTGCGATTCGACCCTATCCACAAGAGTTAGAAGAACTGTCTCAGTTGGCTTCAGGTGCTAAATTACTTATTAGACCTATCAAGCCAGAAGATGAAATGGCTCATCTTGAATTCTTTTCGCATATCAAACCAGAAGATATCTATTTTCGTTTTTTTCGTGCAGTGAATAATTTCACACATTCACAAATGGCACACTTCACACAAATTGATTACGACCGTGAAATGGCTTTTATCGCTATTTTGAAAAATTCAGAAGGCAATAACGAGACTATTGCTGTATCGCGGGTTGTGAGTGATGCAGACAATATTGAAGCTGAATTCGCGATCATTGTACGCTCAGATATGCAGAAAAAAGGTGTGGGTAATAAGCTGATGAGCAAAACAATTGATTATTGTCGGGAGCACGGTACAAAACGATTACTTGCCCATACCCTAGCAAATAATTTCCCCATGCAAAAACTCGCCAAAAAGTTTGGTTTTTTTAAAGTTGAAAATAATAACGATCAACAAACGGTTAGTTTGAGATTAAAGTTAAATTGAAATTGAAATTGAAATAGATAGTTGAACGTCATCTATTTTAAGTGCTAATGCATATAAATAATCTACTCAATTCAGAGTGCTGATCCATTATCATTTAAGAATGATAGTATGCAGCTAACGACCCGCAGCATTAGCTTCGTATCCCCCTCTTAAACTTCTGCTTTCCAGCGACAGCGGACATTTGATTATTAATCATTGTTATACTGCTACTGACCCAAAGCAGATATTAAGAATATTGTTTAGATGTTAGATATACATAAACTTATCAGGAGATAATCATGGCTACACATCATGCATCATCAGCTGAAATTGTTGACTTGGAAACATGGGCACAAGATGTGCCATATGAACAAACTAAAACAATTGTGAAAACAGATGAAATGGAACTTGTTCGCCTTGTTATTCCAGTGGGTAAAGAAATTCCAACTCACAAAGTATCAGGGCCAATTATTGTTCATTGTATAAATGGAAAGATAGAGTTTACTGTAATGGGCAAAACACAAGTGTTGATGGATGGCCAATTATTACATTTAGCTTCGGATGAGCCGCATTCGGTTAAAGCAATTGCAGACGCAGTTGTGTTACTAACAATAATCTTTAAGACTTAGAACGTTATTATCTTCTTCTGGCTGAAATGCAGGGCATTTATATGGGAAAGGAAGGGAACCCCGTTCTTATCTTGCTTATAGGCCGTATTAAATTCAACTTTAGGCCTAATTCATTATCAAGGTCTTGCTTGAAGCACCGACTTCTTCTTTTACTAACTTAGGAACCAGATAACCCGATACACGGGCTTGCATTTCTTCCATCAAACTCTGTGCGTCATCTAGCGAAACATCATAGTGTGCTGCGCCTGCAACCGGATCTAATAAATGCAGGTAGTAGGGTATAACATTATTTTCAATAAGTCGTTCCGATAGATTTATTAACGCCGTAACAGAGTCATTAATATTTTTTAGCAAGACCGATTGATTTAAAACGAGTATGTCGAATTCTTGCAAGCGTTTAATAATAGTTGAAACTGAGTTATCCAGCTCGTTAGCATGATTGCTATGTATAACAAAGATGATTGATTTATCGTTGTCTGTTATTTGTTTAAGCAGTGTTGTGGTTACGCGCGCGGGTAGAACAATAGGTAGTCGCGTATGAAAGCGTATGCGTTTTATGTGTTTTATATTTGCAATTGATGCACATATTTCTTGTAAACGACGATCTGACAACGTTAGCGGATCGCCACCGCTGAGTATCACTTCTTCAATACTTGAATCATCTTTGATGTGATCTAACGACGCTTGCCAATGTTTGCTTGATGAGGATGACTCTTGATAAGGGTAATGCCGTCTGAAGCAATAGCGACAATGCACCGCACAGGCACCGGTTGTTATCGACAAAACACGACTGTTATATTTTTGTAATAAGCCGTGTACAGGTTGTACATTTAATTCAGCTAGTGGGTCATTTATGAATCCAGTTGCTTCATCTTCTTCAGCTTTATACGGGAATACCTGTCGCAAGATGGGGTCGTTCGGATCGTTCTTCTTAATACGATTGGCGAAAGCAAAGGGCACCCGAACAGGAAATTGTCTTATTGCTTGTTGGCTATAACCGATTGAATCGGCCTCTAGTCCGGCAAATTCAAGTAAATCAGCGGGTTTCCGTATGGCCTGTGCCAGTTGTTCTTGCCAGGATAAAGACTGCATTATTTCTTCAGTTCCATGTATTATTGCGCTTTTTTTATAATATAAAGCTTTAAAACAGAATTATCATATTTGAAAGAGGACATCATGGCGACTTATAGCACAAACGAATTCAAATCAGGTCTTAAAATAATGATTGAAAACGATCCATGCTCAATCATTGAGAATGAGTTTGTTAAACCGGGCAAAGGCCAGGCCTTTAACCGGGTTAAGATGCGCAATTTGAAGACAGGCCGAGTGCTTGAGAAGACCTATAAGTCTGGTGAATCTGTCGAAGGTGCCGATGTGATTGATCTTGATCTGCAATATCTCTACAACGATGGTGAGATGTGGCATTTCATGAATAAAGACACTTATGAACAGTGTGAAGCCGACGCCAATGCTGTAGGTGACGCTAAACAGTGGATTAAAGGAGAGGAAATGTGTCTAGTCACCTTGTGGAATGACGCCCCATTGTCAGTTGCAGCACCAAATTTTGTTGTATTACAGGTGACAGATACGGATCCAGGTCTAAAAGGTGATACCGCACAGGGTGGTTCAAAACCAGCAACGCTCGAGACCGGTGCTATCGTGAAGGTCCCGCTGTTTGTCGAAAATGAAGACCTACTCAAGATTGATACCCGAACCGGTGAGTATGTTAGCCGCGCTAAAGAGTAAACAACGTCGTTTCTATGGTAAGACATAAGCAAGTGCTAGTTTTGAATATTGTAGATACGTATGACGTCAGATAATTTATGGCAAGCTAGTGCTAGTTCAGAAGTAATAATAAAACGAGCTTGTTTATTGCGGCAGGTCCGGGATTTCATGCTGAAACGTGAGATTCTTGAAGTCGATACCCCCAGCCTTAGTCATTTTGGTATCAGTGACCCCTATATTCAGAGTATGACGACTTCGTGCGCTTCTGATAAAGAAGAAATACTTTATTTACATACCTCACCTGAATTTTGTATGAAGCGTTTACTCGCCTCTGGTTTGGGTTCTATTTACCAAATCGCGCATGTATTTCGTAATGAAGAATCAGGAAAACGGCATAACACAGAGTTCTCTATGCTTGAGTGGTATCGGACAGGTTTTGATTATTATCAACTCATGGATGAAGTGGGTGAATTGTTACTCGAAATTGGCCTGCAAGCACCAGATAAGATGACCTATGCAGAGGCATTTGAGCAAACTATACAAGTCGATCCTCACAAGATTGATAGCAGGGAATTACAGAAGCTTTGTAAACAACATGGTTGGGATGCCTCATTGGATGATCGGCATGCTTTACTCGACTTTTTATTCTCTGAGGTCGTTATAAAGACCCTGAATTGTGCCAAACCACTTATTATTTATGACTACCCTGAGTGTATGTCGGCTTTGGCAACGCTAAAATTGAGTGATCCCATTGTTAGTGAGCGTTTTGAGTTATTTATCGCGGGGATGGAGATTGCCAATGGCTTTAATGAATTAAGTGATGCTAATGAACAGTTACAACGGTTTGAAAAAGAGTTAGCGACACGAAGAAGCCTGGGCTTGGCAGAAGCACCAATAGATAAACGTTTTCTAGCGGCACTTGAAGCGGGTTTACCTGAATGTGCAGGTGTTGCCATCGGGATTGAACGGTTATTGATGGTTTTATCTGAAAAAGATGATATAAATGCAGTAAGTACGTTCACCTTGGGAACAAATTAGTTTGTGGGTGTTAATTCAGTTAACAAGTTAATCATTGAGCCCCGTCTTATTGCTAAAGAATATCGGCTAGCTGCCGATAAAACGCTCCCGGCCACTCCTGAAATCGCAATTAACGATGCTATTTCGATGCTTGAATTGACAGCAAACGATGAGAATAAGCCTGGCTATGATGCAATCTATAAGATTGGCGAAGACCATTTAAAGATTCAAAAAAAGGGTAGGGTAATTTTCAACGAAAGGGGACAAGGACATCGCCTCGGGTAAATTAACACTGAGCAGGATCTGGTTTAGTAAAAAGACACTATTCAAATATCGTTGTTTACGATAATTTATTTTCATCTCACACATCATTCTCTTTGGCTTCTATTAATATTCGATCTATATACTAAATTATGAAAACAGTTAAAGAGGTTTTTTCTGATGGCGGCGCACTAACAAATCTGATTGATGATTATCGGCATCGACCTGAACAAGAAGATATGGCGCATAAGATATTCTCAGCAATATCGGAAGGTCAAAACCTGGTGTGTGAAGCAGGGACAGGGACTGGTAAAACGGTGGCGTATTTAGTGCCCGCCTTGTTATCCAAACAAAAAGTAATTGTTTCTACAGGCACTCGCCATTTACAGGATCAACTATATCAAAAAGATCTGCCACTAGTGCTTGAAGCACTCTCATCTCCAGCAACAACCATGGTATTAAAAGGCCGTTCAAATTATCTCTGTCTACAGCATATGGATATTGCGATTAATGATACTAAGGATTTGAATTATCAAAACATGTCAGACCTGCAAGAGGTGGTGCAATGGTCTTCTTCAACCAAGACAGGCGATATCAATGAGTTGGGAATGATTGAAGAAAACTCAGTGATTCGCGCCAGGATTACCTCAACAACAGAAAATTGTCTCGGTCAATCGTGCCCAAGCTTTGACGATTGCTTTGTCTTTAAAAACAGAAAGGCTGCACTGGAGTCAGACCTGGTGATTACCAATCATCATCTATTGTTGTCTGACATGAGTTTGCGAGAAAAAGGCTTTGGTGAAGTATTACCTCTAGCGGATGTGATTATATTTGATGAAGCACATCAATTGCCTGAGCTGGCATCGACATATTTCAGTCAAACGATGAGCACCCGTCAGTTGTTGGAATTGATCACTGATATAAGAACGGCCGATCATGAAGAAGCTGGTGATTTAGAACAATTAGCCGGGGCATTAGCGATATTTGAAAAGTTAATTCGTGATGTACGATTGGTGTTTGGAAGAGAAGATCAGCGACTAAACTGGTTAGAGGTATGGGAGAAGTCGTTACTATCAACCGTGCTTCCCAAAATGTTAGCCGCCTTTCAAGGCATTATCGATATACTTGAAACAGCCAGTGGACGTGGGAAGTTATTGGATAACTGCTGGCAACGTGCAAAGGCGCATTATAATTACATCGATATTTATATCGAAACGAAAAACGAAGATTCAATCCGTTGGGTAGAAATACGAGGACATCACCTCTATTTAAATCAAACGCCGGTTAATATCTCTGAAACATTTCAGCAACGGCTTAGCGAATATAATGCGACGAGTATATTTACCTCGGCGAGTCTGGCTATCAATGATGATTTTAATTACTACAGTCGTCAGCTTGGTCTTGAAGAATGTCAAACACAGGTATGGAATAGTCCTTTCGATTATCAAACACAAACTTGTCTGTATGTGCCGCTTGATTTACCTGAGCCGAATCAATTTGAATTTTTTGATGCCTTCATAGAAAGAACTATAGAGTTGTTATCGTATAGTGAAGGACATGCCTTTGTTTTGTTTACCAGTCATCAGGCATTGAAGAAATCAGCTGATATTTTATCAAAAGAGATTGATTATCCCATTTTTATTCAAGGGCAGGCACCACGATCAGAGTTGTTAAATCAGTTTCGACACACAAAACATGCTGTGTTGCTGGGTACTAGTAGCTTTTGGGAAGGGGTTGATGTGAAGGGTGATGCTTTGTCATTAGTTATTATTGATAAGTTGCCGTTTGCCAGTCCGGATGACCCCGTCCTACAAGCGCGTTTGAATCACTTTAGTAAACAAGGCAGCAATCCGTTTATGGATCATCAAGTTCCCCAGGCGGCTATCAGTTTAAAACAAGGCGTGGGGCGCTTGATACGCGATGTAACTGATCGAGGTGTATGTGTTATCTGTGATAAACGAGTTATAAGAAAGGCCTATGGCAAGCGAATAATTAAAGCATTACCGCCGATGCCGATCACTCATGAACTAGAAGATGTTAAAGACTTTTTTAATTAGTTTTTCATTACCAAGGTGATCCCGTCCGCCACGGGTAACATGCTTATTAATACGCGATTATCATTTTTCACATGTTCATTAAATTTGCGTATGCCAACGGTGTCATCATCCTGAATACTTTCGTCAGCAGGATTTCCCGACCATAAAACATTGTCTACAAGGATTACACCGCCCGGTCTGATAAGCTGCAAAGCCCGTTCGTAGTAATCGATATATTCAGGTTTATGTGCATCAATAAAGACAAAGTCATAAGATTCGCTTTTATTCTCTTCTATTAATTTGTCCAGGGTTTTAATTGCTTGCCCTATGTGTAGATCAATTTTTTCAGCTACATTTGCTCTGCTCCAGTATTTTTTCGCAATTGCAGTTACTTCCGGGTCACTATCGCAAGCATCTAAATGACCATCGACAGGTAAGGACATCGCTATAACAAGGCTGCTATACCCGGTAAATACACCGATCTCTAATGCATTTTTGACATGTAATAATTTGATTAGAAATGATATGAATTGACCTTGTTCAGGAGCGATTTGCATCCTCGCCATGGGGTGTTTTGCTGTTTCTGCACGACATTCTTGAAGTATTTTTGATTCTCGTAATGAAACTGACAAGAGATAATTATAAACTTGTTCGTCGAGCTGTATGCTTTTTCTACTCATAAGGTGCTAGCCTAATAAAATTAGATAAAGAATATCATGATTGAGACTTTTGAAACGATAACTAAGCGAGAGACTAAGGTGCCTGACAACATTAATATTATTCAGATCACTGATACACACATACTCGATGACGGCGCACCATCATTTAATGATTATGATACCTCCGCTAGTTTGATGCGTGTCATAGATAAAATCATAGCGTCTGAGTCGGATGCGGATTTAATCTTGTTAACGGGTGATTTGGTTCATGAACCCACGCAGACATCTTATCAAAAGTTGGCCGATCATTTATCCGTCCTGACAACGCCTATTCTTAGCTTGCCCGGTAATCACGATGCCCCGGAATTAATGAGATATGTCATGGGTGCTAATGGCCATGACACGGGCAATCTAATTCAATTCGATAATTGGCTAATCATACTGTTAGATACCTGTGTTCGAGGTGAGCATAGCGGTGAATTATCTGTTACTGAATTAGCGTTTTTACAAGCAAGTCTTGAAGCGAATCCAGACTTGCATTGTCTGATAGCACTACATCATCACCCCGTCTCGATAAATAGTAGCTGGATGGATGCAATGTCTTTGCTTAACGCAAAAGAATTTTTAGATATTGTCGATGAGTTTAAACAAGTGCAAGCAATTATCTGGGGACATATCCATCAGGAATTTGAAGACGAAAGGGCTGAAGTAAGATTGCTTGGTTCACCGTCGACCTGTTTGCAATTCAAACCCGGTAGTTCAGAGTTTGCTGTTGACAATAAAACACCAGCCTATAGGAAGTTGACGCTTAAAAACAATGGCTCGATCAATTCAAACGTTATTTATGTGAGCAAATAAGACCTATAAGAGAAGACCTAAACTATTTACTTGCAACTTTGTTCCTCAAGTATACTGGCATAGCTTTTTCGACGGGAATCGCCTTGCCTTCAAGATAAGCGGGTTTTGCTAAGGAAATAATATCCATCGCTGAAGGGAATACCTCTCCGTTGAAACCGATCAAGCTTTGTTCGAACTGTGATTGAAGTGTTTCAGCATAGGTATTCCATCCCGAACCAGCTCCGAACCAATCACCAGTGGATGGCCTAGAAATTTCATTTGCTGAACATACCTTTTCTTCGGCTATTTTCTGCATCAAGCCCAAATCATTCTTTTTGAAAAGCCCCCAGTAAATCTCTTGCATGCGTGCATCAATAGCTGCTGCAACGTGACTGTGTTCGTCTGCATAATGTTGAGCCAGGGCATTTAATGATGAAATGGGGATGACGGGTGTGTCGTGTGCAAAAGCCAGTCCTTGAATGACACCAACAGCAATACGCACACCGGTAAATGCGCCCGGACCTTGACCAAAAGCAATGGCATCAAGGTCTTTGATTTGTATATCTGCCTCGCGAAGTAGTTCGTCGATCATTGGCAGGATTAATTCTGTATGACGTCTTGGGGAGACTTGATAGCGATGACTGCAACTATCATCGATATCAAGTGCCGCAGAGCATGCCTCTGTGGCTGTTTCAATTGCTAATATTTTCATTATTATTTTCTAGAAAATCCATCTAATAGTCATTTATTTTTTTGTTTAAAAATACAGGGTGATCTGACTAGGATCAATTAATAATTTTCTGAATTGGGATATCAGACGCTTAAAAAGATCTGATTAACGCTACTGATTAAAAGCGTTTTTATATTCGGAAGTTTATCACTAAATGTAGTTGTTTCAGTAGACAAAGCTGTGTTATGCCTAGTAATTAATGATATATAACAAGAGATTACATCGTTACAGTTAAAACACGTGACTTTGGGTCGAGAACAGCTATAACAGATAGATGCTTTTATGATTATAGTCAGGTTAAACAGAAGAACTTTGAAAGGAAATATGGATTTATTAAACGTGATTGAAACTCAAGCTCACAATATTGCGGCAAGTGATGAGGCCCTTTTGTAAATGTATGGTTTCAGTTAGCTGAGCCTGAAGAATGTATAAAACCTATGAACTTAAAGAAGAAAGAAGTTCTGCTGTTCTTCTGCTGAAAGGAGAAGAAATAATATATAAATCCGCATAGATGTTTACGGTTTAAATTAATTTAGTTTCAAGCATCGGCCAAGCACTCTATAATCCGATTCCATGTTGAATTCATTTGAAGTCCTGATTGGCTTGCGCTATGTCCGTGCCCGACGTCGCAACCATTTCATCTCCTTTATCTCCTTAACCTCGATGCTTGGCGTTGGTTTAGGCGTAATGGCATTAATTACAGTTCTATCTGTGATGAATGGCTTTGAAAAAGAATTAAAAGAACGCATTTTAGGCATGGCTTCACATGCTACCGTTATTGAAGACGGCAATGTCTTGAATAATTGGCAACCAATAGCAGAAGAGGTAATGCATCACCCGGATATTATTGGTGTAGCGCCTTACTTCCATGCGGAAGGTATGTTAGTCAAAGATAAAAGTGTTAATGGCACGATTATCAGGGGAATTTTGCCCGCCGAAGAACCTAAAGTTTCAACAGTAACGGAAACCATGATTCTCGGTGATGTTAATGAACTTAAAGCCGGTGAATTTAATATTGTCTTGGGTAAAGAACTCGCACGAAAACTAGGCGTAGGGATCGGCGATAAAGTGACCCTGGTTGCGCCGCAGGCGAATGTTACACCTGCAGGTATTTTGCCAAGACTTAAACGATTTACCTTGGTCGGTATATTTCAAGTCGGCATGCATGAATTTGATAGCGCCTTGGCCCTGATTCATATGGAAGATGCCTTTCGTTTGTTTAGAAAATCAGCACCAACTGGTCTACGCTTGAAAACAAACAATATTCTAAAAGCGCCGATAATTAGTCGTGAGATTGTTGCTCAGTTACCCGGCAGATATTGGGTGGTCGACTGGACACAGCGACACGCTAATTTTTTCCGGGCATTAAAAACTGAAAAAACGGTCATGTTTGTCATATTGCTACTGATTGTTGCAGTGGCAGCATTTAATATCATTTCCACATTGGTGATGATGGTCTCTGACAAACAAGCCGACATCGCTGTGTTGCGAACACTAGGAGCCAGTCCTGGAAGCATATTAAAGATATTTATGATTCAAGGGACCATCATTGGTGTTGTCGGTATTGCCATTGGTGTTATTGGTGGTGTCTGGTTGGCTTCTAATGTAGAGACAATCGTGCCGGCGATAGAATCAATGATAGGTCAAAAATTCTTGTCAGCAGATGTTTATTATATAAGCGATCTGCCCTCAGACATGCATTGGAATGATGTCATTACCATTAGTGTTGTTGCGTTTGTGCTCTGTTTGTTAGCCACGATCTATCCTGCATTGCGTGCAGCGAAGACACAACCTGCGGAGGCATTACGTTATGAGTGATGCTCTAATCGAAACACGAAAACTTACTAAATGTTTTAGTGATGGCCAACTTCGCGTGGAAGTTTTGAAAGGTGTTGATTTCAGCATTAAGTCAAACCAGAGTGTTGCGATTATTGGCACCTCAGGATCTGGTAAAAGTACTCTACTACATTTGCTGGGCGGTCTTGATATACCTGATAAGGGTGAAGTCCTTATTAATGGTAAGGATATGGGGAAACTAAATGATGAGCAACGTGGTGATCTACGTAATAAACATCTTGGTTTTGTTTATCAATTCCATCATCTCTTGCCTGAATTCACCGCGCTTGAAAATGTTGCTATGCCGCTTTTAATCAGACGTGGCAATAAAAATGAAGCGTTAGATAAAGCTGCCGATTTGTTGAACAGGGTTGGTCTATCGGAACGAGTGCAACACAAGCCAGGTGAACTGTCCGGAGGTGAACGACAACGCGCTGCGATTGCCAGAGCATTAGTAACAGAGCCGGCCTGTATATTGGCTGATGAGCCAACGGGTAACCTAGATGAAAAAACAGCTGATCAAGTTTTTGAATTGATTCTGGAATTAAATCAAAGTTTAGGCACTAGTTTGATTATGGTCACGCATAATATGGAGCTTTCACGACGTGTTGATCGCGTATTGGAATTAAAAGAAGGTGTCTTGCAAGCTTGATGTTTTTTATAAGGCGATATTATTATCTAGCTATTGATTTCGACGTCTGTTTCCCCATTTTTTAACCGCAGTTATTCGCCAAACTAGCCGAATAATGAAATAAGTCAGGAGTGAACTCGTTGCTCCCAATATAAAACAACCGAGTGCCAACGGCTCCCAAATAGGTATCAGTGTCGTGCTTATCCATTCCCATGAAAAAGAAAAATCAACATTTCTCTCTTCTAAACCTAATAGCATGACGCCTAATTGATAAGCGAAGAAAAATAGTGGCGGAATAGTGAACGGGTTGCTGAAGAATGAAAAAACGACTGCCAAAGGCAGGTTAACTCTAAAAAGAATTGCCAATGCGGCTGAACTCAAGGTATGAATTGGTAAGGGAATAAACGCGCAAAACATTCCAATAGCAGCACCACCTGCCGATGAACGACGATGCAAATGCCAGATATTGGGATCATGCAGGTAGTCAGAAAACAGATGCATTCCCCCATGCTTATGGATGTGCTCCTTCTGCGGCAGATAGCGTTTAAAAAAATTTCGTAAGCTCATTTACTCTTAATATTTTTGTATTGCTCAAAAAAAGCGCGCTATTATAGCCTAATAACTATTACAGGGAGTTAATATTTGTGCTTGCAAGGACGCTGGCATTCGCCGCAGGTATTTATTGCCTATTGCAATTTTCAACTATGCCCAGTTTTTGGGTTGTTCTTATTTTACCTCTATTTTTTGTCCTGAATCGATTTTTCGCAGTATTTAGATTGATTTTATTTTTTTGTCTTGGTTTTAGCTGGGCTTTATTGCGCATCGGCGCTGATGTCAGCCATTCACTCGACCCTGATCTTGAGAATAGAGTGGTTCAGCTAACGGGTACAGTGAGTTCATTGCCAGTAATTTATGATGACCATGTTCAGTTCTTGTTTGATGTGAAGGATGTTGTCGACAGTCATAAGCAACATTTTACATCGCCGGAAGTAATCCGTTTGAATTGGTATAAAACCCGAATGATACCGGCGCCGGGTGAATCATGGATATTGAGCGCAAAATTAAAACGTCCTTATAGTTTTATGAATCCAGGTGGTTTCGATTATGAAACCTGGATGATGAGACAAGGTATAAAAGCCACAGGCTATATAAAGGAAAGCGAAGCGAATCAAAGGCTGGGAGTAAGCAATGGATACTTCATGCAAAGCTTACGTTACAAGCTATCGAAAAATATTAAACAATCTATAGACAAACCATTGCTTGGTTTGGTGTTGGCGCTGAGTCTGGGTGATCGTAGTCAACTCGACCCGGATCAATGGCAGGTGCTAACGCATACAGGCACAAATCATTTGATTGCAATATCTGGCTTGCACCTAGGCTTAATAGCGGGATTAATTTATTTTCTAGCACGAACACTATGGCGTCAGTTTCATTTTGCCACACAATTTATTCCTGCACCGATCATTGCTTCAATATTCGCCTTTGTGGGTGCATTATTTTATGCGGCTCTGGCAGGTTTCTCCCTGCCTACGCAACGCGCATTGATCATGATTGCTGTCTTTTTAATAGGATTGCTTTGGTCAAGAAGATTGCTGGTCTCTAATGTCGTTTGTTTCGCGGTTGTTTTGATATTGTTACTAGACCCATTTTCAATACTGGCTGCAGATTTCTGGCTTTCGTTTACAGCTGTAATGTTAATACTTTATATCACGCGCTATAGAATTAGTAATCAAAGTCCTTTGCGCCGCTGGATACAATTACAATGTCTACTCAGTTTGGCCTTATCTCCATTTTTAATCTTCTGGTTTAAACAATTTCCGCTGTACAGTGTTTTCGCTAATTTATTCGCTATACCCATTATTGGGTTTATCGTCGTGCCGTTGATATTGCTGGCGATGATCTTGTTATTACCATTCCCACGGGTTGCAGAATCTATCTATGGGCTTGTCGATAAGATAAGCCACCTTCATTGGACGTACCTTGAGTTTTTGCAGCAACAGAATAATGCCATCATTCCTATAGCAGTTTCGAATAGAGGTTCGCTAATAATAGCCATCATTGGCATTGTAATTTTATTGATGCCAAAAGGCTTACCGGGAAGATGGGTAGGGGGGATGTTGCTGTTGCCGCTGCTGTTTCCTATAAGGGCCAGTTTAAAGCCTGGTGAATTTGAATTTAGTTTATTAGATGTAGGCCAAGGATTATCTGCGGTCATAAAAACAAGAGAAAACACACTTGTTTATGATGCCGGTGCCCGATTTTCAGAACGATTCAATATTGGTGATGCTGTTACAACACCGTATCTTCGTGACAAAAGTATCACGCAAATATCGATGCTAATGATAAGTCATGGTGATAATGATCATATCGGCGGGGCAAACAGGTTAATAGAACAATTTAAAATTGATAGAATATTAACAAGTGTGCCCGAAAAATTATCGATAAGTTCCGCCGAACGATGTTATGCAGGCCAACAATGGAATTGGGATGGCGTTGAATTTGAAGTGTTGCATCCGCCTTTAGAAAGTAATTTTACCGGCAATAATGCTTCATGCGTTCTAAAAGTATCTTCAGCACAGGGCTCGGTGCTTTTAACCGGCGATATCGAGCGACAGGCAGAAAAAAGCCTCATAAATAACATGCGCGAACAAATCAAAGCGGATATTTTGTTGGCGCCACATCATGGCAGCAAAACCTCCTCAAGCAATGAATTCATCGCCAAGACAGCCCCCGATCATGCCGTTATATCGGCAGGATATAGAAATCGATTTGGATTCCCGAAACAGGATATAATGTCTCGCTATGAAGCCCATGGGGTTGAAACGCTGGTTACTTATATGACTGGTGAGATATCTATGAAATTTAGTACAGCAGGTTTGATAATTGAACAATTTAGATCAAAAAATCGGCGTTTCTGGCATCATTGATGATGATACTATGCAGATTATTCTGAACGAGTTCGTAATTAATAATAAAAATTTGGAGTGAGATAACGTGCTTGAATTAATCAAGGCCGGCGGTTTGCTTATGTGGCCGATTATATTGTGTTCAATCATGGCGATGGCCATCATTGGAGAACGATTTTGGTCTCTTAGAGAATTAAAAATCGCCCCCAAAAATCTGGTTGCCAAAGTCTGGCAATGGCAAAAGAGCGGGCATCTGGATAAAACACGGATTAAGGATGTACGAGATAGTTCTCCTTTGGGAATGATCTTGGCGGCAGGTTTGGTCAACCGTAATCATTCGCGTGAAATAATGAAAGAGAGCATTGAAGAAACGGGTCGACACGTTGCTCACGATCTGGAGCGTTTTTTAAATACATTGGGGACAATTGCCTCTATTAGTCCGTTATTGGGTTTATTAGGAACAGTAATCGGCATGATTAAAGTATTTACAGTGATCACTTCCATGGGTGTTGGTGATCCTAGTGTTTTGTCTGAAGGTATATCTGAAGCCTTGATAACAACCGCATCAGGACTCTCTGTCGCAATTCCAAGTTTGATGTTTCATCGGTTTTTTCGTGGAAAAATCGATGGCTTAATCATAACCATGGAACAAGAGGCATTAAAAATGGTTGAGGTAATGCATGGACTGCGTGAAAGTGGAATTGAAACAGGCCCTAAAACATGAATTTCCGACCCGAAAGGCGCGATGAAGTCGATCTGGATCTAACGCCATTAATCGACGTCGTGTTTTTATTATTAATATTTTTTATGGTCTCGACTACGTTTGAACATAATTCGGAGATTAATATTACCTTACCAAGCTCATCGAAAGAGGTGAAAGAGGCAAAACCTGATGCGGTGAATGTTGGTTTGGATGCGCAAGGCAATGTCTATATCAATGATAAATCATTGGTCAATGCCCAGCTTGAAACGATTAAAGCGGCTTTGTCCGATGCTTTAGTCGGATTAGATGAACCGCCGGTTATCATCAGCGCAGATTCAAATGCAACGCATCAATCAGTCGTCAGGGTGATGGATGCCGCTCGCCAACTAGGCTTGGTGAAGATTACGTTTGCAACGCAAGATTTAAATGATGAATAAAGGGCAAGTAGAGAGATGTTGTTCGTTTTAAATCAATTGTGATGGCGTCAAATACGGTATGTTGACGAAACAATTCATCGAAAACATTTGGTACTCCAAACATCCGTTTGCCATCGTCCTTTTACCTTTAAGCTGGCTTTACAGTCTGATTATCTTTTTGCGACGGCTGTGTTATCAATCAGGTCTAATTGCCGTTAATCAAATTGATGTGCCTGTTATCATTGTCGGTAATATTTCAGTTGGTGGTACCGGAAAGACGCCGCTGGTTATTTGGCTTGCAGATTATTTCAAGAAAAAAGGTTATAAACCCGGGATTATTAGTCGTGGTTATGGTGGCAAGCTCTCTGGCAAGAGCCAACAAGTACGGCCAGATAGCAATCCGGATTTAGTCGGTGACGAGCCCGTTTTGATCGCCAAGAGAACAAATTGCCCCGTCGCCATTGCAGTACAGAGAAGAAGAGCTGCAGAGGAATTGATAGAGTATTGTGATTGCGATCTAATCCTCTGTGATGATGGTATGCAACACTATTCACTTGGTAGAGACATTGAAATAGCGGTTATTGATGGTCAACGCCGTTTTGGTAATGGTCATTGCTTGCCTGCAGGCCCACTACGTGAACCAATAAGTCGTTTGGGTAACGTTGATTTTGTCGTCAGCAAATACATTGCCGGCCGTCATGAATACAAGATGGAATACACGTATGGTGATCTTGTGTCGTTAATGAACCCTGATCGCACACAACCAATTTCAAGTTTGAATGGTCAGAGTGTGCATGCAATATCCGGTATTGGTAATCCAGATCGATATTATTCATATTTGCGTAATAATAAATTACATATTATCAGTCACGATTTTCCAGACCATCATCCATTCACAAAAAATGACGTCATTTTCGATGATGGTTTAGCAGTGGTTATGACTGAGAAAGATGCGGTAAAATGTATTAACTTCGCGACTGAAAATCATTGGTATTTACCGATCTCGGCAAGACTACCAGATTCATTTACTTATCGGCTTGAAGCCTTAATGAAGGATATTATTGATGGACAAAAAACTACTTGAGATTCTTGTGTGCCCGGTAACCAAGGGGCCCTTGCATTATGATAAAGAGAAACAGGAATTGATTTCAAAATCTGGGCGGCTTGCTTACCCGATCCGTGATGGCATTCCCGTTATGTTAGAAGATGAAGCAAGGTCGGTTAGTGATGAAGAAGTGGAAAAATTGAAGTAGTGCCCGTGATTATGACAATGTCACCGTCTTTCAGAATTATTATCCCCGCGCGTTATGCTTCGACCCGCTTACCAGGCAAACCTTTATTAGATATTAAAGGTAAACCTTTGCTTCAACATGTCTATGAGACAGCAACGCAGACAGAAGCTAAAACTATTGCCATTGCGACCGATGATGACAGGATAGCCAATTGTGCTAAATCATTCGGCGCATCAGTTGTTATGACTTCAAATGAACATGATTCCGGCACAGATAGAATAGCCGAGGCAGCGAAGTTGCTTGGCTTTGATGACGATGAGTTGATCGTCAATCTTCAAGGAGATGAATATGGTTTGCCAGTCACATTAATTAATCAGGTTGCATCAAACTTATGTAATAATCCCGATAATCAAATGGCGACCTTATGTGAGCGCATTAATAGTTTAGATGAATTTATTGACCAAAATATCGTTAAGGTTTTATTTGATAAAAATAATACGGCAATTTATTTCAGCCGTTCACCGATTCCTTTGAATCGGTCGGGTGGTTTACCTGAACAGGCCTATAGACATATCGGCCTTTACGCATATCGGGCAGGATATCTTCAAGAATTCACTCAATTAGCACCCTGTGCAATAGAACAAGCCGAAGCGCTTGAACAATTACGCGCGCTTTATAATGGTGGAACAATCCACGTAGACATTGCAGTAGATAAAACAGGAATAGGGGTTGATTCTGCTGACGATCTGGAATTAGCCAGATCATATAAATAAAACTGGACTATCTGGCCCTGTAGGTAATACGGCCTTTGCTCAAATCGTATGGTGTAATTTCAACGGTAACTTTGTCGCCGGTAAGGATACGAATGTAATGTTTGCGCATTTTTCCTGAGATATGTGCGGTAATTATGTGCCCATTTTCCAGTTCTACTCGGAACATGGTGTTAGGTAAAGTCTCAACGACAGTGCCTTCCATCTCAATCTGGTCTTCTTTTGCCATATAGCCCTCGTTAATTAAAAAGGGCGAATTCTGCACTAATTTTTGGCAACTGCAAAGTCATTAAACGTTAAACTGTTGAATTTCTTCCATTCTTCATCAATTAAGCATTCTATCGGTTGGTAATCAACCTTGTATTTCATCTTGTCGCAAGAGGAAATCCAGTAACCTAGATAAAGTGATGAAAACCCATCCCGTTTTGACTGCTCAATGAGGGCAAGGATAGCAAATTTTCCCAGACTGCGTTGCTGTAAATCGGTGTCAAAAAAGGTATAAATGGCGGAGTAGGCGTCTTCTAATTCATCGACTACAGAAACAGCAACGAGCTCACCTTCAAGTCGAAATTCATATAAATAACTATCTGACCAGCTCGCCAAAAGGAATTCTATATAATCATCTTTGCTTGAATTATCCATGCCGCCATTGGGGTGGCGAGCAGACTGATATTTTTGATAAAGCAGAAAGTGTTCTTCTTTGAATGTGGCCTTGGATTTTTCAATGCTTAAATCCTGATTGAGTTTCCAGGTTCTCTTTTGATTGCGTCGCATTTTAAATTCATTAACTGGAACGCGAACTGGAACACATTCTGAACAAGTCGCGCAATGTGGCTTGTAGAGATGCTCTCCACTACGTCTGAAACCGTTAGTGACAAGTCTCGAATAAAGTGCTTTGTCTTTTGGAAAGTAAGGATCGGCAAAAACGCTAGTTGCTTCACGATCCTCCAGGTAATTACAGGAGTGTGGTGAAGTTATAAAGAATCTAAGTTTATGTGATTGATCATCCACAGGAGTCAAATATTGGGTTGCCAGCTTACTATTTTTTCATGATTGCAATAATTGTCAAGAATCTTGGTAAATAGAGCCCGATGTATGGGTTTCGCACCTAGTGTCTGTAGATGTGCTGAATGTACCTGACAATCAATTATTCTAAAATCCATGCTTTCAAGATGACGTACTAAATGGACCAGCGCAACCTTTGATGCATCTGATTCACGGCTAAACATGGATTCGCCAAAGAAGATCTTACCCATGGCGATGCCATATAAACCACCAACCAGTTCCTCGTCATGCCAACACTCTACTGAATGCGCGTAGCCCATTCTAAACAGATTCAGATAGGCGAGTTTGATGTTATTGGTTATCCAGGTATCAGTCACGCCACTTCGGGCAGCAGCGCAGCCTTCGAGAACGTCTATGAATACCGTGTTAAATGACACCTTGAAGTGGCCCTTGCGCAGAGTCTTTGCCAAGCTACGAGAGATCTTTAACTCGCTAAGTTCCAGGACGCATCTAGGATCGGGTGACCACCATAAAATAGGTTGGCCTTCATTAAACCAGGGAAAAATACCACGAGAATAGGCATCAAGTAATCGTTGCTCAGATAGATCGCCACCGATAGCGATCAGACCATCAGGATCACGAAGCGCTTCTTCAATATCCGGGAAACCGGTTGCTAACAGGTTTTGTTTTACCCAGTAGAGTTTGTTCTCGCCTTCCTGGTATTGAGTTACTGTCATACAATTAATCCAACTTAAACGGCAAATGAGATTCCAGCATTTCAATGTGTTCTTGCATCATCGTAGTTTCTTTGTCGAGATAGTTTGCAATAGCATTTCGAAAGTCTTCCTCTCTTACCCAATGAGCAGAGGGCATGGCGATCGGATGAAAGCCTCTAGCTAATTTATGTTCTCCTTGAACACCTGCGTCCAAACGGTTTAATTGTTTCTCTATCGTGTGTTCGATGGTTTGATAATAGCATAATTCAAAGTGCAAGTAGGGCACGTACTGGCTACAGCCCCAATGGCGACCATAGAGCGTTTTTAGGTCCGACATGGCAAATGCACCGGCAATATAATCTTTATCCTTTTTCGCCATTACGAGTAATGTTTGTTCTGGTAATTCTTTGCCGAGATTTTTAAAAAAATCCAGAGTCAGGCGTGGTTGACCCGATTTACTGTAAAATGTCTGGCAGTAAAACTGATAAAATACATTCCATTGTTCACTGCTAATCTCATCGCCATTCAGACGTTCAATTTCGATCCCTGAATTTTTAATGTCGCGACGTTCCTTAATTATTTTTTTGCGTTTTTTTGATGTTAAAGAATCGGTGAAATCCTGAAAATCACGATAGTCGTTATTAAGCCAGTGATACTGGATGGTAATACGTTTTAATCCTGCACTATCTGTTGACACATCCAGATCATTTTTTTCAGGGAATAGGATATGTAGAGAGGAATAGAGGTTTTCATCCAGCAAAGATAATGCAGCGTTTAATAATGCTTGTTTAATCGTTTCACTATCATGTGATTTATTGACTAAAAATCTTGAGCCGGCAACAGGTGTAAACGGAATTGCAGAAACGAGTTTAGGATAGTAATTTCTGCCGGCTTGCTGATAAGCCTCGGCCCAAGCCCAATCAAAGACGAATTCACCAAATGAATCTACTTTAATATATAAAGGCATAACGCCAAGTAGTTCGTTGTTTTCTTCAATAACAATATGAGATGGTTGCCAGTGCTGATTCTTTAAACAATCAAATTTTTCAAGACCTGATAAAAAAGCATACGAGAGAAATGGATTGTCCTGAGTATCCAGGGCTTGCCATTGAGCAGGAGTGATAGTGCCAAGGTCATCGACGACACGCCAATTGAGCATCTGTCAAATTACTCAGGGTGTAATTGTAACGTTATCGCCGAGGACGCTAAGAGTGGCTCTTTTAGAACCGGCTAGAGAAAACTGTGTTTCCATATAGCTGCCATTGTCGAGCATAAAGCGGAATGTAACTATACTGCCGTTCATTAATGCATTAAGTTTTGCTGAGGTGACATTGAAGTTATTTACATAACCCAGGACAAACTCACTCCAGGCCATATCAGTCAAACAAGGCGCATCATTAATTGATCGGTTATCAATCATTCGGGTGTCAATTTGATAGGTTGGGCAGGTGCGCTTTGCGAACATGTCTAGCGTTGTATTCAAGCTGAATCGTATGCGAATTGCACCGACACTATCTTTATATATTTCAAGGCTATAGCCGTCTTTATTCTCAGAAAAAGCAACTTGAGTTTGAGTCTCGCTATTTGTATCTGTATGAGTGATTACTTCCCATTCTGCTGATACTGAAAAGGGCGACAGAAGCAAAATAAGCACGAATGAAATCACCACAGAGCTATTCTGGAGGATCTTTTTCACACTATATACGTTTAAATTATTACTCATATGAGACTGGAAAATCGTTTATATTAAGGCACTGTATACAGACTATGCCTTAAATTAACAATTTTTCTAGGAAAAATGAACCGCAGAACTTTCATTTCGAGCACTTTATCAACAATCTTGTTGTCATATCAAACGCGACTCCTTGCGGTTGAAGAGACACAAACACTCAATAAAACCGGTTATATCAGTGAACCGTTATTTTTAGACCATCATATTTCTCCCGATCACCCTGAAAGACCGGATAGATTGAAATACATCCAAAAAGCGATGCAGGATTCAGGCTTACTTGATCAAATCACAACCGTAAGCTTAAAAGATGATGTTGGTGACTGGATGAAAACGTTACACACAGATGCACATATCGCATCAATAAAGAAAAATACGCCAGCGGCCCATCACGTCGCCGAAGCCTGTGTCCGTGCCTGTCTAGCGGCGGTCGACAAAGTTGCAACAAATGAATTAAAGAACATTTTTTGCGCGACCCGCCCGCCCGGACACCATGCAATGAATACAGGCAAGGAAGAGGGCTTTTGTTATTACAATCATGTGGCTATAGCCGCACGCTATGCACAGAAGCAATACGGACTGAAAAAAATATTGATAGTAGATTGGGATTATCACCATGGAAATGCGACAGAAGCCATGTTTTATGATGACCCAAGTGTTCTATATTTCTCAACGCATGATCTCTATGCTTACCCAGGCACTGGAGATCCAAGCAAGAAAGGCAGTGGCGCCGGTTTAGGTTATAACATCAACGTCGCTTTACCTTGCGGTACCAATGACAAAATGATAATCGATGTATTTCAAAATATCCTACTGCCCGCTGCAGAAGTGTTTGAGCCAGATTTGGTTTTGGTTTCTGCAGGGTTTGATAGCCGTGAACATGATTTATTAGGTTGTTTTGACATAAGCGATGATGGGTATAGAGCGATGACTGAGACAGTGATGGAAATAGCGGATAAATATGCCAATGGCCGTTTAATATCCGTGCTGGAGGGTGGTTACAATTTGAAAGGGATATCAGATGCCGTTGTCTCACATGTATCTACGATGTTGGCAAAGCCCTAAGTCAAAATTTAATTCAAATCCCCATCACCACCGGTTTTGGTGTAAACCGGGAAAGGCATGACGTTTCCGTCTTTTGATGAACCTTCTGTGATCTTTGCGATGCCTTGTTTTTTTACTTCATCAATGCGGATGATGGAATGCATTGGCACAAAGCTTCTTTCAACACCCTCGAACTCACTTTTAAGGCTTTCTTCGGTTGGGTCAACGACGACGGTCGTTTTCTCACCAAAGATAAACTCTTCAATCTCAATAAAGCCAAACATGGCATCGTGATGCACGCTTTTGGCATAGACCTCATAGATCTTGCCTTGATTATGAAAGATGACTTTGTAGATATTATTTTCTGACATTTCTGATATTTAAGCCTATTTTAGGTGGTGACCTGATTCGAAAGCGGCCGCATCATAGCATAGTTCATGGGTTTCACTACATTTCATAATGTAGCCCTCCGCCAGGACCTAATGGCAAGCCGGTATTTATCCATATAACTAATAAAACTAACCATACGATTAAAAATGCGATGGTATAGGGCAGCATCATCGCAACTACGGTACCAAGCCCTGAACCGCGGACGTATTTTCGTACTTCAATAATGATAATAATCATATAGGGATTCATCGGAGTGATGACATTACTGACTGAATCTCCAACACGATAGGCCGCTTGAGTGAGTTCGGGGCTGATGCCTATCTGCATCAGCATCGGCACAAATACCGGGGCAAAGAAGGCGTATTTCGCTGAGGAGGAGCCAATAACAAGATTAATTACCACGACCATCAAGACAAAGCAGCTGAGTAATAATGCGTCTTGTATCATTAATTGGCGCAGGAACTGGCCGCCGGCGATGGCCAGCATTTGGCCTAAGCCAGATTGATTAAACGCAGCTATAAATTGAGCGGCAAAAAATGCCAGTACAATATAGGGGCCTAAACGTGCCATGACCTCGCCGAGCATATTGGCGACATCACGATCGTTTTTGACCGTGCCTGCCAGAAAACCATAAATTAAGCCGGGCACAAAAAAGAGGATAAATAACAAAGGTACCGTGGCTTCTATCCAACGATCGAAACGTTTGCCTTCACCAAACAGAGGGCCATTTGTCAGTGTGATTGCAAAAAACAAGAAGATTAATAAGATAAATACTGACAACACTGAATAGAGCAGGGCGCGTGTTTCTGTTTTATTGAGTTCACTGTAATTATCATCGAGATTTTGATCGGCAACGCCCGCTATTGCGGGTTCAACAAAACGTTCTGTCACGAACCAGCCGACGCAAGTTAAAATGATGGTTGAGGCAATCATAAACCACCAGTTCCCGGTAACAGCAACTTGATAGTCGGGAGCAATGATTTGTGCGCCAGCTTGTGTAAACCCGGCTAACAAGGGATCCAATGCGGTAATAAATAGATTTGCACTAAAGCCAGCAGAGACACCGGCAAATGAAACAGCAATTCCGGTTAAAGGTGAACGTCCTGCCGCAATATAAAGAGCAGCAGCTATAGGGATGAGGACAACATAACCTGCGTCTAAGGCGATCGACGAGATGATGCCGAGGAACATGGTTGCCGGTGTTAGCAAACGATGATGAACATGCGTTATTGAAAAATGTAACAGAGCCGGGAGGAAACCTGTTTTTTCCGCAAGGCCAATTCCCAACATGCCGACGAGTACAATGCCGAGTGGTGGAAAGCTGATAAAGTTATTTACCATCGTTGATAACAACCACCAGCAACCTGCGGAAGATATTAGATCAAAGGCAGCGATGGTATTGCCTTTAGGATCAACAACACTCCAACCTAAATTCGCAATCATTGTTGAAAGAATAAAGACAGTTATTGTGCCGACGATAAACAGCGTGGCTGGATCGGGAAGTTTATTGCCCGTTTTTTCAATAAACGTGAGAAATTTCATTTTTGAACAATATCAGTTATGAAACTATTTAGGCCATCGATATATTGTTTGCCACTGAGTAAGAAGCCATCGTTATGGTTGCCGATCGTGTCTAGAAATAATTTTGTTGTTGTCGTTTCTTTTAAAGCTTCATTAAATAATTGTTTGCCATATTTGTATGGGATTACTTCATCTTGTTTACTATGAATGAACAGCGTTGGTGATTTTATATTGGCTATTCTATCTATTGATGAATATTTAATACGGGCCAATAAACGGGTCGGTAAATAGGGGTAGTAATGTTTTCCCATATCTGCGATTGAGGTGAAACTTGATTCTACAATTAGACCCGCTGCAGCATGTTTTTCAGCAAGCCCGGTAGCTACCGCGCCGCCTAATGAACGACCAAAGACAATAATGTTATCGCTTTTAATGTTTTTCTCTTTCAGCAAATAGTGCCAGGCCGTTTCAGCATCGATATAGGTGCCTTGTTCTGATGGTTCACCGGTGCTCTTTCCATAGCCGCGATAATCGATGATTAATACGGATAATCCGAGTTGATGGAAAATGTTGATACTATCAAGACGATGCGAAATATTTCCCGCATTACCATGTAGGAAAAGTAGGGTCGCCCTTGACTCAGCATGTGGAAGCCACCAACCATTTATCACTTCGCCATCGATTGTTGTTAAGGCAATGTCTTCGTATTGTAAAGAGATTAATGCGGGTGTTGCTTCAAGTTCTTTATGTGGAAAAAATATTAACTTGGGCTGGAAAAAATAAATTAATATCGCCAATAAAATCCATGTTGAGACGATGATGAAGATGAACGATTCAAACATGCGTTGAATAATGGCTTTCAATTTCATCTGTATATTCGCTGTCGTCTAGCAAGGGGCGGTCTAATCTTTTGGATATTAGCGAATTGATTATATGGAGTGATTTTCCAGGTTGTCCTCTAATAGTTTTAAATTACGTTGTGCGTCCAATAACCAGGGATGAACATCAAGTGCGGCCTTAAATTCGATCATGGCTGATTGCCACCGACGTTGTTTTAGATAACATAAACCACGCCCGGATATTGAACCAAAGTGCCGTGGTTCCAGCTTGAGGGTTTCTTTTATGTTTTTTAAGGATGCCTCGACATCACCCATCATATAATTGACCGTAGCGAGTTTGTTCCAACCTTCTGCATAGTTCGGAGACCGCTTTGTGATATCTGTAAAGATATCGCGGCCCCGCGACAAATTACCCTTACTGACTTCATTCATGCCTTGTGCCACTAGCTCATCAATTGTCTGGTCATCTGATTCCAGCCATAGCGCCCATATTTGTTGTGCTATTGCCTGGCCAGTTTCAGAATTTTGAGCGGCTTTTAGATCGCTGAATAGATTGTCTAATTCAACGTTTGTTTGATCGGCGAAAACAGGCTGTATTGTTAATAGGGCAAAGAGGAAAATAAATGATGCTAAGCGAGTATTCATTGCGTTATTTGTCCGTAAATACTGAATAGACATTGTTAATTATTAGCCGTTCCATCACAAGCTAAAATAGCTCAGGAAGCTCTGATTGAATCAGAGCTTCCTTTAATAACGCCTGTTTACTCCAACTCGTCTAAATAGGCCTCAGCATCTAGTGCGGCCATACAACCGCTACCTGCTGAGGTGATAGCTTGACGATAAACATGATCAGCAACATCGCCAGCGGCAAAAATACCGGGGATATTGGTTGAGGTGGCTTGACCTTCAATGCCACTTTTGATCTTTATGTAGCCATTATTCATATCAAGTTGGCCGTCAAATATCTGCGTATTGGGTTTATGCCCAATCGCTATAAAAACACCTTTGAGATCGATGTCTTTCGTCTCCTCACCTTGTGTACTCTTGATGCGCATACCCGTCACACCACTATCATCACCTAAAACTTCATCTAGTGTGTAATTCCATTCAATCTTAATATTACCGTTTTTTTCTTTTTCAATGAGTCGATCGGATAATATTTTTTCTGAGCGAAATTTGTCACGACGGTGAACAACCGTGACGCTATTTGCAATATTAGATAAATAGAGGGCTTCTTCGACTGCTGTATTTCCGCCGCCGATAACAGCAACATCGGCACCTCGATAGAAAAAACCATCGCAAGTAGCACAGGCAGAGACGCCTTTTCCTTGAAAGGCTTCTTCAGAAGGTAATCCCAGATACTGAGCTGAAGCACCAGTAGCGATGATCAGCGCGTCACAAGTGTAGGTTCCATTATCACCGGTCAATTTAAAAGGGCGTTCTGTTAGCTCAGCCGTATGGATATGATCAAATATTAATTCAGTATCAAATTTTTCGACGTGTTTTTGCATACGAAGCATCAAATCCGGTCCTTGCAAGCCTTCAACATCCCCTGGCCAGTTGTCTACATCTGTTGTAGTTGTTAATTGACCACCTTGTTCTATCCCTGTGATCAATACCGGAGAAAGATTAGCACGTGCTGCGTATAATGCTGCTGTATACCCAGCAGGTCCTGAACCGAGGATTAATAGTTTTGAATGACGTGTATCGCTCATGAATGACTGCTCCTACGTATTTTAGCCCTGTTTAAAAGTGGGCTATGGTACGTTAAAGCAGTATGATCAGCAAAAACAATTAGACAACATGAAAATTGATTTATTCCAAATTTATAGTTTAAATAGTTCCTTTATAAACATATAATTACAGATAATATCTAGTAAAAAGGATTAATGTGACACAAGCATCACGTAAACAAAAAGAAAGCAAACCTATCGCTGACCATGTCATGACTAATGTCAGAGAAGTGCTGGTGTTTGCTTCTATAGTCATTGGGCTTTTTCTATTCCTGGCATTATTGACCTATCATCCTGACGATCCTGGATGGTCGCATTCTGTATCAGCAAATGAATTCCATAATAGTGTCGGGGCTGTAGGTGCCTGGATAGCGGATATCATACTTTATGTCTTTGGCTATTTTGGTTATCTGTTTCCGATAATGATTTTTGTTAGCGGTTGGCGATTGTTTCAATCTCGACGTAAACAAGAGCCGTTTAATCAACTATTACTCTCCATTCGCACAGTCGGGATAGTCTTTGGTCTCATTGGGGGGTGCGGGGTTGCCTGGATGCACTTTAGTGCTGGAAATGCACTCCCTTACGAAGTCAGAGGAGCAGGTGGCATATTAGGCGATGCTATTGGTTCAATATTATTAAACACCACTGGTGAAATCGGCAGCACATTATTGATGTTGGCGATGCTGATGATTGGTTTGACCTTATATACGGGACTGTCCTGGGTTGTTGTTATGGATTCTACCGGTCGTTTTACTTTGAATTCTATAACTGTGTTTAGAAATCGATTAGCTTCATTCAAGGATGAGGCAGAAGGCCGTCGTGTAAAAAAGGATCGAGAGCATCTATTTAAGCAAGAACAAGAGATAGTCGAGCAACGCATGCCGCCTAAGATCGAGCCTATCAGACATGAGATCGAACCTGGTATCCGCGCTGTTAAGGAAAAACAAGAAAATTTATTTGAACCGCCTGCTGAAACGGCGTTGCCGCCATTAAGTTTACTTGACGAGCCGCCACCCAAGAAGACCCAATATTCAAAAGAAGCGCTGGAAGCCATATCAAGACAAGTCGAATTAAAGTTGAAGGATTTTGGTGTGACAGTAGAAGTTGTTGCTGTCCATCCTGGGCCTGTCATAACCCGTTTTGAACTAGATCCTGCTCCAGGTGTAAAAGGCAGTCAGATAATTAATCTGTCCAAAGATTTGGCACGATCTTTAGCGGTTATTAGCGTTAGAGTGGTCGATGTTATTCCGGGAAAACCCTATATCGGACTGGAGATTCCAAATGAAAATCGTGAGCTGGTAACGCTAGGCGAGATATTAAACACTAAGGAATATGAATCGATTAAATCACCGATGGTATTGGCATTAGGTAAAGATATCGGTGGCAAGCCGATCGTGACAGATCTGGGTAAGATGCCGCATTTATTAGTAGCAGGTACCACTGGCTCAGGTAAATCAGTTGCCTTGAATGCCATGATCTTAAGCTTGCTCTATAAAGCAACGCCATTAGAAGTTCGCTTAATCATGATCGATCCGAAGATGCTTGAATTATCAGTTTATGAGGGCATTCCTAATCTTCTTGCGCCGGTCGTGACAGATATGAAAGAAGCGGCGAATGCACTGCGTTGGTGTGTTGCTGAAATGGAACGGCGTTACAAGCTGATGTCTGCACTTGGCGTCAGGAACATCACCGGATATAACAAAAAAGTCCTTGACGCGATTGCTAGTGGCAACCCTATCCCTGACCCAACCTATAAACCCATCAGTGAAGATGATGAAATACGCTATCTAGAAAAACTACCATTTATCATTGTCATCATTGACGAATTAGCCGACATGATGATGACGGTGGGTAAGAAGGTTGAAGAACTCATTGCCAGATTGGCGCAGAAGGCAAGAGCAGCTGGTGTGCATTTGATATTAGCGACACAGCGTCCTTCAGTCGATGTTATTACTGGTTTAATTAAAGCGAATGTTCCTACACGAATCGCCTTTCAGGTTTCTTCAAAGATCGATTCAAGAACGATCCTTGATCAAATGGGAGCAGAGCAATTGTTAGGGCACGGCGATATGTTGTATCTGCCTCCGGGTACAAGTTTACCTGAACGAGTTCATGGTGCGTTTGTCTCAGATGAAGAGGTGCATAAAGTGGTTGATGACCTTAAGTCGAGAGGAACGCCTGAATATATTGATGATATTTTACGTGGGCCTTCTGAAGGTGGTGCGGATGCCATCCCCGGTCTTGATGCACCAAGAGATGATATGGACCCGCTTTATGATGAAGCGGTTCGTATCGTTACAGAAACACGTAAGGCTTCTATATCCTACATACAAAGAAGATTGAAAGTAGGATACAACCGCGCAGCAAGGATAGTAGAAGAAATGGAAAACAGTGGTCTGGTTGGACCATTGGAATCGAACGGTAGTCGAGAAATTTTGGCTGCTTCACCACCACCAATTGATTAAATACGCATATGTCTAAATACAAAATACTCTTCATTATTTTTTGCATTTCAAGTAGTGCATTTGTTTCTGCTGCCGAACGAGTTGATCCATTAAAAATATTCCTTAAAGAATTTAAAACATTGCAGGCCAACTTTACCCAAACCTTATTAAGTGAAGATGGGCAGCAGCTTGAAAAAACCACAGGGACTTTATATTTACAACAACCGGGCAAGTTTAACTGGCACTATAAAGAACCCTATATTCAAAAAATAATAACCAATGGTGAAGTATTGTGGATCTATGATGAAGATCTGGAGCAACTTACCATTAGAAAGTTTGAAAGTGACATGATTGAAAAAACTCCTGCAGCAATCATTTTAGGGAATTCAAAACTGGAAAAACATTTTGATCAGGTCGATTTAGGTAACATCGATGGGTATAACTGGGTAGAGCTGACGCCGCGCGATCTGAATGCACAATATGCAAATATACGCATTGGTTTTGATGTCAAACGTCTGGGCATGATGATCATTGCTGATAATCTTGGACAAACTACACGTATTGATTTTGATGATGTGAATAAAAATACAACATTAGCTGCAGAACTATTTAATTTTGAAATCCCAGCGGATGTAGATGTTATAGACGAAAGACAAACATCAACATCAGAATCAGAGTAATATTTATCAAATAGTCATTTGATTGTTGCATGGGAATTTTATATGCAGGATAGGAAATGATCAGCTAACTCATGACAAAAGACACTGATTACCGACCACTTGCAGATCGTATGCGCCCGGCGACGATCGACGCCTATATCGGACAAGAACACATTCTTGGGAGTAACAAACCATTAAGGTTAGCGATTGAGCAAGGCCGTTTGCACTCCATGGTTTTCTGGGGCCCTCCGGGCACAGGTAAAACCACACTGGCCAGATTAATTACTAAATCCTGTGATGCTCAATTCCTGTCTGTCTCTGCTGTCTTGAGCGGGGTAAAAGATATCCGTGCTGCGATAGAACAAGCAAAACAATATCGAGAGGTTTATGATAAGGAAACCGTACTCTTTGTAGATGAAGTACATCGGTTTAACAAATCACAACAGGATGCCTTTTTGCCTTATGTGGAAGACGGCACCGTTACCTTTATCGGTGCGACCACCGAGAACCCTTCGTTTGAATTAAATAACGCTTTGTTATCTCGAGTCCGTGTCTATGTCTTAAAGTCACTGGCAACGGACAGTATCAAGCATATATTACAATTAGCACTCAAGAATGATGAGATTGGTCTAGGTCAATTAAACCTGTCACTTGATGAAGCAGCGGTAAGTAAACTGGCATCCGTTGCGGATGGTGATGCCAGACGTGCATTAAACCTTCTCGAAATAGCCTCTGATTTGGCAGAAGAGGGTGTCATTACCGAGAGCTTATTAAATGAAGTGTTGGTCGATGGATCGCTGCGACGTTTTGATAAAGGCGGCGAAGCCTTTTATGACCAAATCTCTGCCTTACATAAATCAGTGCGCGGTTCTAATCCAGACGCTGCATTATATTGGTTTGTCAGAATGATTGACGGCGGCTGCGACCCATTTTATGTTGCCCGGCGTGTCGTTCGAATGGCTACAGAAGATATCGGCAATGCCGATCCCAGAGGCTTACGACTTGCCCTGGATGCATGGGAAACACAAGAACGGCTTGGATCACCAGAAGGTGAATTGGCCATTGCGCAAGCCATTATTTATCTTGCCTGCGCGGCAAAGAGTAATGCCGTTTATGCCGCTTTTAATACCGCTATGCAAGATGCCAAACACTCTGGATCAAAAGAAGTGCCGTTACACTTACGTAATGCACCGACGAAATTAATGAAGTCACTCGATTATGGTAAAGACTATCGCTATGCTCATAATGAAACAGACGGCTATGCCGCAGGCGAGCATTATTTTCCAGAGGATATGGAAGAAAAAACGTATTATCATCCGGTTAACCGTGGATTAGAAATCAAGATTGCTGAAAAACTGGCGATGTTGAGAGAACAAGACAAGACCGCAAGAAAATAAAATAATGATGCAAATTATTTCAATAGCCGTTGGTGGTGCTGTAGGCGCCTTATGTCGTTATGGTATGTCTACCGGCATTTATAGTCTGCTTGGACGCGGATTTCCCTATGGCACACTGGCTGTCAATGTATTAGGTTCATTCATTATGGGGGCGGCCTACATCACCTTGATTGAACGTATGGATGTCAGCCCGGAATGGCGCGCAGGCATTACTATAGGACTACTCGGCGCGTTTACAACGTTCTCTACATTTTCGATTGAGACACTAAATTTGCTTGAGTCTGGCGATACTTTAAAAGCAGGGTTGAATATTTTGTTGAGTGTTTCACTCTGCATAACAGGCTGTTGGTTCGGCATGATTCTTGGGAGGCAATTATGAGTGAGTCAGAGGTACTGGTTGTTCGTATCTATTTACATGAATCTAAATCACAAATGAAAGAATTACTTGAATACTTGCATGATCAAAACAAGGTTCATGGCGTCACCGTTTTTAGAGGAATAACAGGCTTCGGCACTTCCGGTAAATATCATTCTTCTAGCTTAATAGACATGTCATTAGATTTACCATTGGCCATTGAATTTTTTGATGAACCTGAAAAAGTAAGGTCAATCATTGAAGAATTAAATAAAAAAATAAAACCAGGTCATCTCGTCTATTGGTCTGCAAACATAAATATGTAACAGGAATAAATTAGAAATGTTAGACCCACAATTATTACGTAACAATCTAGAACAGGTTGCTGCGGCCCTTAGCAAACGAAACATGGTTCTTGATGTTGAAGCAATTCAACAGCTGGAAGAAAAGCGAAAAGCGATTCAGGTTAAAACTGAAGAATTACAAGCGTCACGTAATGCTAAATCAAAAGAGATCGGAAAATTAAAATCAAAAGGTGAAGATGCTCAAGTAGCCATGGATGCAGTTGCCAATATCAAACAACAACTTGATGAAAGTGCTGCTGAATTGGACGAGATAAAATTTAATGTAAATAAAATTGTCGCCGGCATTCCAAATATTCCACACGAATCAGTACCGAGTGGTACAACAGAAGATGACAATGAAGAAGTAAGGAAGTGGGGCTCACCAAAAACATTTGATTTTGAACCGAAAGACCATGTCGATTTAGGTGAGGCATTAGGATTAATCGATTTTGAAACAGCAACCAAGATCACCAGTTCTCGATTTGTTGTAATGCATCGTGGTATTGCAAAGCTACATCGTGCAATTATCCAGCTTATGCTAGATACACATAGTGATGAACATGGTTATGATGAAATCAATGTCCCTTATCTGGTTAATGCAGATAGCTGTTTTGGTACAGGGCAATTACCCAAGTTTGAAGAAGATTTATTTCATATCAGAGAACATGGCTTATATCTGATACCAACAGCAGAAGTGCCGGTCACCAATATTGCCCGCGATGAGATCATCAACAGTGATGAACTGCCGAAGAAGTTTGTTTGTCATTCCCCCTGTTTTAGAAGTGAAGCGGGTTCCTATGGTAAAGATACACGCGGGATGATTCGACAACATCAATTTGAAAAAGTCGAAATGGTGCAGATGGTGAAACCGGGAACATCCTATGATGCACTGGAAGAACTAACCGGACATGCAGAAAACATATTACAAAAACTGGAACTCCCATACCGTGTGGTTACGTTATGTGGTGGTGACTTAGGTTTCTCTGCAGCAAAGACCTATGACATCGAAGTCTGGTTGCCCGGTCAGAATAAATATCGAGAGATTTCGTCTTGTAGTAATTTCGAAGCCTTTCAGGCGCGCCGCATGAAAGCGCGCTGGCGTAATCCAGAAACCAATAAACCCGAACTGTTGCATACCCTAAATGGCTCTGGTTTAGCGGTGGGTCGTACCTTGATAGCCGTTATGGAAAATTATCAAGACAAAGACGGTAACATCATGATCCCTGATGTGCTACTACCTTATATGAATAATGAATCCCTTATTTGTAAATAATATATAAAAAAAACGCCCTAGTAGGGCGTTTTTGTTTTGATATTTTAAATAGAAAACTATTCTATATTAGCACCAACAACAGCGGCCATTTGCATCATGTCAATTGTTTCGCCTTCTTTCATTGATGTGAGATCTGTCAGTTTGCCTGATTTACTTGTCGACTTAGTATTTTTAAATATCGGAAGTAAGTTTGCATCAGCAACAATGAATTTACCGCCGTTCTCAGCTTTACCGTTTTCAGTCTTTGTCTGAAGCTTATTCGCTTTAATATAGTCCCATAATTTCTTGGTGATCTCTGTACGGGGCAATTCTGTTGCTCCTAGTAAACCTGCAAGATCACTTTTTAACTTTACAGGTTTGCTCAACCCTTTTGCTTCTGCCATTTTTAACTCCTTCATATTTTGATTTGAATGATATTTAATTCGGGATCAAATCTTTGCCCTGTCTAAAATGTAATAATAACTACAAAGCGCCCCAAAGGGCGCTTTAGTTTTGCCAAACGTGAACTATTTTTACAATATTTCTTTTAATACAGCATCCAGGCTTTCTTTAGCATCACCAAAATACATACGTGTATTTTCTTTAAAGAAAAGTGGGTTTTGAACTCCGGCATAACCCGTCGCCATTCCACGTTTTAGAACGATGGTGGTTTTGCCTTTCCAGCATTCCATTACCGGCATACCCGCAATTGGACTATTAGGATCGTCCATAGCAGAGGGGTTAACAATGTCATTTGCCCCGATAATGATGGAGACATCAATATCTGGAAAATCATCATTAATCTCATCCATTTCATAGACGATGTCATACGGTACTTTTGCTTCAGCTAGGAGTACGTTCATATGCCCTGGCATACGTCCGGCCACGGGATGAATACCAAAACGAACGTTGATCTTTTTATCACGTAAGGTTTGAGTGATTTCATGTACGGTATGCTGTGCCTGTGCTACTGCCATGCCGTAACCCGGAATGATCATCACTTCCTTGGCATCGAGTAAAAGCTCAGCAACTTCATGAGTCTCAATCGCTATTACTTCGCCTTGATCTTCATCTGAACCTGAAGATGCTGTGCCTGATGTTGTACCAAAGCCACCGGCAATAACCGAAATGAAATTTCGATTCATAGCACGGCACATGATGTAACTCAGTATGGCACCACTGCTGCCAACCAGTGCACCGACCACGATCAATAGATCATTGGATAACATAAAACCGGTAGCCGATGCTGCCCAACCTGAATAGCTGTTGAGCATAGAGACAACCACTGGCATATCTGCACCACCAATGGCCATCACCATGTGCACACCAAAGGCGAGGGCGATCAAGGTCATAATCAATAATGGCAGGGTTCCACCACCCGTTTCAGCTTGTTGGATGAAAACCGTGCATAACCAAATCGTGGCAATCAATAAGCCCAGATTCAAGAAATGACGTGCGGGTAATAACAGTGGGTTGCCACCGATCTTACCGCTGAGTTTACCAAAGGCAATAATTGAGCCTGAGAACGTGATCGCACCGATTAAGATACCGATGTAAATTTCGACTTCATGAATGACCTTTTCAGCATGCGTTGCAAAGGAAATGGTTTCATCCATAAAGTTAACATAACCGACGAGTACGGCAGCCAAGCCAACAAGACTGTGCAGGATGGCAACCAATTCAGGCATCTGCGTCATCTCGACTTTTCTGGCGAGAGTGAAACCCACGGCACCACCAATACCCATCATAACGGCAATGAGGATATAACTCATTGTGCCGCTCACTTCCGGGCCAAAGACGGTGGCAATTATCGCTAATGTCATACCGATAATGCCGTAGATATTGCCTCGACGAGCTGTTTCCTGATTACTCAAACCACCCAACGTTAGGATGAATAAGATAGTTGCGCCTATATAAGATGCTGTTACTAAACCTTCTGACATGATAATCCCCTTATCGTCTAAACATCTGTAACATACGATGGGTAACGGCAAAGCCACCGACGATGTTGATGCTGGTTATAAGGATGCCAAAGGCAGCGAGTCCGACTAACAGTATTCCTGATGAGGATACTTGTATCAGTGCGCCGATAACAATAATACTACTGACCGCATTGGTCACACTCATCAGTGGAGTATGTAGTGAAGCGGATACGTTCCAGATCACCATATAGCCAACAAAACAGGCTAATACAAAGACTGTAAAGTGTGCCATAAAAGAGGCTGGGGCTACTGAACCTAGACCGTACAAAACGAGTGCACCGATAATAACCGGCAACATTTGCTTGATAGGTCCTGCCTTCTTTGGTTCTGGTTTTTCAACTACGGCTGCTACTTCAGCAGGTTTTGCTGGCGCCGCCGAAAGCTTAGGTGCGGGTGGTGGCCAGGTAATTTCACCGGCATTAATTACCGTTGCTCCGCGCACAGCCTCATCTTCCATATCAATGACCATCTGACCATCTTTTTCAGGAGTCATATCAGTCAACAGATGACGCAAGTTGGTTGAGTAAAGTTGACTTGATTGAGTAGGCAAACGACTGGGTAAATCACTGTAGCCGATAATAGTCACGCCGTTATCAGTTACTGTTAGCTCATGCGGCACAGTCAATTCACAGTTACCACCCTGTTCAGCTGCCAAATCGACAATGACACTACCGTTTTTCATGGATTTGACCATGTCAGTAGTGATTAACTTTGGCGCCGGTCTTCCCGGAATCAGGGCGGTGGTAACGATAATATCGACTTCTTTTGCTTGTTCGGCAAAGAGTGCCATTTCTGCAGCGATAAATTCATCGCTCATGGTCTTGGCATAACCACCTTCGCCACTGCCGTCTTCTTCAAATTCGAGTAGTAGAAAGTCTGCGCCCATACTTTCGACTTGTTCTTTAACTTCAGGACGGGTATCGAATGAACGGACAATTGCGCCAAGGCTATTAGCGGCACCAATAGCGGCAAGGCCAGCAACACCGGCACCAATAACCAATACTTTAGCGGGTGGTACTTTACCTGCCGCAGTTATCTGGCCGGTAAAAAAACGTCCAAAATTGTGCGATGCTTCAACAATAGCGCGGTAACCGGCGATATTAGCCATGGAACTAAGCGCATCCATCTTTTGAGCTCTTGAGATGCGTGGCACGCTGTCCATTGCGAGAATATTGACATTCTTGGCTGAAAGCTTTTCCATCAAAGCTTCATTTTGCGCGGGCCAGATGAAACTGATTAATGTCTGCCCGTCATGCAATAATTCGACTTCATTATCATCTGGAGCTCGAACTTTGAATATGATATCTGAATCGTCCCAAAGTGCTTTGGTATCAGTCGCTATCTCAGCGCCAGCCTCGCTATAAGCTTCATCAGAAAAATTTGCTTCTGCACCAGCGCCAGCCTCTACGGTAACGCTGTACCCCAATTTTTGTAACCAACTTATGACTTCAGGTGTTGTAGCAACACGCTTTTCACCCGCATAAGTTTCCTTAGGCACCCCGATCTTCATCGTTTGACAACCTCTCGTTTGGATTTATATAGATTAATAGTGAATTATTATTATAAAAACGCGACTGATGCTATCACGATTATTAATTTAAGTCATAGCTTGGCGTCACGAAACGTCCCTGTAAATGACCGCTTCAGTCTTCCTCGACGCTGGCTTCCTGCTTCACGCTAACCCCTAATTCCATGTAGTCGTGTCTTCTCGTGGCATACAGCGCATCTATGGGCATAAAAAAACCGGCATTTAGCCGGTTCTTTTTGTGTTTTTTGAGCTTAACCTTGGGTTCTAATCATCACCACCGAATATACCGAGTAGCTGTAAAAGATTCATAAAGATGATGTAAATATCAAGGAAGAGGGTGACTGTGGCCATGACATAATTAGTTTCACCACCATGAATAATCTTGCTGGTGTCATACAGAATATAACCAGAAAACAGCAGGATAGACATCGCTGATAATGCCAGTTGAATAGCCGCAACCTGGAAAAAGAGATTTGCGAGTGATGCGAGGACAATCACGATCAAGCCTATAAACAGAAAACCACCCATAAAGCTGAAATCTTTGCGCGTAGTCAGCACATAGCCAGACAAACCAAGAAAAATAACACCGGTTCCACCTGCGGCAGTCATCACTAACTCTGCGCCATTTGTGAAAGCGCTAAGGTATAAGTTAATGGTCGGACCTGCGGTTAGCCCCAAAAAGCCGGTAAATGCAAATACGCAGACCAAGCCAAGCGCACTATTTTTAAAGACATTTGTTAGCATTAATAAGCCAAACATGCCGCCGAGCTGGATAATCCAATGCATGGGTGGGAAATTCATGTAGATAGATAGTCCTGCCATAGCAGCACTAAATATTAATGTCATCGACAGTAGTAAGTATGTGTTCTTTAATACTTTGTTTGTAGCAAGTATCGATTCTACTGGTCTTGTAACGGCAAATTGGCTTTCGTTCATTTATTTCCACCTGATTATTAAAACAATATCTATTATGTAATGGTTTGGACGATAAATATCAAGCTTTGTTTCATTAAAATCTACTTTAAATCCAATTATCTTATACGGCTTTTCCCATGGCGAATGATCATGTATCCTCTCGCTCCTTGATCGCACGACACTGGAGAGGTGGCAGAGTGGTCGAATGCACTGGTCTTGAAAACCAGCGGTCCTTTATCGGTCCCGTGGGTTCGAATCCCACCCTCTCCGCCATTCTGAATATTCTCCGCTAATCTAGTGCTAGGTCGGTTGCATATTAAAAATTTGAAATTCTATTTCCCAAAAAAATAAAGAAAATGAGTACAGTCAGTCAATAAATACTCAGACTGTAGATATTTGCTTCCCCATGTATACCGGTATGTGTTTAGTGACCAGTTGGTCTATTTATTCTGATTGGTACGAACGCTCACTGCACCAAGACATATAGCAATGGCTTGCACAGGAATCAGAATAAAAAGTATAGGGTTACTAAAGCCATGATTCGATCCTACAATTTTCTGAATTAAACATTCAAAGTTCTCCAAATGTTCTCTATCATGTTGAGATGGAGATAACCTATAAAAACAAACCCATCTTATTTGACGATACTAGGGCTAAATTGCCTATTGTCTTGAACAATAGATGCTATTTCGTACCTTGGGGTAGAAGAGAGAATGAGGAAGGCGCATTACCGACAATGCCTTATATTGCTGATGATTTACTCAAAACAGGGGTGTTTGCAGGATTTAAACAGCAACTTGTTCCTATCTTAGCTGATACGTATAAAACAGAAGATAATCGAGGCTACCTAGTACCTGATGTTGTGCAGCCTGGTCAGTATATCCAGGGACTGATGATTGAATTAAATAATGAAAAACGCGTCTATGTGGTGGGATTAATATTTAAAGGTTCAGGTGGACACTATGTAGCACCCAAGATGATGTGGCGGCGTTAAGTTTTTTTAAATATTGTAAAATCTGAGTTATAGAATAAACAGTCAGTCATGAAGAATATAATTAGTCCGAAAAAATTGCTCAACAGCAAATGGACAGCAGTGAAGCCCCAGCGAAAAGAAAAGCACTTCATGGTCACTGAAGTCGAATTTAATGAAGAAGGTGCGGTGATCTTCTGTTTAATAGAAGCCGTTATGACTAAACGCACAACGGCAATTCAATGGCAGGATTTAAAAGATATGAGTCACTGGCGTTGTGGCTGGAAATAATTTTTCTGTTTATACGACTTTTATGATTTCTACTTCACAGATGTCGATTTGAGATAACTGTAAGTATAAAAGTAGAGCAATAGCAGAAGAATTTTATCTTCAAAACTCAACCAATAAGAGGCAAGGAGAACTGCCGCGATGAAAACACTACGTTTTATTTTGGGAGACCAGCTCTCACAGAATATTTCAAGCCTCAGAGATTGCGATAAATCTAACGATATCATTCTGATGTGCGAGGTGATGGCAGAAGCGACATACGTCAAACACCACAAAAAGAAGATTGCATTTTTATTTTCGGCAATGAGACATTTTGCCGAAGAACTGGAAGCGCAAGGCCATCATGTCAGATACATAAAGCTGGATGATGAGCATAATAGCTGCTCCTTTACTGGCGAGGTAGAGCGTGCAATAAAAAAACATACTATTGAACAAATTATCGTTACCTATCCGGGAGAGTATCGTGTTTTGCAAGATATGCTCTCTTGGGGAAAAAGATTTGGCATGCCTGTTGAAATCCGTTCTGACGATCGGTTTTTATGTGACCCTGATGAATTTGTCGTTTGGGCAGAAGGACGCAAACAGCTACGCATGGAGTATTTTTATCGCGAAATGCGCAAAAAACATGCTGTCCTGATGAATGATGATGGGCCGGAGGGTGGCCAGTGGAATTATGACGCTGAAAATCGCAAACCGCCGAAAGAGGGACTCACCATCCCCGCAACATATCACTCAGAGCCCGACGCCATAACGCAAGAGGTGATGAGTTTAGTGGCAGAACGATTTAACGATCACTTTGGTGATCTTGAGCCTTTTCATTTTGCTGTTACGCGTGATCAAGCATTGATAGCGCTTCGGCAATTTATTGAGCAACGCCTATCACAATTTGGTGATTATCAAGATGCGATGATCGAGGGTGAACCGTGGATGTATCACTCCCACATCAGCTTTTATTTGAATTGTGGTTTATTGCTACCTCTTGAGTGCGTGCAAGCTGCCGAGCAAGCTTACACAGACCAAAAAGCGCCGCTCAATGCGGTGGAAGGATTCATCCGTCAGATAATCGGTTGGCGAGAATATATGCGCGGCATCTACTGGCTGAAAATGCCCGATTACGCTAAGCAAAACTTTTTTGATGCGAACAGAAAGCTGCCGGGGTTTTATTGGACGGCTAAAACCAAGATGAACTGCCTGCATCATTGCGTGAAGGAAACAAGACAGAATGCCTATGCACATCATATTCAGCGCCTTATGGTGCTAGGCAATTTTGCACTTATCGCGGGCATTGATCCCACCCATGTGAATGCATGGTTCCTGATTGTCTATGCTGATGCGTATGAATGGGTGGAGCTACCTAATGTTTCTGGCATGATTCTTTTTGCGGATGGTGGATACTTAGCTAGCAAACCCTATGCTGCTGGCGGCAGTTATATTAATAAAATGTCGGATTACTGTAAAAACTGTGACTACAAAGTTAAGCAGAAGACTGGTCCCGATGCCTGTCCATTCAATTACCTCTATTGGGATTTTCTTGTTCGTAATCGCGATAGACTGGCATCTAATCATCGCCTCGGGATGATGTATAAAACTTATGATCGGATGGGGGATGATAAAAAATTAGCAATTGAACAAGATAGTAAACAATTTCTGGGGTCTCTCTATGATCAAAAAATATGACCTTCCCTCGAAAATCTGCGCTGTTTGTGATCGCCCCTTCGTTTGGCGTAAAAAATGGGAAAAGGTGTGGCGTGAAGTGAAATATTGTTCAAAAAGATGTCAGAATAGCAAAGTGAACAGCGTGACATGATAACAGTATTTTATGACGGCAAATGCGGCTTGTGTTCCAGGGAGATCAAGCATTACCGAAAGATTGCGCCGGATTGTGTCTTTGACTGGCAGGACATTACAAAATCAGCGGATGATTTAAAGCAGCATGGCATCAGTGTTTCCGAAGGTCTGAAACTGCTCCATGCTATAGATAATAATGGCAGGCTTCATGTTGGTGTGGATGCCTTCATTTTAATCTGGAAGCAACTGCAGCGTTGGCAGGTGTTAGCATCTATAGTCTCTTTGCCGATCATTCGGCAACTCGTCAATGTTACCTATCGAGCATTTGCGAACTGGCGTTTTAAACGCCTTGAACACTGCCAAATAGCTGAAAAACAGGTGTAAAAGACATGGCATTGGTATTTAGCATATTATTCGAATTTATATTGGTCGCTGAAGACGCAGAGGGTCGTCATGTGGGGATGCTGAAATTAACAGGAAGTGAGACAGATAAGTGATGAAGAAGAAATGGATTATTATTTCATCAGTTGTTTCAATCGTTCTGTTAGTTTGTGTAATGATGGGACCTGTCATGAGTAATGTTGAACAACCAAATTATCAAACAATAACCTCTCAGCAGGGGATTGATATAAGGAAATATGCGCCTATGATCATCGCCGAGGTAGAGGTGAAAGGTGAACGCGACGAGGCGATTGGTGAAGGCTTCAGGCTATTAGCAGATTACATCTTTGGTAATAATACGATTCAACAAGAAATTGCGATGACCGCACCAGTGCAGCAACAAAACAGCGAAAAAATTGCCATGACCGCACCGGTACAACAACAATCACAAGACGGTGTCTGGAAGGTTAGCTTTGTAATGCCTGCGGCATACCAAATGGATACGCTACCTAAACCCAATAATAACAGAGTAACGCTTAATGAAGTGTCGGGAAAAAGTTATGTTGTTATTCAATTCTCTGGCCTGAATTCCAATGAGAATATTGCACAGCATGAAAAACAACTGATGCAATATATCGAAACAAAGCAAATTAAGACTTCAGGCTCAGCAAAATATGCTTTTTACAATCCACCCTGGACGCTGCCGCTTATGAGGCGAAATGAAATCATGGTTGAGATTGAGAATAACTCAATGAATTAACCTAAAAAAATATAGACGTTGAATATCCAGATAAAAAATGAAGAATTGTTCTAATTATTTTGGAAACAAGAATGTGATCGATGCCTGAATATTATATTCAGAGCCAAAGTCCGGCTTCTCGACATTGTAATAGCCTGCAAGCTTGGCATTGATGGGTTGTTTGCCTATTTTGAATATCCGACCAACACCTGCGCCAACAGGTACGGTCCAGCGCTGGGAACTGTTTGCTTCCCAGTTTGCGCTAATCAACGGAGCTGTAGTGACATACCAACCGTTATCCATGTTGTAGTTAATGAAATATTGAGCTGTGAAACTATTGACATCTGCCGCATCAGAATCTCCCGCCACATCCCAAACATTGCTAACGAGCGCACCAATGACCCAGCGACCTGGCATCGTCAGTACAACGGCATTTGGACCAATTGACCACTTGTCTGAGCTAAATCGATCGTTGGTACCAAGCGGCGCTACGACTGAAGGTCCAATACCCCAGATGACCTTTCCCGGTTTTGCCGGTGTGATAAAACCCTGATAGGTAAGATCGCCCAGCCCCCATTTATCTTCCTGACCTCTGACCAGTCCTTCCTGGTAGAGCACGGGTAAGATGGCACGATTCACCAGGCTCCAGTTTTCATTGAGCGTCATGGGTAAAACCGGTTTGATCGATAGCTGTTGAAAATAGGCATCTTCTGGCCCAGTGTTAAAATTGTTATTAAATTCGAATGGCACACTGATAAGAGAACAATGAAATAAGACAGATGAGGAAAAACAGGAAAAATTAATCACAGATTGAAGATACTCATGGTCCGTTATAACAAGTTGCAAGAACAACTCACTTTGCTTAAAAACTATCTGATGTCTTTAGCTCGT
>Ga0209630_10000373_pt1 | contig 51579 bp, 26 predicted proteins | sample COG_01_FD_184745 | JGI IMG/M metagenome (GOLD analysis project Ga0209630, IMG submission 184745) | Pelagic Microbial community sample from North Sea - COGITO 998_met_01 (SPAdes) (version 2) | ecosystem: Environmental > Aquatic > Marine > Neritic zone/Coastal water | place: Helgoland, sampling...
CTCTTTTTATTGCTATTACTATTATTCTCAGCATTCATCATCGACACCATCATGGAATCGTTTTCTTTTTCGTCTTCATCTTCATCTTCCTCCTCCTCCTCCTCCTCTTCTTCCTTTGCGCCGCTGCCACTTACATCTGCGATCATTTTCTCAATCTCCTCTCGCTTCTCTCGCTTCTTCTCTCGCATCGCGCGCCATCCGTCTTTCGCTTTCTCGAGCCAATTTTTTTCACTTTTGTCATCTTCGTTGTTTTTGTTCTCGTTGTTCACATCTTCTTCACCGGCATCATCAACATCATCTCCGTTTTCCACTTCTTCTTCTTCTTCTTCTTCTTCTCGCACACAAACGCTCACCACTCTCACCGTCGTCGTCGTTCCATCACGCGCCTCTTCTTTCCCTGAAGAAGAAGCAGGAGGAGGAGGAGGAGGAGGAGGAGAAGGAGGACCGAGAGACTCTTCTTCCATCATCCCTTTCAAAACTTTTCGGCGAACAAAAGTGTGATGAGGGAAGGTAAAAAAGAGAGTCGAGAGTCCAACAAAACTTTTTGTTGTTTGTTGTTTGGGCAACAAAAATGAATGAATGAAATCAAGAGGCAGATTTGGCAGACGACTGCAAAAATCCCGAACGAAACGTCGTCAGAATATAAACAACACAACTGAAAAGAAAATGTCTGCGATTACTACTACCGCTACTTTCCAACCGATCTCCCAAAAGATGCGTTTGGGTTCTGCGAGAAGATCCTCCTCTGTCTCCTCCTCTTTCCAACGAGGTCACGCGGCGAAGATTACCGCCTCCTCGCCGATGATGAAGAAGGTGGGTGTGAAATTGTATCGCGTGATCTTTCTCAACTCTTTTTGAATTTGAAAGAGAGGAGATATTTTTCCCTCGTCGTCTCTTAAAGGGTCCGCGCGCGCCCGGCGCGAGGGTGTGCACTCCTTTATTTTATTACCCTTCTTGGAACGCGCAGATCTCTCTTCGGGTATCACCGCTTTAACGACGCGTGGTGGTATTTTTTTTTCATCGTGCTCACCTTCTTCTTCTTCTTCTTCTTCTTCTTAACAGAATCAACAACGATCCGCCTCTCGCTCTTTAATCGTTCGCGCGGAGAAGTTTGACACGAAAGAACTCGTGAAAACTGTCTCGGAAAAGTGGGACGACACCGAAAACAAAGGCCAAGTGATCACGTACGTCGCCGGTGCGACGGTCGCGTTGTGGTTGTCCTCCACCGTCGTCGGAGCAATCAACGCCATCCCGTTGTTGCCGAAAATCATGGAGTTGGTCGGTTTGGGATACTCCGCCTGGTTCGTGTACAGATACGTTTTGTTCAAGGAATCGAGAAAGGAGTTGGAACAAACCGTGGACGATTTGTTGACGAAGATTTCTGACATTTAATAACACGTGCAACGCGTTATTATATCGTCATAGAAAGAGGGGGGGAGAGAGAGCGAAGTGAGAGAGAGAGAGAGAGAGAGAGAGACTAAACTCTCGCTCGCTCGCTCGCTCGCTCGCTCGCTCGCGTTTTATATACAAAAAGAGAGGGGGTGCTCCAGCAACAACATCACGCAGCTAAAATTTGAGCAAATTTTTTAATATACATGTCCGAATGTCTTGTACTACATAACTAAAAATCTAATTCATCAGCATGAGCGAATCTAAACGCGAGCGCACGGAGGTCAGGATCTCTTTCTTTTCCTTCTTTTTCTCTCTCTTTCTCTCCGCCGTTCTCAATATTTTTTGCTTCAAAGCGCTGCTTTCGTCTTTCCTAGTTTTGGCCAAACCTTCGAGTTCTCTTCGTAGGAGCTTTACCTGCCGCATCAACGTGTGCACTTCGTCGTTTTCATCGTGACGGTGATGATGATGATGTTGATTCGATGTTACGTTTCGGTTGGAGGCGTCTCCGAATGGATCTAAGCAGTTGTAATCGAAATCTTCATCATCTCCTCTGGAGACGTAACTTTTCGATTCCGGCGAAAACGGATCGTCGTACTCTTCTTCTTCTTCTTGTTCAGAAGTTTGATATGCCCGTGTGCGATGATGGTGATGAGCATGGAACTCGCGTTGATGCATTCTCTCTTCGTATTTTTCAAACTCTCGTCTTTTGTCGCTCGTCATTTCAATCGCATTCGCGAGTTCTCTCAACGCCTCTTCTCTTTTCACCGCGATTTTCTCCAGCTTTATTTTGGCTTTTTCAACCATCGTCGCGCACTTCATACCCAAAGCATCTATTTTCTTTTTCTGCTCGTCCAAAGCTTTCGTAAAACCTAATCCAGTGTTTGCTGTCATATCGAAAGTTTCCTCAACGGAGCGCGCGATCGTTTTCACCGCCTCTTTCACTCGCGCTTCCACCATTTTCTCGCACTCGATTTCCAACAATCGAATTTCTTTTCGAACTTCGCGTTCTTTCGATCTCGTTTCTCGTTCGAACCGTTCTATCTTTTCGTTGAACTCTTCTTCGGCTTTTGCTCGTGCTTCGGATACCGCCCGTTCCACCTCCCTTCTATATTTCGAGTATTCTCTCTCGGCGATCTCGTTCTTCTCTCTTTCGTATCTTTCGTACTGCTGTTCCTTTTGATTCTTTTCGTATTGCAAATGGAATTCGTGCTCCTTTTGCGCTCTCTCGAGCTCGTTCTGGTAGTGTTGCTTGTGTACCTCGACCTCTTTTCTGAGCAACGCTTCGTGCGCTTTCAAATTCTCCGCTTGCATTTGATCCCAATCGTTCAATTTTTTATACAAGTTTTTCACGTTTGCCTTCAACGTCTCCCTCTCCGCGGTCATCTTGGATATTTCAAGTTTTGTCTGTTCGTTCTTCATCGCGTGTTCTTTCGCTTTCGCTTCTAAATCTCTCTCTAATTGCGCGCTCCTTTCGCGCTCTTTATGTAATGCGACTTCCATGTCTAAAAATTCAGTCAAAGATATTTCGTTGGCGTTATTGTTGTTGTTCTCGGCTTTGTCGTCTTCCGCGGGGGCGCTCGTCGTCGCCCGATGATTTTCGTTCTCCATCGACGTCCGTTTCCTCTCCTCCTCTTCCTTCTCTCTCTTCAACCTCTCCACTTCGTTCTCCAATCTCTTCATTTCTTTGTTCAACCTTTTCCTCTCTTGTTCCCAGCTTCTTTTCTCGTTCAGCAATTGAACCTGCGTTTCCTTCGCTTCGTTCTTCATCTGAAGTTTTTCCTTCTTGAAGAGCGCAACGGCAGTCTCTCCGAATTCCCTCGCCTCGTCTCGCTCTTTCGTTAACACGAGTATTTTCTTCTTCATCGTCATCATCGAGGAGGAGGACACCGACGACAACGGCGGAGGCGTCGTCGAGAAAGCAGAAGAAGAACGTTTGTTGTTAATGTTAATGTTGCTGCTCTTCTTCGTCTTCTTTTCATCGTCTAAATCGTCTGAATCGTCGACGCCGCCTCCTCCTAAAGAAGAACGCGAAGAGGTGTTGTTTTTTGGCGGAGGCGTGAACATCATTTTCCCATGCGTGTTAGTACTCTTCTTCTTCTTCAAATAGTATTTCGTCGTCTCGGTCGTCGCGCAAAGTCATATTTCATCATCATCATCATCATCGTTGATGTTGATGAGAGAAGAGGGGGCAAAAAAAATCGCGTAAAATTGTGTTTTTTACTTTTCTCTTCTTCACTTTTTTAATGAGAGACAACACACACGAAAGAGGAGGACGTGAACAGAAAAAGGGGATTTGATATTTGATGCGATGAAGACGACGACGGAAACGACGACGACGACGAGTGAGAAAGAAGAAGAAGATGTCGGTGATGGTGATGGTGGTGGTGGTTTTGCTGCTGCTTTGTTGGGCGTGGAAGTAAATACGAAGAAGACAAAGAAGAAGAAGAAGACAAAGAAGAACAGTGAAGACATCATCGAGGACGGCGGAGAAGAGGAGGAAGAAGAAGAAGAAGAAGAAGAGGGAGAAGAAGAAATGAGGGGAGTCGATGGGAGCGCAAAAGAGAAGACGAATAAAGAAGGCGACGACGTAAACGACGACGGGACGACGAAGAGAGAAAATGAGAACGACGAGGGAGGAGTACTTTTGAAACCTTCTTTGATGAAGGAGCGCAATAACGAGAATGATAACAACAACAACAACAACAACAACAACAACAACAACAAACATCAGTATCATGATCATCATTTATGGCTCGGGCGAAGAATGAAAATAGAACGAGGCACGGGAACCGCCGGCAACTCGTACAAGAGGCCGACGATAGCTTGCATCGTCTTCCACGACCCGAGCGAGTCGCACCCGTTTCACGTGACGTTTGAAGATGGAACAAACGCGTGGGTGAGAATCGAGTGCACGTCGTTACCGACGTTGAACGTGAACGGACAGAACACGGCGAACGCGTCTGCACTTGTAGCGGACGGGGAAATATTTATCCGAAACGAGGATTACAAAGCGAACACGCGGTTGGGGAGTCATGGGAAAGGAAACGGGAAGGAAAGTGGGGAGAAGAGCTTTGAATGGTTGGGGGATAAGTCAACCTTAGGTATCGCTATTAATAACAACGGTGGGGTGAACAAGCACGCGATGAATAATAATAATAATAATAATAATGATAAAAAAGGAGGACAACAGTATAACAATAGCCAGCAACAACAATACCAACGAAGACAACAACAGCTTCGACTCCAGCAACAACAACAACAACAGATGCGAAGGACGAACACGAGTAGCTTGGGACGACAACAGCAACAACGGAAACCGAAACGCGGGATGCAACAATATGGTAATAATAATAACAACAACAATAACAACAGCAACAGACGTGGGAACGGTACCGGCCAACAAGGTGGATATTTCAACGAAGCTGGTATGTATGACAACTCGTACATAGGTTTCGGAGGTATGCGAGTGAACGATAATTGGAACGCGAATAATAATAAAAATAATAAAAACAACAACGCAAACGCAAACAGTTATAACTTCCAGCTTCAACAGTATCAGCAACAAATGCAACACTTGCAAATGCAGCAGCAACAACTTCAAATGCGATACAACAACGTTGCGAACAACAACAACAGCAACGGGAAAAAGAGCAAGAAGAAAGGCGCAAAGAAAGATACGCATAATAATACCATGAACGATCTGTACGGCAGTGGCAACATGATGAATTTGCCGCCATTGCAACTGCCACCGAACGCCACTCAGCAACAACGTTATTCAATGCTTCAACACCAAATGCAACAGCAACAGCACCAAATGCAACAACATATGTTTCAGCAGCAACAGCAAATGCAACGCCAGCAGCAAATGCAAAGGCAGCGTCAGGAGCACCAACAACAACAGCAAAGACAACATCACCGCCAACAAAACGCGCAACAAAAAAATTCGCACCATAAGAACACTGGTGGCGGTGGCGGTGGTACATCGTCACCTCGCGCGAAGAATAACAACACTGGATCATCGCCTGCGAGAGGTTCCAGCCGTATGAATAACGATACGACGGAAATGTTAGCTCCGTCACAACCTACGCGACCTTTAGCCGCGACGTTGTTTGAGCAACACGAAATCGCGAGGTGTACCGTGTGTGGCAAGGTGTGTAAGTCTCACCCTGGTTTTGTCGCGCACGTAAAAAAACACGCGGAAGAACATCCGGCGAAAGTTCGCGCAATGCTCGCCGCATCGAAAAAGTATCGATCCAAACAGCCGCATCGTAGCGCTGAATATCTCGAGAAAATGAACGCTGCGAACAACAATAATAATATCATTAACACTGCAAGCGCAAAAACGACTACAAAAACGACATCGAGGGCAACGCGAGCCGAGCGAAAGCAGTCACCGCATCCACGAGTGAACGAGTTTGGCATGTCTGGATTCGAACCGTACGTATCGGACGAAGAAGTGCCCACGGTCACTACCGGTCGCGCAAGACGCCAAGGTGCCGGACAGAAAATTGAAAGCGATTACGTCTATGCCGGAAACATGGAGAAGATGCGAAGAGCGCGAGAGGGAAGAGGCGCGCGAGGAATGTCGCAAGAACCATCCATGCCGCCGCCACCACCACCACCGTCGCAACTACAACAACAACCACAACAACAACACACGTCGATGCCGCCGTACGACCCGAACATTCGTTCGGATAACAACAAAAAACGAACATTCGTGAACGTGCCTCGAACGTGCGAAAAGTGCGGACGCGTTTGTGCTTCAGCCGTTGGACACGCCAGTCACGTCCGCGCGTGCAAGAAGCCGCGTCGGAGTTGAATCCATGTACTATTATATAGCATACTTTTAAAAACTCAAGACAAAGGAGAGACCCCTAAATTTCAAAGATACATTTTTAATCAAAAAATACGCGCTTTCATCACACACACAAATATGTCTTCGAAATCCTCCTCCTCCTCCTCTTCCGCGGACTCAATCGCCCGACACTTCATCCAGAAGTATTACACAACACTACACAATGCGCCTAAGAAAGTTCCGTCGATCTTTTATTCGCCTTTTGCGCACAGGGCCACTTCGTACGTTTCGAATGGCAACAACAACAACAAAACCAAAAACGGAGGTAAAGACGCAACAACAACTTCGAAAACAAACCTAACGCTGCCCCCGAAGAACGAAGTTCAAGACTCACGCGCGTCTCTGCAATCACATTTCACTTCCCACGAGAAGTATTACATGGATTTGAACACGACGATTTCGAGTTTAGATGCCTCGGAGGTGACTTTTGTGCAAGACAAGACGCTGCTCGTGTTGGTTAAAGGAGCGTTCAGTAGCAGTAATAATCTAGGAGAGGAAAAGAGCAGAAGGAATTTTTCGCAGACGTTTCTTTTGACGACGGCGAGGGGAGGAGGTCGAGTCGAGCACGGACAATACCACCAACAACAACAAGAACAACAACAAGAACAACAACAGTCATACGAGTTTGTGTGTACGAACGAGTTATTACAGCTCAGCCGCGAGCATCAAATCGATAAAGGCGTTGGGACGAGAGATACGGGCGCAGACTTATACGACGGCGCGGTGAAGGTGTTTCCTCCGTCGACGCCTAGGAAACAAGAAGAACGGCAACAGATGGCGCCAACAACACCGATACCCGCTCCGCGCCCAATTGGAGGAGAAGGAAGAGTAGAAGGCGGTAGGCGAACATCGTTTGGAGATACGACGACGAAGCACGAGATGAAATTCATCGAGAAGCAAATCGACGCGCTTTATACGGAGAAAAAAGAACACAGGAGATTCGACGAGATGGATTCGGAGGTAGGAAGTGGAAGGTCCCCGGGAAGTATCGATTCGAAGAAGACGCCGCCACCGGGGTACGAGAAAACGAAACCACTCGGTGATGTAAACTTGGCCGAGGCAAAGCAACAGCTTCTCGCTGAGTTGAAGCAGAAAAAGAAACCAACGCCGACCGCGGTTATTAAGCAAACGTCGTCTTCTCACGTCGTGTTTGTGAAAAATATTCATTTTCACACTCCTGCTTCGGCCATGAGAAGAGAGTTCTCCAAATTTGGCGACATAATATCGATCGATTTTGGATTCCCGAAAGACGATTTTGGAGAAGAGAGAAAGAAGTTTTGCTTCATTGAATATGCATCTCGCAGTGAGTGCGAAGCAGCTGTCGCGCAATCGAGCAACATCTTTGTCGATAGTCGCCGCTTAATTGTGCAGCACAGGACCGGCAAAGGACAACAATCGAAGTAATGGTATTAAAGAGGAGTGAACATTTTAGGGTGCTCTTATCGAACGTATGAGAGAGAGAGAGAGAGAGGGTGTGTGTGTGCGTGTTTCGCGATTTTAATCAAAAAAACCTTCACCTTTTTTACAACAGTTGATTGCACAGCTATTTACTTTCGCATATTCTGCGTAAAGTTGTTGATGTATTGATTGAAAATACCATCGCCAGTTTTCGATTGAAAACTCTCCCCAGCCCCGAACAAATTTGCTGTTGTTAGAAACATCTCCGGTATCTTCTTTTGTCCATCTGGTACCGTGGATTGAGCCGCACTCTTCGCGGACAAATCTTCCGCTTGCGCTTGAAGGAGTTTTTCCATGGTTTGCAGGGCGGCGAAGACGTGTCGGTCCTTTCTTCCTAAAGCCGTTATAGCCGATGGGAGTAATCGCGGCACGGTATCCGTGGTGAGCGCACCTATCGCAGCGTCGTCACTCACTCCTTCCTTCACGGGACTCACCACGAGTTGACCTTTCGCATCTGGAGACTTTGGAGTAGTGCCGAACCACTCGTGTTCCTTTCCAGTCGCGATCAGTTTTCTTATCGTATCCTCAGCGCGCATCCATCTGAAAGCTGGCTTTCTGCTGTCCATGAGATGAATCTTTGATAGTAAGCGCAAACTCGATAAGATATTCGCTATGTCATATAATCTTCGGATTTTCTTCTTCAACTCGTTATCGTTGAAGTCTTTCGTCGCTTTTGGACCAGTGCTGCCTTCACTCATCAACATCGCGGCGGCGGCGTCCTCCAGTCCCAAGACGCCATCTTCCGCTTCCATGAACAGCGTAATGAACTTTTGCGTCATCAAACTGAGCGATTTTTCTCTTCTCTCGGACGTTTCCTTCTTTCCAGCGGCGGTAGCTTTAGCTTTGTTCGCAGGAAGAGTAGGATCTTCTTCACCGTTTGCTACGGACTTGACACCATTAATTGCATCTTTACCGCCCGATTGAAACGGAAGTGAGTTTTCAAACACTTGCAACGAGAGCTTCTCCGGTAACTTGATGTCGAAAGATTCAGCGCCAAACTTTTCAATCTTCTCAATGGCGCTAGGGAGCCTGAAAACGCCAAACCACGCGTATTGGTTTTTGCCTTTTTTAACTACGACTTCAACAGCTTCTAAAACGTTTACGATATCGTATATTCTACGTCTTTCGACACCTAATGTCGAGCACACTTCGTCTAACGAAATCAAATTCTCGTACCCAGAGCTGTACAAGCTGAGAAACCTTTCGCACAACAACGAGAGCGACTTCGATTGACGCGTCTTTTTATTGCTATTGCTCGTAGTATTCCCGTCGATATTGTAGTCAACAACCTCCGCTGCAAATTTCTCCGTTGTCGGTGTCGGCGTCGTCATAGGATCTTTCACATCCTTTTGAATGCTTTCACTCAACTCGTCTCCTTTCGTTGGCGCCTCCATTCGCGTCGCGGCAGTTTCAACTTGAGATAATGGCGGTGCTTCTTCCGCGGTAAGAGCACCGCTTTTCTTCTTCGTTGCCTTTGTTGTAGGAGTAGACGCAGGAACATCGCCAGCAGTATTAGTATCTGAGGTCTCGCCAGCACCTCCACCGACAACCTTTCTCGCCCACGCTTTCAACAACGCCTTCTTCTCCTCTTTCGATTCCTCTTCCATCCCTTCACCTCTTTGCAACTTATCGAAAAACTTTTGCGCGTGCGATCGAATTTGCACCACTGTTTTCGTTCTCACGCGTTCTTCTAGCTTTTTCCACGCTCGGCCGTACATTTTCAAACCATCCGTGAACAGCGCGTGCTCGGCGTCCGTCCACCGCTCGCGCGGTTGTTTCACCGTTGCCGAAGTCGTTTTCTTCGATGATGCTAACAATAATAACGGCGGCGGTGACGACGACGACGAGAGTGGTGCGTCTTCTGCTCTAGTATGTTCAATATCTACGCAATCAATCGTCATAGGATCTCTCGGTTGCCGTTCGTCTTCTTCTTCTTCTTCTTCTTCTTCTTTTTCTTCTTCTACTCTTTGTTCCCGCGTCGTCGTCGTCGTCTGAATCGTCGTCGTCTCGGCGGTTGCGACTGTGGTATTCACACCGAAGCCTTCCCTCAACCCTTTCATCACCACTTCTCCTTCTTCCTTTCTCTTTCTCTTCGCGGCGACTCTTTCCTCCTCCGCCCCGCGAACGAATTGATCATCGTCTCCCTGTTCTGCATCTCTCATCGTCGTCGTCCCATCAACATCGCGCTTCTTCTTCTTCTTCTTTAACTTCTTCTCCTGCGTGGTGGTGTTCTTTTCGTCTTCTCCTTCGTGATTTTGAATTTTAAAATTTTCCCGGGAAACTTCTTCTGCTGCTGCTGCGTTTTTGATATCATCATCATCATCATCACGCGTTGTCGTCGTCGCCTTCCTCTCCAACAGCATCATCGTCGTAATAATAAGTATTTTGATATCGTCAAAATCCTCTCTTATATAATAAAACCGTCGTGCTCTTCTGGCTTTTTGCGTGTACACGTTTCTTCAAATAATGTGTTGATGTGTGTTTTTGTGTCGTTTTTGTGTGAATTCTATGCTTTTTTGAAGGTGGGAATTTTTTGGCGGCCTTTTCCACGTAAAGTTAAACGCATTCACGATCATTCTCTCTAGAGGAAAAAAGTCGACAACACAAATCACACTCTCACTCTCACTCTCTCTCTCTGTTCTCTCTCTCTGTTCTCTCTGAAGTAATAAAAGCAAGAAAAATGAACAACGGATTACGCGTGGCTGGAGGCGTGGCCAAAAAAAATGGTGGCTCCAAGGCAGCGAAAGACATGTCAACGAGAGCGGCGTATCAAGGCATTCAGTTCTTGAAGTCCTACGGCCAACACATTCTAAAAAACCCGGCGATTGTGGATTCGATAATTCAGAAATCAGGAGCGAAAAGCACCGACGTCGCGTTAGAGATTGGACCAGGGACCGGGAACTTGACCATGAAATTACTAGAGACGTGTAAGAAAGTCGTCGCGATCGAGTACGACGCGAGAATGGTCTTGGAGTTGCAACGGAGAGTGCAAGGGTCGCCGTACCAGTCGAAATTGGAAATCATACAAGGGGATTTCATGAAGGTTGAGTTACCGTATTTCGACGTGTGCGTGGCAAACGTGCCGTATCAGATTTCTTCGCCGCTGACGTTTAAGTTGCTCTCGCATCGACCACAGTTTCGAAGCGCGACGCTGATGTTTCAGAGAGAGTTTGCCATGCGAATGGTCGCGAAGGCTGGCGACGCGCAGTATTGTCGCTTGGCGGTGAACACGCAGCTGTTGGCGAAGACGCAACACATTTTAAAAGTAGGGAAGAACAATTTCCGACCGCCGCCGAAAGTCGATTCGTCCGTGGTGAGAATCGAGCCGAGGAAACCTCCAGTGCAGGTGAACTTTCGAGAGTGGGATGGTTTAATTCGCTTGTGCTTTGGGAGGAAAAATAAGACGTTAGGGGGGATTTTTCGAACGAAAACGGTGTTGGAGTTGTTAACGAAGAACTATTTGACGTTTAAAGCAGTAAAGGTGAATTTATTAGATGATGACGCCATGGAATTAGCCGAGGAAGAGGCGAATAACAAGGAGAAACGACAGGAAGTCAAGGATCACGTGAAAGAGTTAATCGAAAAGGTATTAAACACGAACGGATACGTGGAGATGCGCTCGAGTAAAATGACGCAGGATGATTTCTTACAACTGTTGGCAGTGTTCAACGAACACGGCATACACTTTGTCGGTTAAGAGTGCGCGATAATGACAGCTTTTGTTCACGCATGCGTTAGGTGCCCGCGCGTTTAGTTTATATAGATACACATTTTAAATATAATAATATAGCAATTATACCTCCGGGTACCGGTACGTTCGAAATATAATAGTGTAGTTAGTTAAAAACAATTCGCATAGTAATTTAATCGATCAATTTAATCCAACCTTTGCAATAAATATTCAACTTGCACGTCTTTCGTCATCGGCATGATCCACTTAAAGTACAAATCCGCGATGATTTCCGGCGCGACTTTATACTTTTGGTTTTCTGGATTCGTCAAAACTTTGCTCGCATCTGGAACTTCCTCGTTGATGTCTTGCCCGTAAAACGCCGCCTTGTTCGTGACTCTCGCAACCACTCTGTCTTCCACCGCTTGATTCGTCAACAACTGCATCAATCCGTTCCCGTCTTGTTTGCGAATCAAATCAGAATATTCATCCGGTTGCGCTCTAAACTTTGCCTCCGCGACAAATTTTCCGTAATGAATCCGTCTCGATATTAATTGCAAACAGTTCACGTCGCACAAGCCGGCGGACCCGTAGTTGTTATCATCGCCGCTCTCGCACATTCCCGGAACAATATTCTCCACGTACATCTCTTTAATTCTATCGTTGATATTAATTTTCAACGCGCATTCGTGCAAAACCTCCCCAAAGTTCATCGGTGGTATGACCAACGGTGGTAAACTTTCCGGGTAAAACGCGTGTTCGTCCGGCGAAGTGTACCTTCGAATTTTCCCATCCATCTGTTCTCGTTCTCTCAACATAAACTCAATCATCGAGCTTCTCACGCCAGTTTTCGCGTCGTAACACGGCACATCGATAGAGTTCGTCTTATAAATCTTATCGTTCACTTTATACTGCGAGCGTTCGATTAACGCGAAGATTATTGAGTCTTCTTGACGAATGAGCGACTGACGAACGTTATCGAGTTTCAATCGGTCGGACAAGTCCGCAAAGTTCGGGTCATCGATCGAACTCATCGCCGCGCATACTTTTAATTTCGACGACGACGATGATGATCTTCTTCTACCGCTGCTGCCGCTGCTAGTGTTGTTGTTGTTGTTGTTGTTAATGTTGTTGTTGTTCTTGTTCTTGTTGAGATAAACCGAGGGCGGCGAGAATCCACGACGGGAAGAAGAGAAAGAGGACGAAGAAGAAGAAGACGTCAACGACGAAGATGACGACGCTCTGCGACGACGATGCGTGGACGTGACGCTGCTTCCGCTGCTCAAACAAGAACAAAGCGCAGAAGAGGACGACATGATGATGAGAGAGAAGGAACTAAAAGTGAAGATGCGTGTTGTTCGTTTTATTAGGTGTTTTTTTCCAAAACACAAACTGACTGACTTCCTTATTAGCACTCTTTCCTTGTCATAGTATCGCACGCGCCTGCGCGCCTTCGCGACGCTTTTAATAAAAATGTATATTTATAAAGTTATTTGTACAAGGTCTCGTGTAAATGATATTAAAAATGATATATAAGATACGCAGTTGTTGTTGTTGCTAGTAGTTCTGTAACACACTATTATGATTTTATATTCGAGACGAAAGAGCGCTTCCTCCTCTCTCTCTCGTCCTTCTTTCGTTTATTTTATTATTCCCAACGCCGACCGCCTCGAGTTCGTCGAGGTGTCTTCGAAGGCCCTCCTCCATACGAAGTCGTATTCTCTTCTGCGGCAGAGCGACCTCTCTTTTGTCCCGTTTGTTGTCCACCGTACGATCCTAATCTACCACTACTTTGTCTTCGCGCCGCAGTCGACGGCGGCGGTAGATTTCTGCTGCTCAGTCTTCGTTGCTGACTGGTAGAGGGCGGTTCCTTGCTCAATTGCGAGTTACCAAACGATGGCCACATGGAAGTGACGTTTCGTTTTGCCCGTTTACCGTGGCCTAATTCTACAGCATTTACCGTGGATGCGAATCGCAGAGACGCCACGGTTTCTTCCGCGGATTCCTCCTCCGGAGCTACGTTTACAAACATGAGCGTCTTACCGTCGCCTCCCAAACATGGTGCTAAAAGATACGTCAACTTCGAATTTCTATACGGCACGTGCTTATCACCTCTCGCGATGGACGCAAAGACGTCCCCTAAACAAGAGAGTGACTTATTTATCGCGCACGCTTCTGACATTCGCGTGCCTTGGGCGCCCGAACGCTTCGTGCGCTCTGACCCGGCCAAGTCGACGAGATTCAAACATCCAGAAAGTTGCGTTCCTGTAGCAATGTGAACGCCAGTAATGTATACTAAGAACAACGTGTGCGATCGCGAAGAGTGCGTGTTCATCTCTGTCGCTTCAACGGCGCGCGCAGCAGTTGCCTTTCGGACGAGAGCTGCCGCGGCTGAAACGGAATCGATGTATTCTCTCACGACGCCCGCGACGGTTGGACATCCACCTTCCGGAGCAGTGACGATGTTATGTCGCTCGGAGTGCTTTGCGTTCGGCCCAGCTAATAAATCTCGAATTTGGTCGTTGTAGATTTCTACGTATGATGCTTCGATTTCGTACTCGTATCCTTTCTCGAGCAACTTTTCCTTGCGCTCGAGAATGGCACTCACCGCTCGTGGAATTATACCACGATCTTCGCCGTCTCCGGAACCTAACATAGTGTGCGTTTTCCCACTTCCGGTTTGGCCGTAAGAGAACAAGCACACTTTGTAACCATCCATCGCCGACGTAATCATAGACTCGACTTCCTCGAAAACTTCCGTTTGCGAGGCGGCGGCGTCAAACACGCGATCGAAATTAAATACTCTCGGTTCAAGTTCTGGAACCGTAACGGCGATTGAATCTTTGTCCAAAGCATCGACCGAGCAGTAATCTTCTTCACCAACGAACGGGGGACGCATGCGCGCGAATACCCGGACGTTTCCACGTAATTCTTGAATCTGGTTGTGCATCGCGCGTCGAATTTCTTCAGCCTCGAGTAACTGTTGCTCCATCTCTTGCATCCTGTCTGCGTTTCTCATGGCTTCTTCTTCAATCTTCTGCGCGCGTTTCAACGTCGCGTTTGCTTCCACTTTCGCTCTTTCGGCTTGGTTCGTGAGATCCAACAACGTTTGGCTCTTTTGATCTGACTGAGATGTTCTCGACTTCAAGGACTCCACCGTCGCCTTGGATTCCTCGAGCTGTCTTGCGACTTCCTTCTCCTTTCTCAATGCGGCGTTCTTTTCCTCTTGGACTCGCAACAACTCTTCGCGCAAATTCAGCTCTGCTTGTGAGTTCACAGATGGATCAATCGCGTTCTTTGAGTGAAGGCGTTCGCGCTCTTCATCCACCGCGCGCTTAATCTTCATCTCGTATTCAACCGTCAACTTGGTAATCGCATCAGCTTTCTCACGAATAAACATCTCTTCCTTAGAGTGCATGGCAGACTGAACGGATTGTGCGATCGTATTTTCGAGTAAATTTGCTTTGGCTTCGTACTTTTTCCAGTTGGCCTTTGCAGTTTCCAACTCCTCGGAAGTCGCGGCGGGAACCGCACTCGCCATGCTCCCGGCGGCGGCGGCGGCCGCTTCCAGAGCAACAATCTTGAGGCGCTCGTTTTCGAGTGCTTCTTTCAACTCGTTGATTTGCGCTGAGTTTTGAGCAACCGCACCCGCTTGGATCTTTGCCTTTTCAGACGCCAACTGGGCTTGAGACTTTGCGGACATTTCAGCCAACGTCGCCTCGATAATCGCTTGCTTCTCATCCTCCATCTCTGCGCGCAAGTTCTCGACCGCTTCGCTGACAGCTGTCTCTCTCGCTTCCCCGGCTTTTCTCTCCAATTCGGCGGCGAGCTTTTCCATTTCGGCACGGTGCGTACGCAAAGTTTGTTGTTTCGATCTCTCCATGAAAGTCTGCGCCTCCGCTCGAAGTTGCGCTTCCAAGGCGTCGCGCTCTGCTTCAGCCTCACTGAGTAACTGCTGCCTCAAATTTTCCAAAGCGATCGAAGACTCCTTCGTTAACACGGCTCGTTGCGACTCTAACTCAGCCTCGAATGCTTCCATCTTAGATTCGAGCTGCTTGTCGAAGCGTGCCTTTGCCTCTCTCTCCGCGGCGAGCATCGCGTCTTTGCTTCGCCCTTTCGAACTCTCCAGAGCCTCTCGCACTCTTTTCCCAGCTTCGGCGTCGAATTCGGCGCGTAACTTCGCAATGTCTTCTTTGTGTTTCAATTCAGTTTCTTGAAGAGTGACCATTTTGTCTTCGGCGGATAACTCTCTAAGCGTCGCGGCTTGTTCCTCCAACCTGAAGTCTAACACCTGCGCCGCCTTCAACTCCAATTGAGACCTCAAATTCTCCTTCGCGGATTCCATCTCCTTCGCAAAATTCGCCTGTGCCACTTCCATCGAAGCTTTGTGTTCTCGTTGCAACTCTCGCTCTTTTTCCACCAGCGCTTCCTTCTTTTCGCGAGCATATTTCTCGCTCAGCTTGTCCGCGTGTTCCGACAACATCGAGGCAATATCCTTCACCGAGGATCTCTCCGATTGATCCATCGACAAAGCGTCGCGAGCTCTGTTGACTTCGTTCTGGAGCTGCTCGTTGTTCTTCTCGGCGTGTGCGAGCGCCGTTTTTGTCGCTGCAATTTCCAACTCAGCCTCGTGCGTGGCTTGCTTCAACGCCGCCTGGTGCTCGGCGGTCAATTGCGCTCTCGTCGCTTCAGCCTCTTTGAGCATAGATTTGCAAATAAGATCGTGCTTCTCCTTTTGCTCGGCTAAGCGTTGATTCAAATCTTCAAATCGCTGATTAAAACCATCCTTGGATTCACCAATCTGCTCCTTGAGCTTCTCCTCCATTTGCAACTGCCACGCCGCCTTCTCGTTTTCCAACGTCTCCCTCGCTTCTGCCGTAAGCTGTTGTTCCAAATTTTCCACGGCCAGCTCTTTCTCTTTCGCCGCTTCAGCCATGATCTTGTCAATCTCGCTTTGTAAACTCTGCTCCAACGCTTCCTTCTCCGCCAACAAAGCATTCTTCTCTTTCTCCATCATATCAGTCGTCGAGTTCATATCGTTCACCATCATTTGCAATTTCTCCCTCGACGCGTCCATCTCCCGCTTTTCTTGCGCCCACGAGTCTCGTTCTGCCGCGTATTTTTCGTTCAAACTTTCGTATCTACCTTTCAAGTTTGCATGCTCTTCTTTCAACTCGAACAGATTGTGCTTCGCTTCTTGCGTCTCCGCTCTCGCTTGACTCGCTTCATCCAAAGCCTTCTTCACATTCTGCGAAGCTTCGGCGACGCCTAAATCCTCCATAGACTTCAACTGCTCGTACTTGTGCGTCTCTTCTTGCAACTTCTGCTCTGCTCTCATGGCTTCATCGACTTTCGATTCCGCGATGGCAATCTTTTTGTTCAAGGCTGCCATCACCGCGCTGTGCTCTTCTTCGCGAATTCGCGCGCGCTCTTGTTCCAAGTCTTCCGTAGCTTTCGACAGCTTCTCTTCCGCCTCTTGCACTTTGAGCAGATGCTCTTGCGACTCTCTCTGCATTTTCGTCAACTTTTCTCGCTCGGCGTGGATTTCAGCCAACTCTTGTTGCGTGTGTGGGATCGAGCCGGTGTTGTTCTCCGCGTTGCGCGCGGCTCTGAGCAAGTCTCGCTCAATCCTTCCAGCGCCAACGACGAATTGTTCTCTCAACTTTACCAAAGCCTTCAAAGTTTTCTTCTGCGATTGAACGTGCCCTAACAACTCTTTCATGTACTCCGGGGAACCTTTGTCAGACGTCGGTCTCCACGTGAGTAACTTCTCGATGAGCGCCGAGTAATTCTCGCCGTTGCCATCCTCCGGTTCGTACAACGACTTGCTCAAAGCTGCAATCTTCGATCGCTCTTTTGCCGCGGTGTTGAACACGAAAGTCCCGGTGTTATCGCCGTTGTTATAGTTTTGATCGTTCAACGCTCGCAAATTCGGTTTGACCGCAGATGAGACTCGCGATGCGGTTTTACTGCCCTGTTTGTCAGTTTTCGCTCGAAACGCAGACATTCTGTCGAATTTTAAATTTTTGTAGGGGAATGGTGTTGGTTAGTTTTGTCAAATTGGGTGCAAGGAGGCACGACGTGTTGATGATGATGACGACGATACCATCCCCCCAGCTAATGCGCACAGACACCAAACGCGCAAAAAACAAAGAAAGATCCGAACGCATATCGTCTTCTGTGTTCAATCGCACACAGACGACGACGATTAACATTTGCGCAAAAAGGAGGAAAAAAACGTCCGTTGGAAAGAGGGGTACAAACAAAAAAACTATCAAACTGGATTGAATTTCACGTACCTCGATTGTATCTTGTCCATCGTCTGCGCCGAACTCGGCGGCTTATTACCAGTCGCGGTGTTATTTGCATTCGCGTCCATCTCTTGCATCACTCGCGCCTTCGAGCGGGTGCGTGCGGCGGCAGAGCCACCACCACCTTCGTCGCTCATCTTCTTTTTTGACGACAACTCTCCCCCTTTTTGGGCTTTTTCTCTTTCTTTCTTTCAAAATTGAGGAGGAGACAATCTCTCTCTTCTCTTTTAAAACTCTGTGGTCGTGGCAACAAACAACAACCTTTATTCGTGGTAGTATAGTTCTTTCTCTTCGATGATGGTATTTTTAAACTCTTTCAGAGAGATGTGATAGTAGCGCGCGCGCGATGTGTGTGCGTGAGACAACTTTTGAGGACGAATCGTACAAAAAGACGACAAACAAACAACAAACGTCTGTCTCCAAGAAAAAAATCAAGAGCGTCATTTTCATACCCTAAATAGTACATTCGTGGTTTTGGTCTCTCATCACTCTTTCTGTTGTCATACCTAATTTTAAGAGAAAGAGAAAGAGAAAGCGCGTTCAACCGGAAAGAAGAGAGCACCACGCATTAACACGCATCATTAACACAAAAGGACGCGTCGACCGCGATTCTTTATATATATATGTACTAATTGTACCTGATAATAATAATAATACTATCAATACTATCAATACTAACGAAGATGATGATTATGATGATGTTGAGAGTTTGAGAGACCCGAGAGAGAGAGAGAGAAAGAGAGAACAAACAAACAAAAAATGTTTCGTCGTTTAGTGCACAGGAACCCGCCGAAAGAGGAAGAGGTACAGCAGAGAAAAGAGATTTTGAGAAGAGAACCGACGACGGGGGAACGGTTTGCCGCTGGCGCGTGCGCGGGCGCCTTATCGAGATTCTCCACGGCGCCTATCGATAGAGTAAAACTGTTGTTTCAAATCCAATCGGATGGAGGGAATTTCACGTTCCAAAAAGGCATGCAGACGACAAAAAATATCGTGAAAAATGAAGGCGTGACGGCGTTATGGCGAGGCGCAACGCCAGCAATTGCACGAATCTTGCCGTATTCCGCGACAACGTTTGGGACCTATAACATATACAACAAGTTTTTGATCAAAGCGATGTATGACGAAGACGATTTGGATTTCACGGAACAGCAAAGCGGGACGGTGTTTACGCGTTTCACCGCGGGCGCATTAGCCGGAACGACAGCGACGGCGTTGACCTACCCTCTCGATTTGTTACACGCCAGAAGTGCTGCGTTTGTGGACGGTGCTGAGTCGAGCAAACACTTAAAGCGGTTTAGCGGGTCTCTAACAGAAAGTTCGAGGGTGTTGTTCAGAGCCGTGACCACAGGGGGCGGCGTGAGAGCGCTGTACACGGGGATAACGCCGACGCTCATGGGGATTGTTCCTTACGGAGGGATCTCGTTTGCAGCGTACGAGACGTTAAAGAGTAGATTTGAACTGAGCATTAGAAGGCATCCGCAAGCGTTTGAGGACCACCCGAGAATGTTGATCGCCGGGAAATTAGCCGCCGGCGCAACCGCCGGTATGATTGCGCAAACCGTCACGTATCCTTTACACATCGTTCGACGACGATTACAAGTCGGCGGCGTTTCGAAAAACCCCGCCTCGCCGGCAGGGACGCCTGGGTGTAAACCGATGTATTCTTCGGTGTCGCAAGGCTTATTACGCATTTATCAAACGGAAGGTTTACGAAACGGTTTGTTCAAAGGTGTTACGCTGACGTGGTTGAAAGGCCCGTTGGCGAGCGCGTTGGGATTCACCGCGAACGATATATTTCAGAACATAATTCACGATGCTCGCGCGGAATTATCAAACTCGCCCCCCACGCCAACACCGGCGACGTACGACGAGAGAAAACAAATATCGAGTTTAGAAGCGCTCATCGCCGGCGCCACGGCTGGAGCGTGCGCGAAAACGACCATAGCGCCTTTAGATCGCGTAAAAATCATGTACCAAGTAGATCCAAACAGAAAGTTTACAGTAAACAGTGCGTTTGAGTTGGGGAAAAAAATAGTCAGAGAGGATGGGGTTATTGCATTATGGCGTGGGAATGGCGTGCAGATGCTTCGAGTCATTCCGTACGCGGCGACGAGTTTTTTCGCCTTCCCAAAGTATTTAGAAAAAACGACGCACTATCTGAGCGATGGAAACGAAAGTTCGGGAACGCCGACCTTTGCGCGATTCGTTGCCGGTGCGATGTCGGGCGCGACGGCGACGACGTTGACGTATCCACTCGACTTATTGCGCGCGAGATTTGCGGCAGGTGCGGAAACGCACAAGAAAGCAGCCATTGAAGATTTAGTCGATATCATCAAGAAAAGAGGGGTTCGCGGATTGGCGTCTGGATTAACGCCTACGCTTTTAGGAATAATGCCTTACGCTGGAATTTCGTTCGCCACGTTTGAAACCTTGAAAGCGGCGTCGATAAAAATGAAACAGCATGAACAAAAAGATGGCGACGACGTGAAAATGGACGAGTCCTCCTCGCGCGAGGACCTTCCGGTGACGAGCCGTTTACTATTCGGCGGTTTTGCCGGTTTATTGGCGCAGACATGCACGTATCCGTTAGATATTGTCCGACGACGAGTACAAGTACACGGACAAGTGAATGGAACATCTTCCGTCGTAAGTGCACTCGTGCACATAGGCAAAACGGAGGGATTATCGGGACTGTACAAAGGATTGACGATGAATTGGATGAAGGGGCCTCTGGCGGTGGCCATATCTTTCACGACAAACGACATGGTGAAAGCTCGAATAAAGCAGTGGCACGAAGAGAACGACGAATAGTAGAAGTAGCAGATCAGCGTTGAATTGTAAACTAGTAGGCGCATTAATATAGCAAAATATTATAAGACTTGAAAACTAAATAACGAAGTTTACCGCTTTCCCTGGAGCAATAATTCCTTTCTCGCAAACGATCTCGCCGATATCCTCCACGAGATCGTACGATAAGCACAGTTTACGCAAATTCGAAATCATTCCTGGTTCGATGACGAAATCTTGGATATCGTTGTGTAGCACGGAATCAATACCGACCCGTTCGTGAAACTTGATCGTTTCAGCAGCGACGAGCACCTTCACTCCCCTACTTTTCGCCGCGTTGCAAAAGCTCGCAGATCCGGCTCGAGACATGATTTTCCCGTTCGCGAGGACGGCGCTCGCGCCAATGCAACAAACCATGGATTGGTCTGCTCCGTCTCTACTATTACTGAAGCGTTGAAAGACCACATCCATGCCGTGCATGAGCGTATATTCGCACGAAATGTCCGCATCGAGGAGATGATTTAACGTTTTTCGTCCCTCAAACGACGGCGCGGCGTCGACTATGGTGACGCACATGTTTTCGTATCCGCTCTCTTTTGCACGTATTAATGATTTCACAACCGATTCAGAATGTCCAAACGTCACCACGTGTTGAACTTGCTTCTCCGCGTAATAGGTCGAAAGTGTTTTGACGATCGTCTCGACCGCTCTTTCGACGTATTCTTTCAAAGTATCCTCGAGATGTTCGAGCGTTTTCTTCTTTTGAGCTTCAACTGTCATCATCTCCGCGTCGTCTCTGGCTTCTTTCAATTTCTCACCTTGAGAAAGCACTGCTAAGTGCGTTTTTAACGATTTCACGGCGTTCCCCATGCTCGTAGAAATCGGTCGAGCCTCTTGAATTCTCGAAATGACGTGGTTAATCAAAACTAACAACGCTTGCGAATAGCTCCCAGATTTGTGCGAGTACGATTGCACGACTTCCTTTAAACACAACAACAGTTGACGAACTCTGTTCGTACTTCCCACGCACTTTCTCGTTTGATATGCTTCTGCTAATCTTTCCACGCACGGATACTGAAACTCGATCAAATCGTGGTCGATTTTATTTGATGTGGACGTTTGATGCAAATTGAGGTGCGAGAAATGCCGCTCGCAAAAGTGCGAATCTTTGCGCGTCTTTGTACGAACGTCCGCGAACGATCGATGCGTCTCGTCCGTGGAACCACCTCCTACTGTCGAGGCACTCTTATCGCCGCTACCACTCGGCGCGCTACCCCCTTTACTACTACTAGTAGTAGTAGTAGTAGTGCTACCACCCTTCTCTTGCTTCTTCTTCGTCGCGGCGCCGCCGCTACTCTTCTCTTGTTCCTTCGCCGCTCTTTGCGCCTCTTGCTGCGCCCTTCGTTCTGCTTTCGACGCCGCTTTTTGTAATTTCGGTTCCGGTTTCCCTTCTGAAGCCATTCTCGCCAGATGTTCTTGTCGTCTGCGTTCTTTTTCCTCAGCTTTTCGTTTCTTTTCTTCGTCTTTATCGCTCTCTGGAAGAGGAGGAGGAGGAGGAGGAGCAGGAGCACCATCAGCTTCTTTTTCTTGCACCGGCTTTTCTTCTTTCGTCTTCTTCCTCTCTGGACTTTGTTGATGCAAAGAAGACACGTTTAAGACGCTTCCAAACCCGGCCGTGATGGATGCCACCGCGGCGTCGTCGTTCTCTTCTTTACTCGTCGCGACGACATCGTTCGTACTGCTCCCAATCACCGCAGAGGACGACGACGGCGTTGTTTTTTTACTGCCTAAACCGGTGTTTGTATTCGTCGTCGCGTTCCCGTCTTCTTCGCCGATGGTAAACCCAACTTGTCGAACAATCGGTTGCGGTTTAGACGACGACGATTGGGACGACGACGGCATCTCGTATATCTTCTTCTGTGCGTGAACACAATAAAAAAGTACGACGAGAGCAGACCTTTGGAGGTTTTTTCTGACGAAGAAGAGAAGAAGTCTCTCTCTTTTCAGTCCAAAAGTTTACGTCGTAACACTTCACAGAAGGAGGAACCACACACTCTAGAGACACTTAAAAGACTTCAAAAGAAAGAAGAATGATCTCGACGACGACGACAAAAACGAAAGCATCGAGACCGAGAACCTTTTCCTCGTTTCCTTTCTTCTTCTTCTCTTCCTTCTTCTTCTTCTTCTTCATCTTCTCTCTCGTAAAAGTGGGAGCGTTTAAAGCGCAAGATTTCAAGACGTGCGAAACGTCGTCGTTTTGTAATCGACACCGGGACGCCGCGCCGAAAGCGTATTCTATCGGGAAGTTGATCGTACCATCATCGTCATCATCATCATCAGCGTCGTCGTCGTCGTCGTCGTCGCAAGAGCGCAGTAATAGAAAGGAAGAAGACGAAGATGAAGCGTCGTTCGATGTGCTCTTAGATGATATGAAAACATCGGTGGAGATGAAACTGAATGCGTACGCGAACGGTGCCGTGCGACTCCGGTTCGACGATATCTTACACCCGAGGTACGTGCCGAAAGATGTCTTGGTACCAGAGGAAACCGTGAAGGCGTTGCAGACGAAATGGGTGGTAGAGAGGAACATGGAAAAGAACGCGGAGAGCGGGAAGACAGAAACGGTGTTGAAAATGGTTGCCAGCGGGATGAACGTTCGCGTTCGCGTAGAGCACGAAACGCCGCTGGCTGTGGTCGTGGAACGAGACGGTGTTGAAGTTATGGCGTTCAATCGAGAAGAGACGTTCGCGTTTGAGACGGTAGATGATGTGAGTGGTCTCGCTCGAGAAGGAGACAACACGGTAGAAACGTTCAACTCGCACACGGATTCGAGACCGTACGGAAACACGGCGATTTCGTTCGACGTGTCGTTCCCGAACGCGACGGACATGTACGGTTTACCGGAACGCGCGACGAGTTTGAGCTTGAAATCTACGATTAAACGACCGTCGTCGCAAGAAGAGGTGGATCAGAAACTACATCACGAATCAGAACCGTACAGATTATACAATTTAGACGTTTTCGAATACGAATCGGAATCCCCTTTTGGATTGTACGGATCCATCCCGATGTTGCTCGCGCACGGGAGTAAAAATGTAAATGGAGCCGGGAATGACGACGGTAAGGCGAGGGAGACGATATCGTCTGGCATGTATTTCCACAATCCGACAGAAACGTACGTGGATATCGTGAAAGAGGAAAGTTCGTTAGACGAGCGCACGTCGCATTGGATGGCAGAATCCGGTGCGCTCGATTTGTTTTTGTTTCCAGGAATGGATTTTGCGAGCATTCATAAAATGTACGGCGATTTTCTAGGCACGACTGCGTTGCCGCCGCTATTTTCTCTCGGATACCACCAGTGTCGCTGGAACTATCGCGACGAGCAAGATGTGGAGGAAGTGGACGCTGGATTTGATGAGCACGACATTCCATACGACGTCATTTGGCTCGACATTGAACACACGGACGGGAAAAGGTACATGACGTGGGACAGCACAAAATTCCCAACGCCGGAACGCATGATTAACGATATCGCAGAAAAGGGGCGCAAAATGGTTGTCATCATAGATCCTCACGTAAAGAAAGATGACAAGTATCCAATATTCAAAGAGGCCGAGTCGAAACAGTATTACGTGAAAAAGAACGACAAAACGACAGATTTCGACGGCTGGTGTTGGCCAGGCTCTTCCATGTATTTAGACGTCACAAACCCGGACGTTCGTTCGTGGTGGGCGTCTAAATTTGCCTTGGACTCGTATAAAGGCTCGACGCCTGATTTATACGTGTGGAACGATATGAACGAACCGTCCGTGTTCAACGGGCCAGAAATTACAATGCAAAAAGATTTGATCCATCACGGCGAGGTCGAACACAGAGAAGTGCACAATGTTTTCGGCATGTATTATCATATGGCAACGGCAGAAGGTATCGAAAAGAGGCAAAATGAACGACCATTTGTTTTATCGCGCGCTTTTTTCGCGGGGACGCAAAGAATAGGTCCGATTTGGACTGGCGACAACGCCGCAGATTGGGAACATCTCAGAGTCTCCGTTCCGATGGTCTTGACGCTTGGACTTACCGGGTTACCATTCTCGGGCGCAGACATTGGTGGTTTTTTCGGCAATCCTGATTCTGAATTGCTCGTTAGATGGTATCAACTCGGTGCTTTCTATCCTTTCATGCGTGGACACGCGCACATTGACACGAAACGTCGCGAGCCGTGGCTTTTTGGTGACGAAAATACAAACTTAATTCGCGAGGCCATTCGAAACCGGTACCGATTGTTGCCTACGTTTTACGCGCTCTTCGATGAAAACAGTCGATTTGGCACTCCAATCGTGCGGCCGTTGTTTTATGCATTCCCAGATGACCCGAGAGTCCTTCGCAAAGATGATTGCTTCATGCTCGGCGACGCGCTGCTCGTATACCCAGTCATGGAAGCCGGCGCTTCCCAAATTGAAATATATTTACCAAAAGGCGTTTGGTACGACGTCGATACGAACGAAAAGCACTTTGGTCCAAAAGAGTTCATGAAGAAAGTCACCATGCGCGACATTCCGCAGTTTCAAAGAGGTGGTAGTATTCTAATCACAAAGGAACGCGCGCGTCGTTCTACGAAGGCTCAACGAAACGATCCAATCACTATTTCCATCGCCCCGGACGAGAAAGGCGAAGCGCGAGGTGCGTATTACAACGACGACGGCATATCGTTCGCGCACGCGTCACCGAGTGGACGCAACAGGAAGAAACTGTGGTGGTCTCGTTACGCCCTCGCGACGAGCACATATGACCCGGTTTCATCAAAGGTACCATTTTTTATCGACGAAACCGAAGTAGAGCGCGTGCGCGTATTAGGAGATGACGAATTAAACGCGTCATGGAAACAAGCAAACTTAAATCCGCCTAGATCGCCACAAAAGAATACCAGCGACGTGGCTTTTGAGAGCAACGGCGTGCTGAACATTAACGCGCCGTTTTCGTCCATGCACGGCGTCTTTGTCATAGGATTAGTCAAGTAATTTATTAGAATAATACAATAATACTTCAATTGTATTTTGTGTATGCCGATACTCCTCAAACGCACACACGAGAGAGTCCGTGCATCACTCTCTTTCTCTCCTCAAAAAAACAAAAGATGGATACGCGAATTGTACAAACACAATAAAACAAAACAAAAGAGAAGAAGGAAGATATACGAACGCCGATGATTGCGGTTGCTTCCACCTCATCACGAGGAGGAGTGACAGTTTCATCATCGGCGTCATCCTTCGATCGTGCTTCGCTCGTCTCGCATCACGCTGCTGCTCATAAACATCAACTCCGTCGAGGAAGAACGCAAAGATTAAACGTCGTCGTTCACGAGCAACACGACAAAAGCGACAACGCTGGACAACAGTCACCTTCCTCGTCGTCGTCAAATCTAGGGTCGTCTAAGGACGACCGCGGCGAGGATGATATCAGCACACGTTTTCGCGAATCGAAGATGAAATCGAAATCGTCAATGTCCGACGAAGACAGAGAAGAGGCTTTGGAACAAATGCGCGAATTGTTTATCCAACATCCAAAGGAAGGGAAAGTAGTGAACGAACTCGTCAAACAATTGAGAAACTACTCGCGACGCGACATAAATAAGAATAATAACGCAATAAAAGAAGCGCTGAAGGCACTGGAAGTACACAACGAGAGCGTCGAGGAGAAGAACTTGAGTTCAGGGACGTTGACGACGTGGGCAGTTTTACTCGAAAGCGAGAGAAACTATAAACTCGCTCGCGAAAAATTCGCTCTCGCGTGCGCGGTAGACTCGAAGAATTTCGCCGCTCCGCACGCATGGGGTATGATGGAACAGAAGAGAGGTAATTACGACAAGGCGAGGAAGTTGCTGATGAAATCTTTGGAAATAACGCCGAGGTCTACAACGTATAACGCGTTGGCAAATTTAGAAAATCGAGTCGGAGATAGAAAACAGGCGAGGAAGTATTACGAGAAATCCATCGAGAAGCAATCCGGGCGAAACGCCAATGCTTCAAGTTCAGGATACACGCAATTTGCGATGTTTGAAACTTCGTGTGGAAACTTTGACAAAGCGGAGGAACTGTTCGAGCGAGGATGGGCTCTTCTCGAATCGTCGAAATCTTCATCGTTCTCGTCTGAATCGGTACATTTATTGACGAATTGGGCAGACTTATTGAGTAAGCGCATGTTGACGCTGCAAAATCAAACTAATTCCGAGGTTAAGGATGTCGTGAATGGTAGAAATGGTAGCAGTAAGAGTAGCAATAGTGATAGCAACGATTCTATTAGAAAGGTATTCGAAGAGCGTGTGAGCGAAAAATTTAGATTGGCGGCAAAATTAAATCCAAGCAGAGCGGAAACTTATACGTCTTGGAGTTTGAGTGAGAGGGCTTTTACGAGTAAATTTGATGCGAGTGATAGTAATAAGCGTTCGGTAACATCGCGCGAGTACGATATCATAACGGAGGGTATTAGAAGATGTCCTGGAGAGTCGAAACTTTATTTAGCAGAGGCGATGTATTTGCGAAGAGAAAATAGAACAGAAGAAGCGTTGGAAAAACTCGAAGTTCTTAGTGAAAGATCGTTCGGGAATCAGCTGGACGCTGGAATGTTTGACCCGCACGTCTGGCACGCTCTCGGGATGTGCAAAAGCGATTTGTTCGATTTCGAAGGAGCTGTTGAAGCTTTCGAGCGCGGGTCACGGGCTCGAAAAGACGGGATTCTTAATTTACCGTGCATCACTGCTGAGGCGCACGCTGAGTTTATCAACGGCAACGTGGGACGCGCGCGACAGTTATTCATCCTAGGACGCGACGAGTGCATGCAACAAAAGAGAGTTCCACCGAGCGCCCGAGCGAGCCGACGGGAACGATCCACTCACAACAGATTATGGGCGCTGCTCGAAAAAAGAGCTGGAACGGAAGATGCGACTCGTGCGTTATTTGCAGCCGCGGTGAAAGAAGATAGATCCGATGCAACCGCGTGGATGCAGTGGGGCCAGTGGGAAAAACGCGTGCAAGGTCCTGAAATAGCGCGAGATATGTTTAGAAACGGACTAAAAAGCGGGACGACACGTTTGTCAGGATTTCTGTATCAAGCGTGGGCGCTTCTCGAGCAAGAAAGCGGCAACGACGACGTCGCTAGAGAATTGTTTACCGATGGGTGCAAAGCGTGCAGTAATTTTGCCGAACTCTGGCACGGCTACGCTGCGTTTGAGGCGAATTGTGGTAACTATTCTCGTGCTCTTGAAATTGTTTCCGAAGCTGAATCCAATGGTGTCTCCACGCACGAACCTCTCATGCAACTCGCGGCTGATTTGTTACGGTTAAGCGGCGATATCGAAGGCGCGAACCAAAGAGTCCGTGAGCTAGATGATATGTTCAACGCAACAAACAGAGACGTCGACAATCCAGGGAGGGAAGTTATTTTATAAGCGGGTCGTATGCGGTTACACTTTAGGATTTGTATATTTTTGCTCTGGCAGTGAATCAAATTTCTAATCATTTACATCTATTTTTATCTTGATCGTAAGTTTGTCGGTATTCCTTCTGAATCCCATTCGGCGATAGGTTTTCTCGAGCTTCCCAGCGGCCCCACGGTGGTTTCAATGTCTTCCTTGACACCAAATTTCTCAATGATTTCTCGAATTTCATAACTCAAAACCGTCTTCTTTTCGCTCGCGAGAACGCGTCGCGCGAGTTCCTCGATTGCCGGTCTCTGTCTTTTTACAAACTCCATAGCTTCGTTTCGACTTTGGCGCATAATGTCTCGAATTTCAAATTCGGCCTTCGAATACATATCTTTATCGACATTAGAAAGGAGATAACCTCTTCTTTTATCTTTCAAGAACGTTGACAATTCGAGCACATCGTAATTGATCGAAAGCGCAAAGTACGAATCTTTCACGTCAGACATGCCAGCTTCGTGAACCATACTAATGGCGAGTTCACGAGCTCGCCCATCGTACGCCGCCGAAGCTTTGGAGTTTTTATCGAAACCGTAGTATAATTCCTCAAAGCAACCAGCAGAGTAAGCTACTCGCATCAGTCGGCGATGAAACGATTTGGTAAAAATTTTCGTTCGATCGTTGTCCGGTTCTGAGAGCAAACAAACTTGACCGGTGGTGTTGGATTCGCGCGCCAAGACTGTGACGAAAGATACTCTTGCGATGTCAGGCACGTGCATTTCGTAGGCGATAGCCGCTGCAGAGTGAATCAACGCCAAGCGTTTTTCGTTTTCGGGACCGATGGTGAACGGCAACAACTTCCCCATTATTTCTATATCCAAGGCAGTTCTAAAATCGGCATTTGTGAGCGACTCTCGATTGTCCTTCGCCGCTTGCAAGCACGCCATATTCACGACTTGAGCGAGCTGTGCACCTGAAAATCCGTCCATTTCTTCCGATAACGTAACCCAGTCGATTTCTTCCGCTAATTTTTTATCTTTACAGTGAACTTGTAAAATTGCCATTCTTCCTTTAAACTCTGGTAAAGAGACAACAACTTTACGATCGAATCTACCGGCTCTGACGAGCGCAGAATCTAAAACGTCCGCTCTGTTCGTAGCAGCAATCACAACAACTTGCGTATCTGTAGCAAAACCATCGAGCTCGACCAACATTTGGTTCAACGTTTGATCTCGCTCGTCGTTCCCTGAACCACCTCCACCTCGAGGTCTTCCAACCGCATCGAGCTCGTCGATGAAAATAATCGACGGCGCTTGTCTCTTGGCTTGCGCAAACAAATCTCTCACGCGAGCAGCCCCTACACCGACAAACATCTCGACAAACTCGGAAGCAGTGATGGAAAAAAACGTGGCGCCAGCTTCACCGGCGACGGCACGGGCGAGAAGCGTCTTCCCGCACCCCGGAGGACCCGTTAACAAGACGCCTTTCGGCGTTCTCGCTCCCGACGCTTTAAATTTTTCAGGTTTCAAAAAGAAATCGACGACTTCAGTCAATTCAACCTTGGCCTGGTCGATACCGGCAACGTCTTCGAAGAGAACTACTTTACTGTCGTGATCGCGCATGGCCATCTTGGAATTCAGTTTCCCTTTCTTCATCTTACGTCTGGAATCTTTTCCCTCTTCTTCTTTATCGCCGTCTTCTTTTTTCTTCTTTTTATCTTCCGTATCTTTCTTCTCCTCTACTGCTTCCTCTTGCCCTTGTTTCGTTCGCGCTTTTACGACTCTCGCACCTAGCTCTAAAAATGCATTCGCTTTTGGATCGAAAATTCCAGCTTCGCCTCTTTCTTCGCTTTCTCGCGCTTTCTTGCTCAACTTTCGCATTTGCTTTTCTTTCTTCATTTCCGCCTCTTGTATCAAACCCGCTTGGCGATTCTGAAATTCTTTTTGCAATTCCTTATACCGTTTGGCGTCTTTCCCTTCTTTATCTTTTAACCCAATCATGGAATCTTTGATGCGAATGAGCATCGCGTCTTCTTTTTCCATGGCGGCACGCTCTTCGTTTTGACGATCAATCTCTAACAATCTTTGTCGATCGTCCCAATCTTCTTGGAAACGCGTCATGTAGAAAACGGCGCCCCAAATTACAAAGATCAAAAAGCCGGGAATGAAGTAATTGCTCGCAAAACCTGTTTTCGCATCCACTGAACTTCCGTCTGGAAGCACAGTTTCCAAAGAGAACGTGCTCTCCTCTTTCAACGGCATGGGATTAATCTCGAGCATTCTGAAAAGGTCTCGAAGTTCTCGACTGTCTAGCGTCGGCACTTGACAAACCGCGAGTCTACCGTCCGGGTATATCGCGTAATATCTCGCTATTTGACCGATAACGTTTACGTATACCTCGTCAATTCTTTCCTCGATTAAATCTAAACAAAACCTTGAATATGCGATGGATTGCCTGTGCTTTTGAAGCTTCGCACGACCCATTTGCGTAAACTGCAAGTCCTCGATAGAGAGCTTCTTTTGGTTTCGTAAATACGGATTCGAGGACGCGTCCCCGGGAATATAGGAAGACTGTGGTAGATACCGTGGCATTCTCGCGTTTTGACCCCAAGAGCCTACTTGCAAGTGCCCTCGATCCGATCGCGCTCTCCAATACTCGTACGCTTTTTTCTTTTGCCTTTGAAACCAACGCACGCCCCCGAACGAAGGATCGGTCAAAATCGTTTCCCCTTTCGTACTTCTCTTCTTCGGCGACGTGGAGGAGGACGATGCTTTCTTCTTTCCAGTTGCATTCGTCGCGCTTTCGCCCGCCGAAGACGAAGAAGGAGTAGAAGAAGAAGGAGCTGACTTTTTCTTCTGTTTCTTATCCCCCGATGCCAATGATCCCTTTCCCTTTGTCTTGGTCCCGGACGATGATGTCGACGTCTCTTTCGAGGCACCGTCGCCTCCTTTACCGCCGAACAACGCGTTCACATGTACTCGTGCGCGTCCTCTTCCTCCTCGTCTGCTCCTTTTCGACGATGATGAAGGAAAAGAAGAAGGAAAAGGAGAAGAATTTAAACGAGAAGACGAGGAGGTTTGACGGCTGCTCCAAACTCCAGGACGCTTCGAAGTTGACGACGCTTCTCCTCGGAGCGGAAGCGCAGGCACGCCACCTAACAGCATCGGAGACGATACCGACATGATGTTTGTGCGTGCGTGTGTCTATTTCTTTCCCTCTGCTATTACGACTACTCTGTGTAAAATATAGATAAAGCGCGCGCGCCGCCGTCAGACCACAACAACTCTTATTTATTTATGGAGCAAAACGCGAAGAGGAAGAGGGACAGACAGAAAGCACGTTCTCCTTTTCTTTTTCCCTTCTCGAATCAGGGTTTAGCACACAGTTTCGCAGAGAAATCTTCCTTTCGAAAAAAGAGAAGGAAATCGTCGTCGTTTTCGATATTTGCGTCTGTGTCTGTACACACGCCTCCTTCACACCACCTCACAACTTTAATTGAAATACGATTAAGGATAACGATGACATCAACAGTAGCGTCGATGGCGTCGACGTCGGCTTTTGTCTCGTCGAAGACGACGACGACGATGAGAAAAGGAAAGCGTGGTGCGCAAAAGAAGTCAACCTTCGCACCACCTCCTCCAAGAGTCGTTTCGGATAAAGAAGAAGATTACATCAACAGCATTACGGCGCGTGATGATGCTCGTCCTTTGATGGACAAAGATGGGGATAAAAACGAAGAAGAGAGCGCGTCGTCGTCGTCACCATCTCCTTCTTCGTCTTTGTTGAGGAGAAGATTTGCGGCGAGCGTGTGTGCAGTGTCCGTTTCCGTGATGATGGGAGGAGGCGGATTTCTCGGAGAGGATATCAACACCAACAACGTAGCGAATGCGGCGACGATTAATCTTCTCCCTCCTGATTTGGAGAAGAGAAGAGAAGAAGAGGAAGCAGCATCATATGCGCGAATACGTAAATTGGAAGAAGAAATTATCGCGGAAGAGAATCGGATAAGGGCGGGAGAAATGAAAAAAGTTACCGCGGTGAACGACGAGTTGGCGCGAGTGCGAGAACAAGAGATGAAAAAAGTGGACATCTTGAACGCTGAAGCTGACTCGTTCAAGGCACAGCAAGAAAGAATCGAGGCGAACTCGAGAGATGCCGTCGCAAGAGGTGAAGCTTTGTGTGTCACGCCGTCTGGAATAGACATCGTTGGGATCACGGAGCTCTTAGCGCTCATCGGCGCCACGGCTTCGGGGATTCGAGCGAGACAACAGAAGATTATCGTGGACGAGTTGAATGAAAAGCTGAGAGCTATTAATCAGTCGCTGACTGCGAGAAGTAAACGCAATCCAACAGGTATGGGTGCGTCGTTAGGGTACGCCGGGGCGCAAATGGCAGGGACGCCAGTAGACTCACCAATGTCGGCTTCGATGTCAGAACTGGCCTCGGGTAGCAAAGACGAAGCAGCGATAAAAGACGACGGCGATGATGCCAGTAAGGGAGGAAAGAAGACAGACTTTGCCGTCGGTCCGGAAGACTCCGTGGATGATAGCGAATATGACGAGACGAGAGTGAACTTGAAGAAAGGAAGACAGCTTTTGAGAGAAAAAAGTTACCAAGAGGCGATATCGTCGTTTGAAAAAGCTTTGGCGCTTTCGAGAATGAACGGCGATCAAATCAAAATGCGACGCGCCGTTCGAGGTCTTGGCGCTACGAAAAAAGCTATGGGCGAGCTTTCAGACGCGATTAAATACATGGAAGAAGTTCTCGATATTTCCAAAGCGATTAAAGATTACACGGGCGACATGGACGCCGTCGGATCCATCGCGGATATGTACACCGAGCTCGGCGATTTGGAAAAAGCCGGGGAGTATTACGACATGTACCTGAGCAAGATCAACGACGCGAGCGTGGATTACGACGACTAGTAAAAACTTTGTACACATACAGCCACGACGACGACGGACGCTCTTTTTATCATCACACACTTTTACTGTTGTTATGTTCATCATTACAAAGTCACACTATAAGTTTTCACGAAAATTTTTGTTGTTTGTTTTGTTCGTTTCCCATATGACGTGGACATTTTTTGGAAAGAACGTGACGTACACATCTTCACAAAGGCAACGTCGACACTTCTTTAATCCTACAGAAGTAGTACACACACACACACCACGCAACCGCATTCATCAGGAGCGAAACAGAGATACTAAGAAAGGCAACATAATGGCTTCCGATGGCTGTCAACCCATGGAGCGCTTCTCCAAGAAGAACGGCTTCACCGCCTCGGGTTCCGATGGGTCGGCGCAGAAATCCTGGGCCTCCTGCCCGAGCTCCATGCGACAACAACAAAACTATCCAGGAACGCACCAATACTCTTCTGGAGGAGGAGGAGGAGGAGGAGGGTACGGTAGCAGTACTGGTGGATATTCCGTCTCCGGGTACGTGAATGGATACAATCCAACCTTGCCGGCGTATCCTCCAACTCGAGCGCAAATCGAGCAGATGCAAAAAAATGGACAACAGTTTTTGCCGCCACCGGGGCAGCAGTTTTATCAAGGAGGGAGAAAACCAACCGCCGTGTGGGACGGACCTGCGCCAGCTGGAGATCCGAACAAACCGAAACCAGGAACGCCTTATTACTTGAAAACGCCAGAAGAATCCAAATTTGATCCGAGCGTCGAGCAAGAGTCAGTGGCGCTCGGCGGTGGAGCAAACGGATATCGATTGCCTATGTTTGGATGCGTCCCAAAAAACGCGAGCAAGTGTTTGAAGTATGAGTGCGTGAGACACGTAAGGTGCGGGTCATCCAAAGAAAGCGAAGACTTAGAGTTGGCGAAGAGTGCGATCGCATCTTCGTCGAGACCGCGAGAGTCTTTGTTCGTATCTGCTGTGTTGGCGTGCGACGAGTGGGGGAAAGTCGAAGAAAGTTGCGACGCCGTGTTGTCGAAACTCGGTCTAGAGTCCCTCGATTTGTTCTCCATCGAGTGGCCCATGCAAATGGACAAGTCTGTGACTCTCGGACACGCGTGGAAGCAAATGGAGGCGCTCGTGTCGAAAGGTAAAGTGAAATCTCTCGGGGTGTGTAATTTTTCAGTTTTGGCAGTTGAAAATCTCGTGAAAGCGTGTGAAATCAAACCGGTCGTGAACGAAGTCGAGCTGCACCCGATGCTTTCGCAGAGAAAGCTCGTCGGCGTGTGTCGCAGATGGGGATTAGCGCTACTCTCCCGAGGGTCTATTTGTGCTGGTGTGAAAGAAGTGAGAGAACACCAGCGCTTACTCGACGCCTCCTCGGCGGCGGATGAAAGTGACCCGAAAGATATCAACTCCATTTTGACGAGATGGTCGATTCAAAGAGGCGTTGCTGTCATTTTGGACGAAGCTATGGAAGATTCTGAAGTCGAGGCTTGTTGTAAAGCGGCTAAATTTCGTTTGAACAACGCGCAAAAGGTGTGCATCGATTCAATGGAGCCAATCGCGAAGTTGCAAGGTAAACATAGATTCATGAAAGGACCGGAAGGCTTTCAGTTCGACGATCCATTCTTAGGAGGGTTAGCGCGACCTGGACTCGAGGTCAATCCGCTTTAAAAAGTAGAACTATTATTATTGTTATTGCTATCATTATAATGTAATTCAAACAGCATCCTACCAGTACATATTTATATTCTCAATGCGCTATTAGGTCGTATACTCAGCGTTAATCTTGACGTAATCGTAAGACAAATCGCAACCCCAGGCTTGTCCGTAGCCGCTTCCATTTCCAACTTCAATGTCAACAACTACGGTACCGTGCTTCGACGTTGTTTCCTTCAAATACGTCGACGCTTTTTTTTCGTCAAAGTCTACCGGTTGTCCATCTTTCATCAGCGTAATGCCTCCCATTGCTATGTTCAAACGATTTTGATCCAAAGCAGACTTCGTCTTGGCGTAGCCCGCCGCACAGGCAATTCTTCCCCAGTTCGGATCGTGGCCAAATATAGCCGCTTTCAAAAGAGACGAGCAAATTACACTTCTTGCTATGGCGCGTGCGTCCTCGTCATCTTTTGCGCCCTTGACATTCGTTTCAAAAAGGCACGTGGCGCCTTCGCCGTCCCACGCAATTGCTTTAGCCAAACCCAAGTTGATAGCGTTGAGCGCTTCCTCAACCTGTTTCGCCTCTGGGGAATTTTCATCGGTTATTTGCTTCATGCCACTTCTACCGGAAGCAAAACAAACGAGTGAATCGTTTGTAGACGTATCGCCGTCGACAGAAATCTGATTAAAACTTTTTGTCCCCACGCGCTTGACCATTTTCGTCCAAACATCCGGCGAAACGTTGGCGTCCGAGGTGACCACCGCGAGCATCGTGCCCATGTTGGGGTGAATCATCCCACTCCCTTTCGACATGCCTCCGAATTTCACCTTCGTTCCATTGATGTCCACTTCAATGGCGAGCGTTTTTCGAACAACGTCCGTCGTGCAGATGGATGTAGCAGCCGCCATGGACGCCGCGTCGGATCGTTCGAGATGTTCTCCCAACGCTTGGATTGCCGGTACAAATTTATCCATTTTAATTCTGCGACCGATAACGCCCGTTGACATGAGTAAAACATCCGAAGAATCGAGTCCGGTGACGTCAGAGACCGCTTTGGCGCACGTCATGGCATCCTCGTCGCCAAGAACACCAGTCGCCGCGTTCGCTTGTCCTGCGTTGATCAAAATAGCTCTCGAAGTCGATTTCACCTCCAATTGTTTTTTACAAAACTGCACCGGCGCTGCACACACGGCATTCAGCGTGAACACTCCAGCGCACGAGCACGATTCGTCGGCAACGATCAAAGCGCAATCTGCTCTAGTGCCTGATTTTCTTAAACCAGCTTTGTAGGCTGAAACTTGAAACCCTTCCGGCGCGGTGACGCCGGCGTTTGGGATGACTTTCCACGGACCGTTTGGTAAAAGTTGTTTCTCAATCGGAGCGTGCGCGAGCTCAAAATCTGGCGACGAATAATCCGGTTTGGTCGTTGAAGCGGCATATATTCTCGTTGGCGTTGCGCATCGTTGAACACCGACGCCTTTGTTGCCACGACGAAAGGGAGAACGCGCAGAAGAGTTTCTCGGCACAAGGCAACTTTTTTCAACTGTCACTTTCCTCATCCAAGAAGAAAAAGAAGAAGAAGAAGAAGAAGAAGAAGATAGAGAAACAGAAGTCGAGGTGCTGTGCATCATCATTGAATTCAATAGCCCTTCCTAGATAGGTACTCTACGATTGGTTTGAACGTAAAATCGACGCTTTCGTTCCAAATACGTTTCGCTTTAGCCTTTGCAAATTTACCAAAAACAAATCCTTCTTCTTCCTCTTCTTCTCTCGTAGTTGTAGAAGGGTTTCCCAAAGAAGATTTTAAAGACGAAGGAGAAGGTGGAGGTGGACTTAAAAATGAATCCGATAACTCCGAAGTTGATCGCCAAAGCGTTCTTTGCGTCTGAACGCACGCTACAGAGCCGCCTACGAGGCCGATGAAACTCCACAAAAAGCGTTCGCTTCGCGCGATCGTCATTGTGACGAAGAACAGAAGAGTGTTTGTGTGAAATAAGTTGAAGAAAAGTTTTTCGAAAAAATAAGCAACAACATTTCAGAGAATTGGGTGGTGATTACAACAAGAACTACTCTCTCTCTTCTCTTTTCTCTCTCTAATACTCTTCGGCTACCGCGAACGGGTTCTCGATTTCTTTCAACCCATCTAACGGCGATACGACCATAACGCTCGTCCCTCTGGTCACAATCAATCCTAAGTTTCTCGTTTCGTCCGTTATTCTCAACGGGTCGTCCACGTCTCGTAAATACTCTTTCGTTTCGTCGAGAACGAGATTCAAGAGCTGATCGAATCCTTTTAAAATGCCTTCTACCTCTCTCCCTCCGGAAAGTTTCACTCGCACGCCTTTGTCGATGTACTTTCCTAAATCCAAAACGGTTTGTTTGTGTTGCGGTGTCGTGTGTTGTTGTTTCTGTTGTTGTTGTTGTTGTGTATCACCACCTCCAGTTGTCGCCATTTTTATTTTGATGCGGTGGTGTTTTGAGGAAATGTGAGTTGTGAGGATGTTTTTCTTGTGTTTCGTCAATAAAAAACACAGCAGCGTTCATCAGAGCGCGACCTTTTACTGTGTCGTATTAGAAAAAGGTAGTAGAAGATGGTGGACACGACGCCTTCCGTTATGTCTGCTCTCGTCATCGACTGTCGATCAGACACGGTCACGAAACCTAATAAAGAAATGCGACAAGCCATGTACGACTCCGTGGACGAAGGCGTCGGCGACGACGTTTTCGGGGACGACGAATTGGTTTTGGATTTAGAGGCGCGCTTGGCGATGATGTTTGGAAAAGAAAAAGCGGTGTTTGTGCCGAGTGGAACGATGGCAAATTTGATAGCAGTCTCCGTGCACTGCGAAAGAAGAGGGTCAGAATACATATGCGGATCTGCGTCGCACATCACGCTCTACGAGCAAGGCTCCGGGGCAACCATAGGAGGAGCACACCCGAGACAAATACCGAACGAGCAAGATGGCACCATGAACATCGAGCATATTTTAGACTCTATTCGGGTTGAGGACGATCATTTCCCGACGACTCGAGTCGTGTGCTTGGAACAAACGCACAACAAGTGCGGCGGGAGAGTACTAAAGCAATCGTACGTGGACGAAGTTTGCGACAAAGTGAAAGCGGCGACAAAAAAGGGAGAGGGCGACGCCGACGGCGGCGACGAAGACAAGCGCGTGAAAATACACATGGACGGCGCAAGAATATGGAACGCTTGCATAAAGAACAAAGTTAGCTTAAAAGACGCCGTTGCGAAATGCGATTCAGTTTCTGTGTGCTTGTCGAAAGCAGTCGGCGCACCAATAGGTTCCGTCATATTAGGTACGGAAGCTTTCATACGAAAGTGCAAAAGGTTGCGCAAAGCGTTGGGAGGCGGCATGCGACAAGTAGGGGTTCTCGCCGCCGCCGCGGATGTTGGCGTAGACGCGTGGGAACAAAACGTAACGAAATCCAATCGATTAGCGCTTCTGTTTGCAAAAGGTGTGGAGAAAATCGAAAATATTAAAGTGTGTGGACCTGTTGAGAGTAATTTGGTCATCCTCTCGTTCCAACGTTTGAAGAAGGACGTCACGATCCACGATATAGTCGCCTGGTTGAAAAAGAAGTACGGGGTTTTGGTGACTGCGTTTGGCGCACCGTATCCTTTCAACGACCCAAATTCAGTTCGTGTTGCGTTCCACTACCAAATCACCGAGGACGAGATTGACTTTGCCGTGAGTTCCTTCAAAGTTGCGGCGTGGGAGCAGACAGAGTCCAAAAAAAGTGAAGGCAACTAATGTATTAAAACAGAGCGTTTTTTAGGAGGTACATAAAAAATAGGAAATGAAATTAGCTTTTGTCATAAGCTATTAACGATTGCTACCATATCATCCCATGCTCACTTCTTTCCCGGAGGGCGCCATTCGCACGCGCTACCTTCGGCGTAGGATCCGTCTGGGTTTTTCAGCTTTTCCTGTGCCGCGCGATGTTTCGCTTGCGCTTGCAAAGATTTTCGAATAGCGTCTTCGAGATGGTTACCGGAGACGCTTTCGCAATATATCAAGTGTTCGCTCGCGTCGACCTCTATTGGCCTGTCTCTCTCCGCCGACACGATGCAAATAAACCCAAAATTATCCGTCGCTTCCTCGGCGCATCGAAGTTGATGGACATCTCCCGGCGCCGTGTAACCGACATCGCCAACATGCATGGCATACGCTTCGCTCCCGAGCTGAATGTACCCGGAACCACGCACGATAACAACAACGTGCTCGTGTTGGTGATGTTCCAACGTCGTCCATCCACCAGGAGCCACTTCAAAGTATCGAACATGAAAATTCGTCGATTCGCCCCTTTTCCCGATGAGTTCAACTCGCGAACATCCTTTGAAACTACCACCGTCCATTTTGTACATTTCCCTTTCAACGCGGTTCCACATGAACTTCTTCTCTTTCTTTATCAACACTTTGCTATGGTTACCTTCTAAAGGACCGTCTGTGGCGTGTCTGTGATTTGCGGAGGAACTCTTCGCATCCGCGCTATGCGCTAATTTGGCCACCAGAGAGGTGAGCTCGTCTAGCTTTTTCTCTAAAGCGGCATTTTTCTCCCGTAATTCGCTCACTTCAGCACTCGATGGTGTCATTGGCGCGTGATGAGAAGGTGTTGTTGTAAGACGGTGGTGTCCATGGTGATTGTCATCGTACCGATCGCTCTGTTTCGTTGGCGTAACTTTCGTTTTGTCGTCATCATAATACGACAGCCGATGCGGAGACGGAGATTGGCGTTGCTTCAAATGCGCAGGAGACGCTGCAAATATGCTTTCAAAACGCGACGCTGTCGCTTCACGATCGCTAATATTCGTACGTAAATTTGACTTTTCTACGTTATCCTGTTGTTGTGGAGAGTACAAGTTCGTAATTCCATTGTGATTCAAACCGTCGATGGGGCGCTCGTTGGGCCCGTAGGCATCAATTCGGCCGGACATTTGTAAAAAGTGACGCGCATTAGCCGTCAAGTCGTTCGAGTGGGAGTATAAACTTCCACCGATGAGTAACAACACGTCTTGACCACCGTAGAATTGGCGCATGCTCTTAATCCTCTCGAGAGTCATCCCGCCACCCGGCGACGGGAAGATAGCCGGTTTCGAGCCTAGAATACTCGTACACGCTTTTTGGATATCTTTGCATTCATCTTTGGAAAAACCAAATCGACCACCGAAATTTGGGAATATCGTCGCATCGCAGCCTGCCAAACGAGGAAGTAAACCTAAGAGTACACCGTGAGAAAAACCTCTGACTTCATTCTTTGATCCGCCGCCGAGCATAGAGCCAGATATAGCCGGGTGCGCTATGATTGGAAGATTGAAATCGTCGTCTTCCGCCAAGGCACGGCAAACGTCGAGTCCGGTGATTCCTGGAAGCATCAAGACTGCACCACACCCTGCGCGCTTGGCAAACTCTGCGCGCTTTAAAACTAAGTGCGCCGGAGCGTTCAAACACGGCGCGTACAAACAGTTTCTTCCAGTAATATCATTCGCTCGACGTACAGCTTGAGCACACTTCGTCACGCGTTCTTCAAAAGGTGCGTACACTTGATTCGCTAAGCCATGGTCGTCTTTTATGATGTCAATACCACCGAGTGCGAATGCAAAGGCCATTTCGGCGAGCTTATCCGATGACGTCCCCATCGGCTTCAGCGCCGTCATCAGCAACGGTCCATACTTTACGTTCAGTAGCTTCCGTAACCCGCGAACTCCAAATCTGGGCCCGCAAAACGATGATTCTACGTGTTTCCCAAACTCTATATCAATCACCATCACATTCTCTTTAATCGAAGTGTTGCCGAATATGACATTGATGAGCTGAGGCAATTCGTTCCCGCTCGTTTCGTTGCGATATGTCACTTTCGCCACGAAGCGTGTTTTTTCGTCTTTTCCGACGGCGCCGTCGCTCTTTGCTCCTTTTCCTTCTCCTCCTTCTACTCCTTCACTTTCTTCTTCCAGCGCGTTTATTTGCCCAACAACGTTGCGTCCAATCCAGGATTCTCTCGGCACGAGCTGTTCGGGAAGCTCCACGGTTTGCTCGTACCGAAGTTCGTCGACGATGGATAGCGCTTCTGATTTTGAGAGTGCATTTATTCTGTAATGCACGCGAAAGCTGTCTTCGTGAACATCTTCCAAGTGTCGATGAGGACGATGAGGATGATGCGAGTAGGAGGTTGAAGTCATTCTTCGTGTCGTTCCTTCTGCGTTACTCGTTTATCGATCTCTTCCTCCTCCTCTTCCTCTTTCTCTTCCTCCTCTCTCTGTGTCTCGCAAATCTACAAATATTCTTTTGAAGTTTGACTTGAACACACGCCCTTTTTCCTCATTTTTTCCTCAACTCACAGAAAACAAAAGCGACGAATCGAGAACCCAAGAACCCACGAGCGCGCGCGTGTGTTTGTATATATAGATATATAAGATGATCGCGAAGCGGCCACATCAAAGCACTAATAATCTACACGCGGCGAGGTTTCACGTCGTGCTCCTCTCGTTCTTCTGTGTTCTTCTTTCTGTCGGCTTTAAAGAAGTGCGAGCGGCATCCTGGAATGGAAGTTGTCAAGGCCCATCGTGCGACGACGTTCCGTGTGGGACTACAGAATGTAAAAACGGCGGATATTGCGACCCTGACAGCCCAACGAAGTGTTTATGTCCTCAAGATTATGGACAGAGTGATTGTGGCGTAAAAGTTAACGCATGCCCGGGGGGGGTCGAGTGCTACAACGATGGTTTATGCCCAATTTCGGGTTCAGGTTCAGGCTGCCGTTGTGACCCACACTTTACGGGAAACCAGTGTCAAACGGAAGTACAAAATATCCAAGATTGCGTAGGTAGCAACCATTATTGCTTAAACAGCGGCGTGTGCAACACTGGTGGATTAGCATCGTGCACGTGCACGGGAAGTTATGCCGGGGAACACTGCGAGAAGTCTGTGAACAAGTGCGATGAATTCCATCCGGTGGCATATTGCGAAAACGGAGGTGAGTGCGCGGGAAGTGGGTGTAATTGCATTTCGGGATATTACGGCGCACAATGCGAAAATATTGGAATCGATCCGCTCGGAACTTCTTCAACAACATCCTCCAAATATACCAAAAAAGAGCTCACGATAGGTTTTGCAGTTGTTATTATTCTACTCGTACTCGCGATCGTCGGTACTGTTTGCTGCGTAAAGCAAAGACAGAAACGAAGGAACGCTCAGAGCATTCGCAGAGCGGCGTGGAGCGCAAATCCAGGACCTGGCGCGTATGTGTACGAAAATGGCGCGCAATTGGATTATAGAACTGGTGAGAGGAAGGGTGTGCAAGAAATTGAAATGGGGGGATCTCCACAGGCTACGTTTCATACTCCGATAGGTGGGGAACAAAACCCACACACGCCGACTGTAACACCCCTATCCAACGCTTCGGCGAGGGCGTATCAACCGCCGGACGACCAATTCGGTAGCGGCGGAGCGTACGCGGTTGATTCACCGTCTGAAATTCCAAATCCAGTTAGTGCGGCGCTCGCTTTGGCCAGAAAAGATCAAGAGGGCGGATAGTCAGTGTCATTTCATCGCGTAAAAGCAAAAACTACACCATACAAACTTTGATCCAAAACAACCCCTAAGAATCTATTACTATTGCCCTCTCCCCGCTAAAACTTACACGTCATACTTTTTTCTACACACGAACTTACAGATATTTACGGACGTTCCAAAATCGGTGCGACATCACTCGTTTCTTGATGTCGGTATCGTCGACGTCGTTCACCTCCTCCTTCATCTCATCATCCTCATCCTCATCATCGTCTTCGCTCGTCGTGTCTGAGAAATCCGAGTCTATCTCTCTTCTTCTTTGCGAGCGAACATTTTCCCTTATGAAGGCGTATACTTCTATCTTGGATTTAAGCGCTACATGTTCCTCATCATCGACACCCGAATTTGCAATATTCTTTACCATCGTTTCCCACACTAATCTTCCATCGCGCGTGGTACAACGTCCGGTTTCTCTGTCCATATGTAACGCGGCGTACCAATTGGTCTTTTCTTTCTTCTGACACGACAAAATACGTTTCCAGCGCGCACACACGCACGACGCCACAGCTACATCCGTTTTACTTCTAAAGTGAGCAAATATTTCTCGCATGATTTCGTCGGGGAGTCGCGCAATCATCGCTTCACCTTGTTCTTCTTCTTCTTCTTCTTCTTCTTCTTCTCTTTCCATATTCTTTGTATTTCTTTCCTTTCTCCTAGTAGAAATATGAGCTGACTTGATGCGTTTTGCCAAATGTTTCTTGTCGCTCGATTTCAACTTTGGAATGGCTCGCACAGCCTCGACAGCTCGAATGGCAGCTTTTCTTTCAATTTCGTGTCTCCCTCTTCCGTTTTCATCGACCATCAATCTTTCCGAACACTTAACGAGGGACTTCAAATCGGCTTTCGAAAAAATCACGTAATACGTTGCGACATATTCGATTTCTTCGCACACGTTTCGAAAGTTTTGTTCGATGCCCCCAAACGCATCCAAGCAACTTTCCAACCCCACAAATATCTTTCCTCTTTTCTTCATCGCCTTCCTGCAAACTAAATAAAGGAGGAAGGAAGGAGGATTCCTTGTCGCCCTTTTTTTAGGGGATTATTATTGGAGGATGTCATGGATGTGGATTGTGGTTGTACTTTTTTTTTGTGATATTAAGTGGTTGTGGTGTTAGAAATTACCCCCACAACAAAAAAGGAGAGCAGGTAACCCATCATATCTTCGCTGACCGAACGGTATCAATGAGGGCCGCGCGTTTTCAAGACGTGTCTACTTTCTCTCGGGTTTCACCATCGAAGTGTTCTCAGACGAACGCGAGACGACGACGACGACGCGAGCGCGGTTCTCGCCTGCGCGATTCGGATAATGCAATTGAGGCGACGAACGACGCCAACGAAGACGGCGACGACGGCGCGTTCGTTCAGCAACCGCAAGTAGCGCCCTCGACTTCCGCATCAGATGAAAACGAAATGACAATTGTATTTGTCGCCGAGGACGAACTGTATTCCATTTTTGTGAATGCTAATGATCAGAAACAGAAGATACGACCGCATCGACTCACGACAGCTACGGGAGAGTGCTTTTCACCTCTAATCTCCAAATGCGGGACTTTCGTCGTGTTTGCGGCGATAGAATATTACGCCATGGAACTCTTTCTCGTTCCAACTGAGGGAGGTGCGGTTAAACAAATCACGTATATGGGTGCTGATTTTATAAGACCACTTTCTTTTTCGGATGACGGGAGTGAGCTGTTCTTTGCATCTTCTTCACAACAACAAACGCCGGACGAAACCGACGTGTATACGTTACGTCTGGATTATAAGAATCAAGAAAAAAAATCCGATATGCCCATTGCGATGCATCCGAAAAAGCTAAACTTGGGACCAGCGACTGCATTTGAAGTGAATGTTGACGGTACATTAGCTTTGTTTGGTCGTAATACTCAGGCAACGAGACCGTGGAGGAAGTATGGTGGCGGAGCCAGCGGAGACGTCTGGATTGCCAAAAACAGTTGCCCCAATCCTCAAGGAAAAGATGGTAAAACATACACAGACTTTAAACGAGTAGATGCTTTGGATGATTTCTTCACGTTTGTATCGCAGCCAAAGTGGTTGGACAACTCCGCGATGGTGTTCTTAGCCGAGTCAAAACAAGGTGAGCGAGGATTGTGGTCATTTTCTGTAGCAGACAACGCGCAGAATGAGCTTTCGCGCCAGCCGACGCTTCTCGTGAAGGACGCGAGTATTCAATCGTATTCTATAGAACCATCCGGGAAGTGCACGTATGCATCCCGATGTGGCCAGCTCTACACAGCTGATTTGAAAAAGGGAAGCGATAGTATACAGCAGGTTGCGTTCAAATGGACCGGACCTAGAAAGCAGCTGGAACAACGATACGTCACCGCCGAGCACTACGTCCAAGATTGGGATATAGATCCCGCCGGTCGTTTTATGACGACGATTGTACGCGGAGAAGTAAACTCTTTTGGTCTCTGGGACGGACCAGCTTTGAAATACGCTCCAATAAAGCCTCGAAAAGAAGAAAAAGAAGAAAACAGTGAAGATCCTATGGGTAGCGCTTTATGCGCAAAAATTATGCGCGAATCGAATGCGCAGGCGAGGAGTAGGTTCGCGAGGTTCACTTACGACGCGGAACGACTCGTAATTGTCAGCGATCAGACAGGTGAGGATGATATAGAAGTACACTGGGAAGATAATCGGAGAATGCCAAAGCGACTGAATATTCCTCCCCAAACTCTTGGACGCGTGGAAGAAATGGTACTATCGCCGGAAGCTCCACTCGCGTGCGTAGTAAATCACCGCGCCGAACTCTTAGTAATAGACATTAACACGGGAGAGACCAAACTTGCAGATAAAAGTTTTGAAGATCGTGGAATGTATCAATGCTCGTGGTCGCCGTGTGGAAACTGGATAGCCTACACGTTTCGTCGACGAGACGCGGAAGTCATTAAAATTCTGGACGTCCGTACCGGGGCAACGCAAACTGTGACAAAACCAATTTTAGGAGATTCATGCGCGTCGTGGGACCCCGACGGACGCTACCTATTTTTTCTCAGCGCGCGAGAGCTTCAGCCACAGTACGATGCACTTCTGCAAGGCATGAGCTTTCCTCACCTCGAAACCGTGTATTGTTTGCGTTTACGTAAAAACGTCCGGGATCCGCACCTGAAAGAGATTCGCCCGGTGGGAGACGAGTCCTACACTGAATCCCTCGCTCTCGGCGATGCAGATCTAGACGACGATAAGAATGAGAACGACGAGGAAGATGGCAAGGATAAAAAGGAAGAGGGAGAGGAAGAAAAAGAGGAGGATAAAGGCATGAAATCGAAATCGAAAGAAAGGAGAGATAAGGATGTTAACCGCGATGACGAAGATGACGACGAGGAGGGGGAGGAGGAGGACGCACTCCACGACAAACCGCCAAATCCTATTGAGATTGACTTTGATGGTATAGCAGAGCGCGCTGTCGCGCTCCCATTACCATTAGGTAGATATAGCGATTTGGTTGCCATACGACACGATCGATTCATGGTTGTTAAATATCCAACCATATCGAGCGGAGAAGTCAATTTAACAAGCAGCGAGGATGACTTGGACCAGGAACGAGGCGGTTCGCTCATTTCATTCGACGTTCGCGATCTATCGGCACAAGTTCTCGTTTCTAGTGGAGTCACGGATGTTCACGTATCGATGAATAAAAAGATTATGGTGCTCGAGAAGTCCGAAAAGGGATACACGTCTGAGTTAACCGCGTATAAGGCAGGATCAAAACCAGAGGATGAAGATTCCGACGATCTTTTGTATCGCACGCGTAAATCAGGTACAATATCTCTAGATCGTGTGCGAGTATTAGTTCGCCCAAAAGATGAGTGGGCCCAAATGTTATTAGAAATATGGCGACGTGTTCGCGACGATTTGTTCATCGACCCGTTATCACGTGAAGACTTTGATTGGAAGGAAGCGTTGAGAACGGCAGTGAGTACGCTACCAAGGATAAATACACGCGCGGAGTTTGCAGTTGTAGTATCAGATATGCTCAGTGAACTTGGGTTTTCACATGCGCACGTATCAATTGGGGATGACGGACGGGCTGAACTCGATCGCGACCATCAACCTGGTTTCTTGGGAGCGAATTTCTCTGAGTGGGACGATTCCCTCGGTGGTTACGAAATCCAATCAATCGTGAAAGGCGACCCGTGGTCGTCACAAAATTCTGGATCTTTGTACAGAGCGAGTGCTGATATACAGGTAGGAGACGTACTCGGAGCAATCAACCGAGTTCGTTTAACACCGGAAAAAACTCCCGGAATGCTTTTATACGAAACCGCAGGCCGCGAAGTTCTCCTTTCGGTTTTGAAAAAAGATAGCGGTGATTTAGTAGCGACACGCACACGCGCCCTGAGTCAAGAACTAGATCCTCGTTATCGCGACTGCATCAATAAAAGAACAGAGTACGTGCACAAAACCAGCGACGACAAAGTAGGTTATCTCCACTTGAGTGATATGGAGAGACTCGGGTTTTCGCAATTCTGGCGGTCATATCAAACTGAATCGATTAATCAACGTGTTTTAATCATAGACTTAAGAGGTAACGGAGGTGGCAATATCAGCGCACTCCTCTTACAAACATTAACGCAACGAGCGCTTGCAATGGATGTTCCACGACGAGGATCACCACTTATTTATCCGCCCCGCTCTCCTTCGAGTGTTGGAATGGTTGCGTTAGTAGATGAAAATACTGGAAGTGACGCAGAACTTGCCGCGCACGCGTTTCAGAAACTAGGAATCGGATCTGTCGTTGGCGAACGGACCTGGGGAGGGTTGTTAGCGGTGAGCCGATCAGATGTCTTAAATGACGGTTCTGTTCTGAGCATGCCTACCCAAAACGTATGTCTCCAAGATGACGACGAAAATGAACACAACAACTTGACAAATTCAGTTGAAAACACAGGCGTCATACCAGACGTGGAAGTGAAAAGAGCACCTGGTAATATGAACGAAGTCGACGAACAACTCGATGCGGCTATTCGCGAAGCTCTTCGTCTGATTGGAGAAAATTCGTCGAGCTCCTCGAACTTTTTCGGAAAAGCAGTTCCAGCGGCAAAAGAGCAAGAGGTGTCTATGAGTAACACGTCGCCGTGGGCTTTCAAAACTTTCGCAAAGTTCCCTCCAACACTTGCTGAAGAACTTAAAAAAAAAGTCAAAGCGTTAGAGAAAACGTCAGATGACTCAGTTGATGAGAACGATAAAAAGACGACCGACACGAAGGAAAAGAAAAAGAAGAAGAAAGTGACGGGAGTAGCCGTGAAAAAAAAGAAATCAGTAGAAGATGACGCCAACAAATAGTAAGTGAAGGTGTATGTTTTAAATTAATAGGGTACATGATGGTTTCTACAAATTTCTATACATTTCCAATCCAGTTGATATTCGTTCGATTGCGACTTTCAGAGACTCAAACGGCGTCGCTGCAAAACATGCACGGAAAGTCCCCGGTTTCTTGTTCTTTGCGTCTTTACCTGGAGTGAGCATGAGATGCGTCTCTTCGAATAAAATTTTCCATAGTTTCTTTTCTTCTTCGAATGTTTGCTCTTTCAACTCGTTGGATAAATCAATCCAAATGAATAAGCCTGCGTTTGGAACGATGTGAGGTATCTTTTTTTCATTTAACGACGCGACGAGCACATCTCGCGATTGCTTCAAACGCGTTCTATTCATTGAGAAAAGCTCATCGACCCAAACTTCATCTTCAAGCATTGCCGCAATCACGTGTTGAAACGGTCCCGGAACGGCACAAAAGTAAGAAACGTTCGATAGTGCAGTTTGCACAGGTTTTGATTTTGTTAATATAGCTCCTACTCTGTAACCTGATGCACAAAAGTCCTTCGAGAGCCCGGTGAGTATATGCGGGCCGTAGGGAGTGTGCTCTTCGACCAGCTCCGCAGCGCTGATAAAGCCGCGCGTCTTCGCGTTCATTTCGCTATCGTAAATGCTTCCGGCGTATACCTCATCCGAAATACAGTGAATTTGTCTCTCCAGTGCCCAATCAACACACCTTCTGTAATCTCCTGGCTCATATATAATTCCTAAAGGGTTGTTCGGGTTTGTTAAGAGTAACGCCCGACACATTCCTTCGCCTTCGCCGACGGCGTTTTCTTCGGCACGTTTGAAATCTTCGAGCGAGGGTAGCACTGTCACATCTCCGCTCGAATTATATACAGGCACGGCTCGTACTCTACAGCGAACTCCTAAATCGTTTGTGAATGCTGGATAATAAGGTGCTGGAATAAGAATGAAATCATTCGAGTCTGCAATCGCAAAGACTAGGTTGTCAATGCAAGCGCCGACGCCCGAGGATACGCACACGTCGTCCTCGTGCCACGCGAAGTTGGGAGAAATTATTCTATTAGCGTGATTTCTGAACGCTTTCCTCAATCTTTCGATTCCCTTCATATTGTCATAACCAGCCGCCTCGAGGCCAAATATCAAAGCATCGTTTTCGTTATTCTTACATATCTCTTTCACTTTGTCCTGCACGTCTTGTTTGGCGAGGAAATTTTGAGCAACTGCGAGATTAATGTATCCTTCTCTATCGTTCGTAGCATCAAACGGCCGATTTGCACACCGCAAAAAGTACGGCCAGTACGAGAATGGCGGTTTGCACGCACCGTACCCACGCTCGCTCAAGATTGTTCCCTTTTCCGTTTCTGCCTTTATAAAAACCGCAGCATCTTCTTGTGTTTCTATGCGCTGCCCTATTTCGTAATTTACTTCTTCCTCGCTTACCATCTTCGACCGTGAAGAACGCTGAATCGAGACACAGTGACGAGTAGAGCGTTGGTATAATTTCTTCGCCAAACTGCGCGCAACGAACTTGGAATTGTACTGATTTACTCCGGTGGTGTTCATGCCCGCGTGTGAGGATAAAGTTTACAATAATCCCCTATTTTTCGAGGAGCAGGGATTTCGAAGGCAAACACAAGACATCTTCCGTATATTGAAAAGCGTATTTATAGTATTAGTATTATTAGATTACAATCTCTACATTCCATTTACCATAAAGTGGGTTAAAATAGACGCAAAGTATCCAACCAGCACGATTGGAGTCCATCTGAGATGAGATAAAAAGGTGTACGAGTGCGAAACACCCATCAAACCTACGCCCGCAGCAGAGCCGACTGAAAATAAGCTCCCACCGACTCCCGCCGAGAGGGTGATGAGCAGCCATTCGGATTTTGACATGGCTGGTTCGGTGGATAAAACCGCATACATCATCGGTATGTTATCAATGACCGCACTCAATAATCCAATGAGAATACACGCCGCGTTTGCCCCCAAAACGCGAAACGAGTTGTGCGAAAGTAGTTCTAAATACCCTAAGACACCTAAGCCTCCGACGCACATGATCACGCCGTAGAAAAAAATTAACGTATCCCACTCCGTTTGTTCTAATCGCTTAAAAATATCTAAAGCTCTATCGTTCCCTTTTTTCGTTCGCGCGTACTCCAAGTCATCCTTTTGGTTCAGCACTCCATCCATTTCTAAACTATAATTACCTCCCCCAGCGTCGTCGCTCATAGTTCCTCTTTGGGAGGAAGTCTTTGACGTCCGACTCCATCCGAACAGTTTAAGCAATCCTAAACCGGTCATCATGCCCAAAACAGGTGGAAGGTGCGCGTAGGAGTGAAACATGGCCGTCATGACGACTGTCCCCAGAAATAAACAGATGACTTCAACGGCACCTGGTTTCAAGCGCGAGCTCGCAAGATCTTCCTCTGACGCTTTCTGGGGCGCACCATCTTTAACGTACGGGTGCATCAAACACGCCGGAACGACCCAGTTGACTATGCTCGGAATAAGAAGACGAGGAAAATCTGCGAGTGAAAGTGTGCCTCGCTGCCACACCATGAGCGTCGTTAAATCACCAAAGGGACTAAATGCTCCGCCAGAATTTGCGGCGACGACGATGTTCACGCAACACATTGCCACGTACTCTGGCTCGCCTTTACCTACAGCCGAGACGACTGCACCCATCAGAACGGCGGTCGTTAGGTTATCCGCAATTGGCGACAGCCAAAAAGCAACAGTTCCAGTGACCCAGAAGCAACTGCGATACGAAAATCCACTCTCTTGTAACCAGGAGCGAATGCGCGCGAAAACGTTGAGCTGAGTCATCGTATTAATGAAAGTCATGGCGCATAAAAGAAACAGAAACACTTCGACAAACTCTGTGAGATTATGTCGAGCGGCTTGCGTCACCAGAGCGACGGCATGTCCTTTATCGCGATAACCCAAGGCGACTAATACCCAGATGATCCCAGCGGCGACGGTAATGGGAATCGATTTCTTAAATCCGCGTCCGATCGATTCCTCGGCGATGGCGAGTGCGTACCCGCAAACAAAAACGACAACGGACAACACGCCTTGCCAGGAACGAGTGAGATCTTTTTGATTCGATTTATCGCGCTTCCCTTCGATGATAACTTTCGGTTTTGATTGTCTCGTCGTAAATGTGTTGTTGCTTCCGTCCGATGATTTCGACGACGCGCTCGAAGTGCCCGAGTTCCACGGATCGTTCCACACTCTTCTGTAAATTTGGTCCGCGTTGATGGGAATGAGCGATCGTTGCACCGGAAACAGTTGGTTTTCGGTTTCAAATAACGCCGTGAGCGCAACTAATCCAGTCAAAAGTGCTAAAATAGAAAACACTGCTCTTCTATTTTTCGGTTCCTCCAACGAGCGAGAGACTCCGGCGAGCCAAAGCGTCGGTGATTTCGCAAACGGCTTGGACGCCTTCGGAGAGTGCTGACGTGAGCTCATGTTTCAAAATCACAGGTCTTCTCTCTCCCTTTCACTCACTTGATGTCCTCTTCTTCTTCTTTTCCTTCTTCTTCTCCTTCTTCTTTATACAAATACACCAACACGCGCTCGATTTCGTTGTTGTTGTTGTTGTTGTTGTTGTTGTTGTTGTTTCTTCTTGAACAAATCAGTGTGTGGGACAGAAGATTGTTCTCTAGTATACGTACTTTCCTCCCGATGAATATGTATGTGTGTACGTCTGTATATAAAAAGGGAGAGACGTGTATGCCGCGAGACAAATACGCGACGGAAATAGAACGAGCGCGTAGTCGTGCGCTATGTGTGAGGGTATCTAAAACCACTTGGATCGAGTTGTCCCACAAGATAGACGATGAACTTTTTCTTGTTTTCTCTTCCTCTGAAAAAAGCAGATAGACTTTAAGAGAGAGGACGTCACTGTGTGTCTGGGAGAATTCTTTAGAAAAACCTTTTAGCGCGGACGCGTGAAGCACTCGAGACGAATTGCACGCACAGTGCGTCGAAAGAGAGAAACGTACCGAGACAGACGTTTTAGTCGCGTGCAGAGGGAAAGAAGGCTAAGCGAATACGACCAATATGATGCACTCATTAAATGCAACGAGACTATTAACAAACTCGTCGTCTCTTGTTTGCCAATCAGAGTCGTCGTCGTCGTCGTCGTCGCGAAGAGGTGCGAATGCGACGTATTTGACGCGCGTGAAAAGAGGCGGGGCCGTAAGAATGCGCGCTA